>Ga0153947_1000994_pt1 | contig 13632 bp, 10 predicted proteins | sample TSNJ031MetaG_FD_104697 | JGI IMG/M metagenome (GOLD analysis project Ga0153947, IMG submission 104697) | Attine ant fungus gardens microbial communities from New Jersey, USA - TSNJ031 MetaG | ecosystem: Host-associated > Fungi > Mycelium > Unclassified | place: USA: New Jersey, Wharton State... | reverse complement strand
TGGTTCGTTTTGAGAAAAAAGCGGAAAACTATCTTGCCCTTGTGCAGTTTGCTTGTGCCTTGATTGCTTGGCGTAAGATTATCTCGGTTCATCAATCATAATTATTTTACGGATAGGCTCTTACAAGGCGGTGATGATATTGGAAACCAAAGATGTAGTTGCAGAGCTTCGCAAATACCATAATTTATCCCAGGATGAAATGGCTGAGAGGCTTTTCGTAACCAGGCAGGCTGTATCGCGGTGGGAAACCGGAGAGACCGTTCCTAATACCGAAACACTTAAGCTCATCTCAAAAGAGTTTGGGGTATCCACCGATATTCTTTTGGGCGCGCCACCTGTACAATGCCAAAGCTGCGGCATGACGCTTTATAGCGATGATGTAAAGGGCTCCGAACATGATGGAAGTAAATCCGAAGAATATTGTACCTATTGTTACGGAAACGGCGCTTTCCTTCGCCCCATGACTTTGGAAGAAGCGATTGAGCATAACATTGAACACCTTGATTCCTGGAATGAGGAAAACGGTCTGGCCCTCACTCCTGACGAAGCGAGAGCGCAGCTCCGGGAGTTTCTCCCAACCCTAAAGCGCTGGAAAGCGCAGTAACAATCAAGAAGACATAGCTAACCGTGCTGAAGCCCATTGAAGTCGCAGGATTTCAATGGGCGTTGCTATTGGTAGGACAGAAAGACACCGTCTAGATTCCCGGCAGAAAGCGCGGTGTGAATGCGCGGAGACAATCCCTCTGCCAGCTGGCGAAGATATTGCCGAGCGGCAGACTGGCGGATTTCCAGGGTGGAACAGACGGAGGATGTGGCAGATTGCAATACACTGATCGCCTGCCCCCCTGGGCGGTGGCTCCAATATTGCTGCAATTCTCTCCTGTTCCTGTGATGATATATCCAGCTTTAGGGTATCGCTGTCGATGAGCGCTAAACCGATGGCGTTGGTTGCGATTGGCTCATAAAGATTGATTAACAGACCCTTGTAATCCGGGCAATAGGCATCCAGCAAGCGGATGCAAAGCGCTGGATCAAAGCGGCGCAGGAAGTCCTGCTCAATCAAAATGCGGCGCAAATACTCAATGATATAATCCACACCCAGCAGTGCTTCTGAAACAGGATGGCACAGTTGATAGTCTATGTCGCAGGAAATTTCGTGGGCAAAATCGCGGTAGAAATATCGTTTAGGAAAGCTACCAATACTTTTTAACGTGGTGCGTAGGGAAATATTCTCAATCCTCTGAGCACTGAGACAAGCCGCCTGCCAAAGCCTTTGGGTGGTTTGAATCTTTTGCTCAATCGCTTTGATGCCCTCCGCAAAGCGGCAGTCCAAGTCCCAATCAAGAATGGATTTCAAAGTGGATGGATTACCCAAGTTAATCTCAAGCACATAGCAGACGGAGGTAAAAAGCTCCTGCGCGGTTTCAATTCGGACGGAGCTGCTGTCCCCCATCGTGTAGGATCGTACCTGTCGGTCAAGGAACTCCCACAGCTTGATTTGCACAGCCATTATGTCAGCATCAGTCGTCTCCTGCGGTGATCCTCATCCTCGCCAACGATGCCCTCGGCCGCTTCGTAATTCACAGAGGCTCCGTTTGTGAAATCGGGGCTTTTAATCGTTCCGTTTTCCTTCAAATATTCGGCCATTGAGAAGCCGAGGGCCTTGCCCATCCCGCAAATGAAAAGCTCCGTGAACCTTTCGAGATCGTTGCCCTGCTTGACCATCCACCACCTGCCGTCCTCCAGCCGCCAGCATTTTTCGAAGCTGCCGATGTTGGTTAACTCCGGCGTCGGTGAGTATGGCTGGTTGAAGCTGTCCGGGTCGCCGGAAAGCGCCAGCCTGTCAAACATATTTATTCTAAAGCGGACGTCCTCATACCGCAATGAGCTTCCGTTTTCACGGAACCAGTAAGCGTCGGTAATGGTGACGGCGTTGACTTTCAGTACCAGCTCCGCGTCGTCTGTCCCTGTCAGGCGCAGAGCCTTTTTGAATATTTCCCGGCATATCATATAACCCATTTTTCTATGAGCAGACGTCCGGCACAAAGTCATTTGCCGCTACCGCCAATACTGACGGAAATCCCATAGTATTCCAGTATGTCTTTTGCGGACAGTACATCCTCCGCTGTCAGTCCCTGCCGCCCTTCGAATGGATAATCCATATCCAGACTCAGCCATTTCGATTCGCCGGACTGATGAAACGGCAGGATATGGGCTTCTTTGATATCCAAGTCCCGCAGGGTCACCCCGGCTTGATGAACAGTATTCACATCGTCATTTACTTGGGGAATCATAGGCAGGCGGGCAATGATATTTGCGGTTACTTCGCGGGTGCGTCTTAAATTTTTCTGGATCAGCTCATTTCCGACGCCGGTATACTGTTTGTGCTTTTCAGGATCTAGGTGCTTGATATCAAACAGCACTAGGTCGGTGTACTTCAGGATATACTCAAGATCCTCCCATCTGCCGTAACCGGAGGTCTCGATGGCAGTGTGAATACCTTCCTCCTTCGCGCGTTTGAGAAGCTCCAGCGCGAATCCCGCTTGGGCGAGAATCTCCCCTCCGGACAATGTGAGGCCGCCGCCGGACGTTTTGTAAAACACCATGTCCCGCCTGACGATGGCCAACACTTCCTCCACTGTTTGGGCTTTTCCCACAATGCGGCGCGCTTTTGTACAGCATTCACCGCAGCACACTCCACATGCGGTGCAGGCGTTCCGATTTGTTTCCAATTCGCCTTCATCCGATACGGATATAAGCTTTTCCGGGCAGGAAATAACACATTTACCGCAGCCGATGCAGTTGTCAACCTCAAGGATGACTTCCGGGTTCCGTTGAAAGGTTTCAGGATTTTGGCACCATTTGCAGCGAAGAGGACATCCCTTGGAAAACACAATTGTGCGGATACCCGGGCCATCGTGTACGGAAAAGCGCTGGATATCGGTGATTATTCCTGACTCACCGTTTCGGGCTCCATCCAAATCGTGAACATGCATATTACCCATTCCCTATATTCCATGTTTTGTGCGATTGATCATGATCTCCTGATGCATGGGCGGCAGCGCTACGAAGTAGCCGCAGAACCCCCCCAGCCTGACGCGCAGGCCCCTGTGCTTTTCGGGATGCTTTTGTGCGTCACGCAGCATGTCCTCCGAAACACCCGTAATGGTGAATATGAGCCCGCCCAGCTCCTTAAAGGATTTGATGAGTCCCTTGATCCTTTCCAACCCGGCGTCGCCGCTTACCTCGTTGGAGTTGATCTGGATATCCAAAGGCGCGCCCGACATATATGGCAGGAGGTTCGCCTTCAGGACGGAGCGGATGGCGGCTGTGGGTCCGGAACGATCCATGCCTACCGATGGTGAGAAGTTTGACGACAATGTTTCGCCGCAGTGACCGCCATCAGCTCTGGCTCCGCAGCGCATGCCCCAACGGGCATAATGTTCAAATGTGGCAACCCCTAATGGCAAAAGCAGCCACGGCACATCCTTTTGGCGCTCCTTCACTTTTTTTGTAACATCGTCCAGGAGCTTTATCACGAAGCTGTCCGCGTAATCGTCATCATTTCCGAATTTGGGGCCCGCGTTCACCAGCTTTTGACGCAGAGGTTCGTTGCCCTCAAAATCCGTCTCAATGGCGTGGAGCATCTCTTCCATGGTAATCGATTTATCTTCGTAGACAAACTTCTTAATCGCGGCCAGCGAGTCGCAGGCATTGGAAACGCCGGTGAGGAACGGTGCATGCATAATATACCGCGCGCCGCCTTCCGACACATCCAGCCCTCTCTCCACACAGTCGTCCATAAATATGGACAGCAGGGGATCCGGCGCAATCATGTACGTCATGCCAAAGTTTTTAATCCTGGTGTCCACGATTTCGTCGATGCGTCTGCCTACATGCTGCATAAAAGCATCATACAGCTCGTCATACGACTTAAAGGAACACGGATCCCCCGTGTCCATGGACTCCTGAGCGCCCCGGACAAGGCTTCTGCCGCGGAACAGGGTATGCTCCAGAGCAAGAAGGACTTCAATGTTGGAGTAGGAGTGATCGGTCTTGCCGGGAACAAGCACCTCCCAGCACCCATCATTACAATAATCCAGCGCTTCCTCCAATGGAATGCCCATATCCAGCAGTGCGGGAATGATGGCTTCATCGTTATAAATCGCCGGTTCGCCGCTGCCTTTTCTGAGGATGGATGCGCACAGATCATATAGCTTTTCGGGGCTGTTTTTATGAAATCGCATGGACATGGTAGGGGAGACAAGCTCAAGATCATTCCAGCATTCCAGAATCATGTAGGTCAAATCGTTGGTGGCGTCCTCACCCTTTGGCGTCTGACCGCCCAGCATGGCGTTCATGAGCCAGCTATTGGCTCCAATACCAAAATTACCGTTGCCCTTGGGGCTGAAGAATTTATGGGGCTTCGTCTCATCGGGTTCCCCCGCGCCACCCTGCTGGTAGTCGCCGAAGGTTTGGTGCACCTCAGAATCCAGAATGTTGAACTGCACCCGGTCGCTTAACTTTGCAAGCCAGCTGGCCAACAGGACTCTGGCTTGCTCTTCGGTCAGCGTGCCATTATCCACATCGTGCTTGTAATAGGGATACAGATATTGATCCGCCCTGCCCGCCGGAATAAATTCCAGACAAGAGTGCATGCCGGCGTAAATCAGCCAGAACGCCAGCAGGGCCTCATGAAACGTCACCGGAGGCTGCTCCGGGATTCTTTCGAGAATCTCGGAAATTGTAAAGAGTTCGGCTCTGCGCTCACGAGACTTCTCATGAATGGCCATATTACGCGCCAACTCACAGTACCGGTACGCAAAGTTGCGCAGTGCGTCCAGTGAAATAATCATGGCGCGGTACAAGTCGATTTTTTTCTGATCGGGGGCCGCGCTGTCAAGCTGTTCAGACAGCAATTCCAGAATGCGTTTGCGGTAGCCGGAAAGTCCCAGCTTCAGCATTTTTACATAGTTTGCGGGATGATGTCCCCAAACGGACATCTCGTTCATGCCTTCTTTTCGGGCTGCTTCTTTTTCCTCCGGCAACGCGTACTCCGGGAACAGCCTGCCGAATTCCGACCCGCCCATGCTCGTATTTCCGACGATCAACTCATCATCCTTAATAAAAGCGGGCATGCCTTCCAGCACATATTTGATGGCCAGGGCCTTACGGACAATCAGCGGCTCCTGTTTAACGGCTTCATCCGTCAGGACGGTGCCCTTTCCGCCCCACCACGGCTTTGTCTCTTGAAATTCGGAGAACATGCGCTCTTTAATCCGTGCAATCCTGTCGATCATGTGGCAAGCTCCTTTCAAAGCAAAGGCTGCTGCCCCAGGGATTTCTTCACTGGGGCAGGACAGCCGCGCATATGATTTTTACGCGATCTGTGTATTATACGCTGATGGTTTGCGCCGTGCTTATGGCCTAATAATTACGAAAATAGCGTATTAGCAGTGTATGTAAAACATGTGGCGCCATAAGACTGCATAACCGGCAGCAGCCTTATGGCGCATTTTTCATACTGCAATCAATCCGTATTTTACCATATCCAACGTGTTACCTCGCGAACTCCCCCCGTTTGAACCTGTGCAAATTTTGCACAGGTTGATTCTTTATCTAGTTCGTCTTGCGCGTATATGTGTGCCAGATGTTTTGTGATGACACTTCGCTCTATATCGAAAAGTTCGGAGATTGCTTTTTGCGTCAACCAAAAGGTCACATTTGCTTTAGCCTACAATGACTCCAAGAGAAACTTGAAAACTATAAATGGTGTGAAATTAAGTAAATATTTCCAGATATCCAATTTAAGCAATTATATTGACAATAATTTCTTTTTCAATTATACTTTGCGTAATTATATAAATTTACTTATTTGGAGGTCTTAGATGTTTAGAGTAAAAAAAGAAAATACAATATATAAAAATGCTAAAAAATCAACTTCTAAAAAAGTTATGAAAGCTACCCCAACCATAATTGGTGTAGGTGGGGCTATCGAAGGCGGAGTTTTCAAGAGTAGTACTGATGTTTACGTTAATGGCTATTTTGTCGGTGACATTGCTATTGAAGGGACTATTGCTATCGGAATGACTGGAGCAGTTTATGGGGATATTTTAGCAAAAAATGCAATAATATCAGGCAACTTAAAAGGAAATATAAAAGTTACCCATAATGTGCATCTAAAATCATCAGCAGTAGTAGAAGGTACAATAGATTGTATGAACACAATTATCGATGAAAAAGCCGTATTTAATGGACATTTTAAAATGTATTCTGATATTCAATTGCCAGCCTCAGAAAATATTCTAAACTCTCATCTACTTGAATAAATCTGATTTTAATCAAACTATATTACATATAGTATATATAGATAAATTCAACTCAATATCCATCTTTAGGTCACCTGGCAAAACGCGATGTAGGAAAAATTAAGATGCTCAATTCAATGCACAATACTATTGAATGGACACTTTTCTACTGATGATGCTCGTATCAAGCTGAATCGCCTTTATCCTAAGGTTTAGATTTGGTTGTCTACTAGCTGCTTTCAAAAGAAAAGCATTCATCGGATTTCTCCCACCTCAACATTTTATACAGTACTTGACTTCCTAGCAAATTCTATCGTATACTATATTATAATTTCATGCGTTCTAAGCTATACAAATAACACCTAATATAGAGGTAATAATTTGAAACGAAACCGAAGAATCAAGAAGAAAAAAACGTACGACGAACAAACCGCAAGATATTGAAAACCAAGAGGTATCCGGTAACAATGAAATATTCAAGATAGACGAATGAGTTTCAGTTGTGATTCAGGTTGCCTTAAGCAATAGGTCTTTCAGAAGGATTTATCCTTATACCCCGACTTTCAGTCGGAAGCGCATTCATGCGTTAGCCCGCCTACTTTAGTAGGCGGCAGTTTAGTTTTCGTGCTCAACGCGAATGAATTCGCTTCCGGCGACACTTATTTGTTCTTGAAAGCGTGGTCGGCATACATTAATATGCGGTCGGCTTGACCTGGCCCCACTCACCTCCCCGTGCTATGTAGTGTGCCTGTCCCATCACCCCCTATTTTACCAGCTATACCAGCTCAGTGCACTGTTTCATCCTGTTTTGAGCCTGAGTATAGCGAAAGGAATGATCATTAATATGAATCAAGCAATATCAAATTTCGGATCGGTCATCCGCGTTGTCCGTACTAATCTTGACATGAGCCTTGATGAAGCGGCAAAGATCACAGGCGTGAGCAAGGCAATGTTGGGGCAGATTGAGCGCAACGAATCCAATCCTACCGTGTCAACGCTCTGGAAAATCTCCAACGGTTTGCGGATTCCCTTTTCCAGACTGCTTAATGACGCAACGCCACCATATGAGGTTACCGGATTAGATGAGCTCCCCCCGATCTATGAAGACGATGGCAACATGATACTATATAATCTTTTTCCGTTCGACCCGATATCGGGATTTGATTATTTCTTCATTCAACTGCTGCCAGGGTGTCGCTATATTTCGCAGTCTCACCCAACGGTAAAAACTGAATATATCGTTGTTACAGAAGGCTGTTTGGAGTTGACAGTTGGAACAAAGGTGTTCCAACTGCAAAAGGGGACGTCGATAAAGTTTCAAGGAGCATCCGATCATATTTACGCAAATCCCAGTGATACTAAGTGCGAGTTTCAAAATATTATGCAATATTGAGCATGCCTTACAAATGAATAAAGAACTGCCTCACCGACACGACTGCTTCCAATATTGGAAACAGTCGTTTTTTTTCGCGCTTCTCCATCGTTGTTTTGCACAAATAATGGTATAAAAATAGAACTGATTTGCCGAATTGCATTGCCAGCCCTTTTTTTGTATTGCATAGCGCACATTGTGGTGGTATAATACACGCAAATAATCATAACGCACAATATGCGTTATGAGATACAAGGAGGTCGTTCCATGAGTGCTACACAACGAATCGAGAGACTCCGACAAAACTACGTTAACTCAAAGCCATCCATTTGTTATGAACGAGCCCGTATATACACAGAGTCACATAAACGCACAGAGGGGAAGGCTGTGCAAATTCGCAGGGCGCAAGCGTTTCAGGATTTCTGCAATGAGTTTGAAGTCAAAATCTTTGAGGATGAACTGATTGTTGGCACAGCGGGTAAATTCCGCAGAACCGGTATTCTGACACCCGAATTCTCCTGGCGCTGGGTTGACGCAGAGATGGACCAGTTCGACAAGCGTCCGCAGGATCCTTATGAGATGACAGATGAGCAGCGGGATTATGTGCGGCAGAACATCTTTCCCTATTGGAAAAACCAATCGCTGGAAGAATTTTTTTTGGGCCAGCTGCCGCAGGAGACAGCCAAGCTGGCGATTGACACCGGTATTATTGACAACGATTCCAAGTGGCGGCAGGCTGTCGGCGAGATCACACCGGACTATCAGGACATTTTGTTTGTCAAGGGATTTGGCGGGATTAAGGCAGAGGCTGAGCAAAAGCTGGCTGAAATAGATTGGGCAAATGCCGAGCAGCTGGATCAGATCAACTTCTACCAGTCGATCATTCTCATTTGCAATGGCATTATCCGCTTTGCCAACCGCTATGGGGATCTGGCTGAGAAACTGGCGCAGCAGGAGCAAGACATCGTGCGGCAAGGGGAATTGCGCAAAATTGCAGCGGTTTGCCACCGTGTTCCAGAGCATCCGCCCGAAAGCTTCCACGAAGCAGTGCAATTTGTCTGGTTTACCCAAGTTGGCGGCATAATATCGGAAAACCCGTTGGCATTGAATCCCGGACGCTTCGATCAATACATGTATCCGTATCTGGAGCGCGATCTGGATCAGGATATTCTCACCGAGACCGAGGCGCAGGAGCTGGTGGAGGCTCTTTGGCTGAAGCTGTCGGAATGGGTTTGGACTATCTCCTCCAATACCGCAGGCTTTTTCGCCGGATATAATCAGTTTCAGAACTTGACCGTTGGCGGTAAAACAAGAGACGGATTTGACGCGACGAACCGGCTGTCATATATGTGCCTCAAGGCGACCGACAGTGTGCGCACCCACCAGCCGGGGCTCAGCGTACGAATTCACACAGACTGCCCTCCGGAATTTCTGACAGCCGTCTGCGATCTGGTCAGCAAGGGAACCGGGTTCCCGGCTATCCACAATGATCAGGCGGGGACGCAGATGCTGTTGCAGGCGGGATATGAGCCGGAGGACGCACGGGACTGGAACAATTGCGGTTGCGTGGTACCCCATTTCCGAAAAACCGGGGAATGGACCTCCGCTGTGAATGTCAACTTTGCCGCAGGCCTTGAATATGCGCTTAATGAGGGGAAAAGCCGCATGACCGGCATCAAAATGGGCCTGCATGAACGCCCTGCCACCACCTTCACCAACTATCAGGAGGTGGAGGACGCGTTCTTGAAGCAGCTGGATAACCTGATTCGCCATTCGGTCATTGCTTCAATCGTCGCGCAGAAATTGCATACACAGATAATACCGCGCCCCTTCCTGTCGGCCTGTGTGGATGACTGCTTGGAAACCGGTGTTGATCTCAGCAGAGGCGGTGCGCACTACAACGTGGGACCGGTTTTAACCGGTATTGGCCTGGCGGTGGTTGCCAACTCCCTTGCCGCAATTAAGAAGCTGATATTTGATGATGCGGTGGTTTCCATGGATGCCTTGTGCAAGGCTATGGATGACAACTGGGAGGGACACGAGGAGCTCCAAAAACTTGCTCGATCCGCACCCAAATACGGTAACGACGACGCATATGTGGACGATATCGCCGTACGCATTTCCAACTTCTACTACCGCAATACCCGCAAGCATCGGGATGTCTTTGGCTCACCCTTCAACTCGGCTTTCATGGGCATTTCCAACTACATCCCCACCGGGCGGGTGATTGCCGCAACACCATGTGGACGCAAGGCGGGACAGCCGCTGTCCGAAGGCGTATCCCCATTTGCCGGAAGTGATGTTGAAAGCCCGCTGGCGGCCATGCGCTCCAGCGCTAAGGTCAATCACGATGTACATACCGGCGGAACCCTGCTGAATCTGAGATTGGGCGAGGATATGCTGGAGAGCGACCGTGGCAAAAGGAATCTGGGCGCGTTGATTCGCTCGTATTTTGCTCTGGGCGCATTCCATGTGCAGTTTAACACGGTATCCAATGAGACACTGCGCAAAGCGCAGAAGACGCCGGAGCTGTATAAAGATCTCTTGGTGCGTGTCGCTGGATACAGCACCCAGTTTGTAAACCTTTCGCCAGAAATGCAGGAAGCTATTATTATTCGTAATGCCCATGCGGTTGTTTAGTCAGGGTGGAAATGTGAAAATGATTCACGACAGGGGCATGGTGCTGCAGCTGCAAAACTTTTCCGTTCATGATGGCAATGGTGTCCGGACAGTAATATTTCTGCCCGGATGCCCATTGCGGTGCAAATGGTGCGCGAATCCGGAGACATGGACACCACACAGCAAGGTCGCCGTTAATCAGAAGAAATGCGTGTCTTGCGGTTGCTGCCATGCAGCTTGCCCCAAGGGCATCAATCCCTCACTACCCGGCAATTTGAATTTTGCCTGCGATTTTTGTGGACGATGTGTGGAAGCCTGCGGCCAGAATGCACTGGAAATTCTCTGCTCCCCCAAAACGGTGCATAACGTTGTACAAGTCATTAAAAGACAGGAGATTTTTTATCGTTATTCGGATGGCGGCGTTACGTTTTCCGGGGGTGAACCCACAGTACAAATCGGGTTTATGCGAGCGATTGCCGAAAGGTTGGACACACTGGGGATTGATATGTGCATCGAAACCTGCGGACACTTTGTATGGGAATGTGTTCAAGATGTATTCGCGAGATTCAGCCATGTTTTTTTCGACATCAAATGTATGGATAATGCGCTGCACAAGCAATTAACCGGTATCGGAAATGAACTCATTCTGAAAAACAGCATCTGTGTGCATCGTACTGGCGTTCCTATGACAGTGCGTATTCCATGTGTAAAGAATGTAAATTTGACAGAGGAAAACCTGGCGGCAACCGCGGAATTTATGCACAAATATTTGCCGAACGCTAATGTAGAGCTGTTACCCTATCACTGTTTATACCAGGAAAAATATATACGACTTGGTTTGGGCGAACATCTGAATATATACCCTGTGCCGGAAGATGGGGATATGCGCATGGCGGCTGAGGTTTTTCAACGAATCGGGGTATCTGTTGTTTCATTCAACTAGCCTTTTCACGTACAAAAAGGGAGCATTCGCCTAGGTGTAATAACAATTAATATTGGAGGTAGAGTATGCAAAGTTTAACGGCGGTTATGGAATTTCTCTGGGGTATTCCACTAATGATTTGTATGTTTCTCACTGGTCTTATCCTAACTGTAAAAACACGCTTCTTCCAATTTACAAGCTTGCGATTCATATTTAAGAATACTATTGGTACATTATTTGGAAAGAACGTGAAAAAGATCGAGGGGAACGGCGCACTAAGACCCTTTCAAGCAGTCAGTGCGGTGCTTGCCAGCACGATCGGCGCCGGTAGCATTGCCGGTGTTGCATCCGCTATTGCAATTGGTGGACCGGGCGCCGTGTTTTGGATGTGGATTATATCATTATTTGGTATGATGACGAAAATGGCTGAAGTCACCTTAGCGGTCTATTACCGGGAAAAGGGTGCGAATGGCCACTATTACGGCGGACCAATGTATTACATGCGTGGTGGACTGAAACGCTCAGGAAAAACACTTGCAATGATTTATGCGATTACACTGCTAATTTTTGTAATAACAAATGCAAGTTTTGTTCAAGTCAATACGATGGCATCTGCAATTTTAGATATCGCCCCGATCCCCCCTATTGTGATTGGCGTTACTGTTATCGTTATTGGTTTGATAGCAGTAGCAGGTGGAATTACACGCATCGGTGATTTTTGTGGCAAGATGGTTCCGCCGATGTGCTTATTGTATATCGTTTGTGGTTTTGGCGTCGTCATCTACAATTATCGGAATATTCCAGAAGCATTTGCATTGATTTTCCGCTATGCATTTGCACCTGCCCCCGCAGTCGGTGGTTTTGCTGGAGCCGGCGTTATGATGGCCATGAGCCGTGGCGCATCTCGCGGTATTTTTTCCAACGAAGCTGGAGAGGGTACCTCCACCCCTATCCATGCAACGGCGATTACGGATCATCCTATTCGCCAAGGCCTCTGGGGATGTTTGGAGGTATTTATCGTCACCGTAATCATCTGTAACCTCACCGCCTTTTCCATCCTTACGAGTGGTGAGTGGAGTTCGGGAGTAACCGGAGCAGTGCTGACCATCAACGCTTTCCAAAGTTTTTGGGGATCATGGGGGAAATGGATTGTTAGCATCGCTACAATACTATTTACATTTTCCTCATTTATCGGTTACTTCGTCCAATATGAGGCGGTACTCACATATCTGTGGGGAGAGAAAGTCAAGAATGTGCTGAAGTGGACATATTTTTTACCTATCCTACTATCAGTTACAATGTCCATTGAGGCTGTGTGGACACTAGCCGACCTGTCTATCGGAATGCTCGTACTCCCGAATATTCTCTCTCTTGTTTTGATGAGAGGAAAGTTTATTGAGCTATTCAACGACTTCATAAAGAAAAGCAGCAATCAGGAGACAGCAGAAGGATATGGCACTTATATTGAGTCTGTGGACGTATAGCAAGAATAGTAATAGTGCTGGAGGCATCCCATAAAGGTATGGGGCTGAAACATCCAACAAAGTCAGAGCCTCCGGCTAAGCCGGAGGCTTGAATAGCTCTAGAAGGGCACGATACCGGCAAGCATCAAAGACGCACTGAATGCTCTATCACCCGCATCTCCCGCCCCACCGCCGTTAAAACGACAAAATACCCTAATTGTCTTTGTTTCCTGTTAGCTTTTTTTATATTAAACAGGGCAAAGGGATTTGGGCAAAGCTAAAGCATTCATTCCACCGGCAGAGCCGGTGGTTGCCTGTGAAAGCAAAAAGGTGAAAGAGCAATTTTCCTGATTTGCCCACGTTATCCAACAAAAGATTAAATCGGAACAAGCATGAGAAAAGCGCATAACAAAGTGGAAAAAGCTACAGAATGTTCCGATAAAAAAGGCCGGGCTGGCGTCAGCCCGGCGCGTTGCTTCGACCTCTTTTCAAAAGTTCCGATAATACTTTTGTGGTTTGTGTAATAAATTACAGCCAATACTTCCAGTAGCAGGGAATCCCTGACTACGATCTATCAGAGGTAATTGTTGTGGAACGATTGTCAATCCCATTCGATGAATTGCATCCCGCACCGATTCTGCCGTCGTAAAGGCGTTGGTCGGCGTCGTTAAAGTATGCCGTGATAATATCCTCGTTGAACGCTTTGTAACCCGCGTCCTCATGCCATCTTACCAACATGCTTGCGCGTTTCAATATGCGCAGTCGGCCGGAATGCCCATACCCCGCCTGGCGCAGCGCGCCCCAAAGTTTTCCAAGCGGCTGCTAAAGCAGGAGGACAGCACCCTGAACCGGCAGTTTGAGGATTTCGCCGGATTCTACGGGTTCAAGCCGGTACTGTGCCGCCCCTACCGTGGACAGACCAAGGGCAAGGTGGAGCGGACAGTCGCG
>Ga0153947_1000992_pt1 | contig 13658 bp, 12 predicted proteins | sample TSNJ031MetaG_FD_104697 | JGI IMG/M metagenome (GOLD analysis project Ga0153947, IMG submission 104697) | Attine ant fungus gardens microbial communities from New Jersey, USA - TSNJ031 MetaG | ecosystem: Host-associated > Fungi > Mycelium > Unclassified | place: USA: New Jersey, Wharton State... | reverse complement strand
TGACCTTGTGGTCTATCGCCTTGCGAACGATTCTGTCCTTGCTGCCTATCACCTTGCTGGCGGTTTTGCCCTTGCGGTCTGTCACCCTGCGGGCGGTTGTGTCCTTGCGGTCTGTCACCTTGTGGACGATTCTGCCCCTGCGGTCTGTCACCTTGTGGACGATTCTGTCCCTGTGGTCTGTCACCCTGCGAGCGATTCTGACCTTGCAAAGAATTACTCTGTGGGCGATTCTCACTCTGTACAGGTGCTGTCTCTGGCTTTTCAGTCACGGGCGCAACAGGTTCAGCCGTCTTTGGAACGCCGGTATCTTCCTGCTTTTCAACAGGCGCCTTAGAAATCGGTTTTTCTGCGCCTATCGCGGCAACAGGTTTTTCTATCGGTTTTTCTGTCGCAGCAATCGATTCCGGCGCATACCCTTCAGACCGTGGCATTGTTCTGCTATCTAAATCCTTTGAAATAATCGGCTTACCTATCGGCGGTTTTGGTCTATTTTCCATATCACGAGACCCCACCGATCTACCCACAGGTGGTTTTTGTGAAATTGTTCGCTCCTCTCGCTTTGGTTGCACTTTTACTTGACTTACGCCCGCAACAGGTTTTGATGGCATCGCCGCCTTTACTGTTACTCTCGGTTCCTCTTGCTGCGCTTTTACTTCAACCTTCTTTGGCGCCACCTTTACAATTTTTGTTTCAGAGTCTGCCTTTGCTCTTTGTGTTGTATTTCTAACTGCTATTGCATCAATATCAGATAGTACGCTCATATGACTTTTTGCCTCAATTCCCATCGCATTTGCCTTATCCAGCACATCCTTGCTGCTTAACTTTAATTCTTTTGCCAGTTCATGTACTTTTATGGTCATTAGAACACCTCCTTCTCTACAGATCCACTCTCATCTATTTCCTTTAAAATAACATTCGCAAAGTTTTGATCAGTTATGCCGTAAATTCCTACACCTGTATTGCCTGTCATTTGCGACAGCTCATCTACAGTGCCATAACGCCGGTAAGTTACTCCCCGCGTTTCCGCCGCTCGCACGATCTTCTCCGCTGAATTCTCCGACAAATCAACAGCAATAATCATAAGCTTTATCTTTCGCTTATTCATCGTAAACAGGCATGTGTTATATCCATTGACCAAATTACGTGATTTTGCTGCAAATCCCATATAACTGCTAATCTTTTCTTTCATGCTTTTTCAATTCCTCAAACAAGCCATCTAGCTGTTCCGGTGATACTTCCATACCAAGCCCTCGACCGATGGCCCTTTTCTTTCTAGCCATCTCAAAACAGCTTCCCTTTGGGCAAAGATATACACCTCTCCCCTTGGCTTTTCCGGTCAAATCCACTGTAATCTGCCCTTCATAGCCTGCAATCCGAATCAAATCCCGCTTCTCTTTTGACTCCATGCATCCAACGCATTTTCGCATAGGAATTTTTTGTTGTTTCAAACGTATCACTCCTATTCTTCAGTAAGCTCATCCGCTTCAACAGACTCATCTGCCTCAACGGGCTCGACCGATTCGACCGATTCGTAAGTCTCTTCATACGCGACATCATTCGCATAATCTTCTTGACTTTCGAAATATTGACTATGACTCTTAATATCTATCTTCCATCCACACAATTTGGCTGCCAGTCTAACATTTTGACCTTCCTTCCCGATTGCCAGTGAAAGTTGATAGTCCGGAACAATAACTATTGCAGATTTTTCTTGTTCATTTATTACAACTTTCTCCGCCTTTGCCGGCGAAAGCACATTGCTGATTAAGACTTCCGGCGTTGCATCCCAGGTGATGATGTCAATCTTCTCACCAAACAATTCATCAACGATTGCCTGCACGCGCACACCTCTTGATCCAACGCAAGCGCCTACAGGATCAACATTTTCATCTTGTGTGTAAACGGCAATCTTTGTTCTGGATCCGGCCTCTCTTGCAATGCTCATAATCTCCACAATTCCATCTTGAATTTCCGGTACCTCTAGCTCAAAGAGTCGCTTCACAAGTCCTGGATGCGAGCGAGAGAGATAAATCTGCGGACCTCTTGTCGTCTTTTTTACATCCATAATATAAACCTTTAAACGGTGATTCACCGTATAGACTTCGCCTGGAGACTGCTCTGTTATTGCCAAAATTCCTTCGGCCTTGCCCATGTTAATGAAAATCGTTTCATTGCTTATACGCTGCACAGTACCAGTAATGATTTCGCCTTGCCGATTGATATAGTCGTCAAAAATCATACCACGCTCTGCTTCTCTGATCCGCTGAACTACAACCTGCTTCGCCGTCTGCGCTGCAATTCTCCCAAAGTCTCTCGGCGCAACTTGATATTCAATTACATCACCAATCGCATATCTTGGATCAATCTCAATTGCATCTTCTAAAGAGATTTCAATTAAATCGTCCGTGACCTCTTCGACAATATCTTTTCGCATAAATACGTCGATGTCTCCGGTCTCGCGATTGACATTTACCCTTACATTTTGAGTCGTTCCATAATTCTTTTTATACGCCGACACTAACGCCGACTCTATCGCTTCAATCAGAATATCCTTTGAAATGTCTTTTTCTCTTTCCAATTCTTCAATTGCATTGATAAATTCTTTGTTCATTTCTTTCTGTTTTCCTCCCTATTTTTTAGTCTTTATCTTAGAAAATGACCGACAGACATGTTTTTGCAACCCCTTCTATGGGTATTTCCGTTTTTACTCCTTTTTCGTTTAAGAGAATGAGTATTCCATCCTCTAGGTCAACCAGTATACCATGTAAATTTTTCTGTCCGTCTATCGCTTCATATAGACTAACATCGACCTGTCTGCCTTTATATTTTTTATAATCTGTATCCTTTAAAAATGCTCTGTCCATACCTGGTGATGAAACTTCTAGATAGTAATTCTGCTCGATCGGATCCAATTGGTCTAACCGTTCAGATAGAAATCTGCTCACAAGTTCGCAATCATCCGTATTTATATAAGTTTCCTCATTTGCTGTCAGCTTATCGATATAAACCCTGAGAAACCAGTCCTTGCCTTCCTTGATAAACTCCGTATTGTAGAGTTCTAAGCCATTTCGTGCTAGAAAATCAACAAGTTCATCAGCCACAATATCTTTTACTTTTTTCTTTGCCACTCAGTAAATCCCTTCTAGGAACTACCCGCAAATAAAATAACAGTTCCTAAGCATTACTCATACAAAATTTGAAGAGTGGGCTCAAACCCACTCTTCATACACTGCATGCTAAAATCCATTTATCTTTCGTCTATTTAATATTATCATAAAAGGCTTGCAATTGCAACCGTTTCTTTTGAATTTTTCTTTTAGATGCCACATATTCCACTTATAACATATGTCGCATTATAAGCCAACCTTTTTTAAAACATCCTGCGCCTTGGCGGGATCACTGACTTTCAGTACTAGACGCGCCTTTCCGCCATTTGAATATCCATACATATAAGGTACGTTGATTCCTTCATCAGCGAGTAGTTTAAGTGTGCTGTGAAGCGAGCCTGGAATATCTGGTGCTTCTATGCAGATTACATCTGTAATCTTTAATGAGAATTCCTTATCCCGCAGCGCTTCAGCCGCTTTGTCAATATCGCTTACAATCATCCTCATGACACCGTATTCTGCTGTCTCTGCGACACTTAACGCTGATATATTGATATCATTTTCCAATAAAACACCGGTCAGTTCTTCCAGTCTCCCAAGTTGATTTTGCAAAAAAACGGACAGTTGTTTAATCATCATGTGATTCACTCCCTTTCTTATATCTTACGCTTATCGATTACTCTCTTTGCTTTGCCCTGACTTCTTTCGATTGTTTTGCTTTCCACTAAGCTAATCTTGACATTAATTCGTAGTACGCTGTCAAGTCTTTGTTTGATTTTCCTTTGGATATTTTCAAGCTCGGCGATTTCATCAGAAAAATATTTATCATCTATTTCCACCTGAACCTCTAAGGTGTCCATGGTTCCTTGTCTGTCAACAATAATCATATACTGTGGCTTTACCTCCGGCACCTCAAGCAATACACTTTCAATTTGCGATGGGAATACATTGACACCTCTAATAATGAGCATATCGTCGGAGCGCCCCATAATCCTGCCCATCTTAGCATTGTTTCTACCGCATTCACATGCAGCGTGAGTCAATGAACTTAAGTCCCTCGTTCTATACCTTAAAAGCGGCATCGCTTCTTTGGTCAAATGTGTAAATGCAAGTTCTCCTGCAATGCCATCCTCCACAGGCTTCAATGTATCAGGATCCAAGATCTCAGGGAAGAAGTGATCTTCGGCCACATGTAGTCCATCCTGCACAAAACAGCTGTTTGATATACCCGGTCCCATGATTTCAGAAAGACCATAGATGTCATGCGCTGTGATGCCCAAACCCTCTTCAATCTTTTGTTTCATTTCTCTGCTCCAAGGTTCTGCCCCAAAAATTCCGATTTTTAAGTTGATGTCGTCCGGTGTGTAGCCTGCATCACTGAGCGCTTCCGCCAGAAACATGGCATAAGAAGGTGTGCAACCCAAAATAGTCGGTTTGAAATCTTTCATGAGTGTAATTTGGTTATTTGTATTTCCGCCAGAAATAGGAATAACTGCTGCTCCCAGCCTTGTCGCACCATCGTGAAGTCCAAGCCCGCCTGTGAACAGTCCATACCCATATGAGACTTGTACAATATCATCTGGCGTCCCGCCACTACAGCAAATGGCTCTAGCCACACATTCTGCAAATACATCGAGATCCTTCCTCGTATGTGGAACTGCCGTCGGCTTTCCCGTCGTTCCTGAAGATGCATGAATCCGTACAAATTCGCTGATTGGTGCTGAACAAAGACCAAACGGATAATTCTCCCTCAAATCTTGTTTTGTCGTAAACGGCAACTTTGCAATATCTTCAATACTATTGATATCTCCCGGCTCTATCCCCATCTCCTGCATTTTCTTTCTGTAAAAAGGCACCTTATGATATACTCGGGTTACGGTATCCTTTAATCTCTCGCTCTGCATTGTTGCCATTTCATCACGGCTCATACATTCCGCATGTTCATTCCAAATCATCTTTCATCATTCCTTTCTCAAAACAGTAATTTATCGATGTTATAGTTCCTTTTTAACCCTTATCGCATTTTGTTCCAACAACGCTTCAGCGCGCGCCACATCACCTACCTTCAGGACAAAATATTGTTCATCTTCCTCCTTCGCGACAAAGGAATAGATGTAGTCAATGTTAATATCGTTGTCCCCTAGGATGTTGAAAATTCTAGACAGACTTCCCTTTTCATCCTCAGGGTTTACGGCTAAAACAGTTGAAATCTTTGCCACCAACCCGTTATCCTTAAGCACTTGTACTGCTTCCTCCGGCTTATCTACTACAGCTCTTAAAATCCCATATTCCAACGTATCATATACCGATAATGCTCTTATATCGATATGGCTAGTATAAAATATGTATGTTAAGTTACCCAAGCTGCCCTTTTGATTTGGTATAAAAACTGAGATCTGTTTAATCGCCATTTATTTTTCTCCTCTCATATCGATGACTCTCTTGGCTTTGCCTTCGAAGCGCTCCAGCGTCCTTGGCTCCACTAAATTAATCTTTGCATCTATTCCCAAAACAGCTCGCAATTTATTATGAACCTTTTGGTTTAAGCTTTCCAGCTTTGCAAATGAATCCAGATAATCGGCATCTATCAGCTCCACATCCACTTCAATCTTATCTAAGTAGCCCTTCTTGAAGACTTTGATTTGATAATGCGGTCCAATTCCCTCTGTATTGAGCAAAACTTCCTCAATCTGTGAAGGGAATATATTGACGCCGCCAAGAATCAGCATATCATCAGAACGCCCCTGTATCTTGGACATTCTAACGGTTGTCCTGCCACAGTCGCATTTCTCATAATGTAGAGATGTGATATCTTTTGTTCTGTAGCGAATGATCGGTAATGCTTCTTTTGTAATGGTGGTGATGACAAGTTCACCGATTTCACCTTCACTGAGTACCTCACCGGTATCCGGATTAATGATTTCAGGCAGAAAATAGTCTTCATTGATGTGCATTCCGCTAAGCGCCTGACATTCGCCTGCTACACCCGGTCCTATAATTTCGCTCATACCATAGTTTTCCGTAGCAAATAAGCCCCACGCCTCATTTAGTTCTCGTCGCATCGCCTCGGTTGAACCTTCGCCACCGAAAAGTCCCCATTTTAAACTCAATTCCTTTTTAGGGTCAATCCCCATCTCCTTTGCAACTTCCGCCATATGTAGTGCATATGACGGCGTACTGATTAACGTAGTTGTCCCAAAATCTTTCATAATCATGATCTGTTTTTGTGTATTGCCCGAAGACATTGGAATGACTGAAGCACCGATGCGCTCAAGTCCCTGATGAAGACCAAATGCACCCGTAAATAGACCATATCCAAAGGAAATCTGCGCGGTGTCTTCCTCCGTAACGCCTACCATCGTCACAAGTCTTGCAATCATTTCCTGCCACATATCCATATCTGCTTTAGTGTACCCTACAACAGTCGGTTTCCCTGTTGTCCCTGAAGAAGCATGAAACCTTACGACATCCTTCTTGGGCGATGAAAATAGTCCAAACGGATAATTTTCTCTGAAGTCGGCTTTTACTGTAAAGGGGAGTTTCTGTAAATCCTCCAGCTTTTTAATATCCCCCGGAGCAACTCCGCTTTCCTTAAATTTTTCTTTGTAATAAGGAACGTTCTCATAGACTCGATTTGCGGTTTTCTGCAACCTTTCAAGTTGTAGTTTTCGAAACTGCTCTCTTTCAAACGTTTCCTCTTTACTCCAAATTCTACAATCAATCATTTTCTCATTCTCCTATTATATCGTATCTATTTATTTTATGTTCTGTTATCTAGTGACAGTTAAAACAGCGATATTTGGTCTGATTCGGGCAAGCCCTCCAGTACACCATGTATTTTTAATGCATCAACTGCTGTCTTGTTTACTTTTGCTCTCTCTCGCATATCATCTATAGAAACAAACGGTTTTTTCTTATATTCTTCGACCATCGCTCTGGCCGCATTATCACCTACGCCTGTCAGTGCAACCAACGGCAGCAGTACTTTGCCATCCACCGTCCTAAATTTAGTTGCGTCAGATATACCGATTGAAGCTTTTATAAAGTCATAACCTCTGGCTAACATTTCGTAGGCTACTTCCAGCACCAACACTTCATCTTCCTCTTTTTTAGTGGCATTTTTCCCTTTAATCTCAATAGAGTCAATCTTATCAAGCACTGCCTTTGGTCCGCTTAAAATAGTCTCAGCATCGAATTCGCTAACTTTGGTTGTAAAGTAAACCGCATAAAATTCTGCCGGATAATACACTTTGTAATATGCAATCCTGTAAGACATCATGACATAGGCGACGGCATGTGCCCTTGGGAACATATATTGAATTCGTTTGCAGGATTCTATATACCAGTCCGGAACTTTGTTGTCCCGCATCAGTTCTTCTGCTTCCGGTGTCAATCCCTTGCCTTTTCTAACACCCTCCATGATTTTAAAGGCATCTTTATTGGGCAGACCTCTTAAAATTAAGTAGTTCATAATGTCATCTCTGGTAGAAATGGCATCCTTCATCGTGGCAACACCGCTTCTGATAAAACCTTGTGCATTGTTAATCCAAACATCTGTGCCGTGGGAAAAACCTGAGATACGTACCAGATCTGCAAATTTATCTGGTTTTGTATCATCCAGCATCTGCCTTACAAACTTTGTTCCAAACTCAGGAATCGCATAGCTGCCGTGTCTAAAGCGGTACTTTGGATCTTTGATATCAAGTCCCTCAATACTGGTGAAGATGCCCGTCACTTTTTCATCTTTAAGCGGTACACTGAGTGGATCAACACCGGTCATATCCTGCAGCTGCCGTATCATGGATGGCACATCGTGACCGAGAATATCAAGTTTTAACAGGTTTTCGTCGATTTTATGGTAATCAAAGTGGGTCGTCACAATGTCTGTCTTCATATCGTTTGCGGGATGTTGTATTGGACAAAATTCATATATCTCATGGTCATCCGGAACGATAATGATGCCTCCGGGATGTTGCCCAGTGGTTCGCTTAACACCTGTGCATGATATTGCAAGCCTGTCCGCCTCAATCTTATTGACGCTCTGCTCTCGCTCCTCATAATATTTCATGACAAAGCCATAGGCAGTTTTATCCGCAACCGTGCCGATGGTACCAGCCTTAAATACATTCTTTGCACCAAAAATCGTATCTACATACTTATGCGCGGTTGCTTGGTACTCTCCTGCAAAGTTTAAATCAATATCGGGCTCTTTATCTCCGTCAAACCCCAGGAACGTTTCAAACGGAATGGAAAAACCATCTTGCTTCAATTTCGTCCCACAATTTGGGCAATCCTTGAGCGGCATATCTACACCACAATCATAAATCATCTCATCGCCCCACTCTAAATATTTGCACGTTGGGCAAATATAGTGTGGCTGCAACGGGTTTACTTCTGTAATACCTGCCATCGTAGCTGCAAAGGAAGAACCAACCGAACCTCTGGATCCAACCAAATATCCATCGGATAAAGATTTCTGCACTAACATTTCTGCAGATACATACATGACGGCGTAACCGTTCCCTATGATGGAATTCAGTTCCTTATTCAACCTGGTCTGTATTCGATCGGGAAGCGGGTTACCGTAGATTTTATGTGCTGTTTCCATGCATGTGTTTCGCAGCATTTCGTCAGCTCCGTCTATTTTCGGCGGGAACTTGCCCTTCGGTACAGGGGAAATATCTTCTATCATATCCGCTATCAAGTTTGTATTGTCTACAACAACCTTCTGTGCAGTCGCCTCTCCCAAATAATTGAATTCTTCGAGCATTTCGTCAGTCGTTCTTAAGTACAATCCTTTGCCGCCTCCAGCATCTTTATAGCCCATACCTGCCTGAAGTATATTTCTATACAGAGCTTCTTCCGGTTCCGAATAATGCGAATCTGTAGTTGCAACGACCGGTTTATCCAATTTTTCACCAAGCGCCACAATACGCCTGTTTATCTCCCTAAGTCCTTCTGTATCCTTCACAAGTTTTTTATCTTCTACCAAAAATTTGTTATTGACCAGTGGTTGAATCTCCAAATAATCATAATAACTTGCAATCAATTCAACTTCTGCTTCCGGCAAATTGTTTAAAACTGCACTGTACACTTCCCCTGCTTCACAGGCAGAACCAATTATGATACCCTCTCTGTGTGCCGTGAGAACAGAGCGCGGAAGCCGTGGTCTTTTATAGAAATAATCCAAGTGAGATAAAGAAACCAGTTTATAGATATTCTTAAGTCCCTCCTGCGTTTTTGCAAGCAGGATAATATGGGACGTGCCTTTGGATTTATAATCAATACTTCCATCTTCTTTCATACAGTCACTGTCGTCCAGAAGATATCCTTCCAGCCCATATATAATTTTTATATCGATATCATCGCTCTTTTTCAAACTTTTTGCTGTTTTTGCCGCGTCGGGAAAAGCCTGTACGACTCCGTGATCCGTGACAGCGACTGCAGGTTGCCCCCAGAACGCCGCAGATTTCACCAAAGTATCAATTTCGTTCATGCCGTCCATGGCGCTCATCTTCGTATGCGCATGTAGCTCAACTCGCTTCCTTTCACAGGTATCCTCTCGCCGCTTAATCTTCTCTCGTTCAAGATCCTTACCCATGACAACCAGAACGTTCTCAAATGTATCCCACTCAGCATTGCCTCGAATCTTTACAGCATCTCCCACTTTCAGATATGCTTCGATATCATTCCATTTTTGTTCACTGACAAAGGATTTTACACAGATGGAAGTCCGCTTGTCGGTAACATAAAAAGTGACAAGTTTTTTATCACTTTTGATAGCCTTCACCTTTAATTTAAACAAAACACCTTCTAAAATAACGTTACCACTCTCAACCGTAATGCTTTCGATTGGCACAGCTTCGCCATGAATCTCTTTTCCCATGATTCGGTTTCCTACGACAGGTTCATATTTCGTTTTGCGTTCCCATTGTCCGTCCACAGCCTTTCTGCTACTATAGCCGACCGTTGACTTTCCATTCGTACCTGCGCCATTTGCTGCCGAAAACTTTTGCGCGTGTTCCTGTTGCTGCTTCTCAACCGAAGCAAGCTCTATTTTTTCCGAAGTTTTATTTTCTTCTTGCGTTTTTTCGTAAACATCTTTGTGATTATGAAATAATACCTTTGTCTCAATACCAAAGCGGTCTAACAGGATACTTTGGAATTTTCCTGCTACATTTTTAGTAAGTTCCCTGACGGCAACTGCCCCTAAAGCAAAGATAATCAGCTTGTTTTCGCCGTCTTCTGTTATATATTGAAATTCATCCGAATAAATCGTCTTTGTAATAGGTGCAAAACTACCGTTGATCTCAGCGATCATGTATTCTATGTAATGCCCAACGATTTCTTTTTCTGTCAAAATTATTTCTTCATATATAAAGTTGAAGGAAACACCTTTTAAAGCACCGATTTGGTTAATAATCAACGACTTTATCCGCAATACGTCTGAATAAGGTATGATGAAGTTGAGCCGTATATCGATTGTAAGCTCAGCGGTTTCCTTCGCCATAACGGCTCGCTCAAGCGTAAATGTATAATCTGCCTTAGGATGATTCCCGATTTTATTCCATGTGATAGCACCTTCAATTAAATTTTTCATTCTGCTCCTATGCTTAGGCTGTGTGTGCCTTGGTCAATGTGTGCCTAGCCTTTGTATTCTTTCACCATTTTGATGATTTCTTCAGAAATCGTTTGTTCATCTACAACTTTTAGAATTTTCCCTTTGGAAAACAACACACCTTTCCCATCTCCGCAAGCGACTCCAAGATCTGCTTCTGCCGCTTCACCAGGTCCGTTGACTGCACATCCCATCACTGCAATTGTAAGCTTTGGAAGTTTTTCCTTTTCTCTTACAGCCTCTATCGGAACTAGCGCTTGTTCAATTTCACCTGCGATCTTTTCCAAATTTACCTTTGTCCGCCCACAGGTCGGGCAGGAAATAAGGTTGATACCTGTATTCCTTAAATTAAGTATTTTGAGGATATTCTTTGCAAGTATGACTTCATTTACTGGGTCACCGGTCAGTGAAACCCGCATGGTGTCTCCAATGCCCTCTAGAAGCAACGCACCCAGTCCAATTGCTGATTTGATGCAGCCCAGCTTCATCGTTCCGGCTTCTGTCAGCCCGATGTGAATCGGATAGTCAATCTTGGTCGCAATCAGTTTGTGTGCTGCATGATTCATCTTTACGTCGGCGGATTTAATGGAAACCATAATGTTTCCAAACTCCATATCTTCCAAAATCCTTATATTCCGCAGAGCGCTTTCAACAATGCCTTCTGCTGTAACGCCACCATTTTTCATGATGATCTCTTTTTCTAATGATCCGGAATTCACGCCGATTCGAATCGGAATGTCCCGTTCCTTTGCCGCATCTACGACTGCTTTGATATTATCTTTACTTCCAATATTTCCCGGATTAATTCGAATTTTATCGGCGCCCTGTTTTATGGCTTCCACCGCCAAGCGGAAATCAAAATGAATATCTGCTACCATCGGAATCGGACTCTGTTTTTTAATCTCTCCAAATGCTGTTGCAGCTGCTAGATCTGGTACAGCCAAACGAACGATATCACAACCTGCTGAAACCAAACTGTAGATTTGGCTAACGGCTGCCGAAACGTCCTTTGTATCTACATTTGTCATGGACTGAATTGAGATTGGATTTCCGCCACCAATCAGCACTTCGCCACAGCGTATTACCTTACTCATCTTATCCCCTAAAAATTGGTACAATCAAGCGCACGATGTCATTCCAAGTGACGTAAATCATCAATGCAAAGAGAAGCATGATACCTACAAAATGAATCTTTGCTTCAGCCGTATCAGAAATGCGGTTGCCTGTAAAGAGGCGAATTATGATAAAAATAAGCCTACCGCCATCCAACGCAGGAATCGGTAACATATTTACAATCGCCAAGTTCAGGCTGATCAATGCTGTTAAATATCCCAAATATTGAAAACCATACTTCGCTGTATCTCCTACGGCATATACAATTCCTACAGGTCCTGTCAGTTCATTGACTGATACGCCTCCCGTAAAGAGCTGCCCGATCACATCCAGCATATTGACCGCCATCAACCAAGTAGATTTTGCTCCATAAACAACTGCTGAAAAAGGGTTTCTTGAAAGCCCTGAAGTTACTCCGATGACTCGCCGACCATCTTCGGCTATCATAACGCCGGTTTGAATCTCCATCTCCTGCCCATTTCGCTTGATTTCTATGACCAATGTATCCGCTGTACTCTCTCCTACGATGTTCAATATGTCTTGCCATTCTTCTATGGTTTTACCTTCTATAGCAACAATTTCGTCTCCGCTGATCAACCCTGCCTCATAAGCAGGACTGCCGTCTGTAACCTGCCCCACTGTTGCAGTTGGTATCCCTGTATAAAGGAGAATAATCGTAAACACTAAAACAGCCAAAATCACATTCATGGCCGAACCGGCGACCACTACGAGGATTTTTGCCACAGGTGATTTGTTATTAAAAGCGCGAGCATCATCCGAATCATCATCTTCACCTTCCATCGCACAATAACCACCGATTGGAAATATACGAAGTGAGTATAATGTTTCCCCCCTTTGTCTTTTAAATACAGCAGGTCCCATACCCAGTGCAAATTCATTTACTTTGATTCCAACCGCCTTAGCTGTAATAAAATGTCCAAACTCATGAACAAATATCAGCAGGCAAAACATGATAATGGCATATACAATTGTCATACTCTTTATACCCCTTTCCTGCACATTTCTAAAACTCAAATGCGCGTTTCTTGATCATTTCTAAAACTCGAATGCGCGTTTCTTGATCAATCTCTAATATATTCCCTAGATCCAAATCCCACTCCGGATCGTGTTTTTCCAATATCTCTTGTATATTATTCTGAATATCTGTAAATTTAATCTTTTTTTCTAAAAATAACTGAACCAAGACTTCATTCGCACCATTTAGCACTACCGGGTAACTGCCGCCTTTTTGAAACGCTTCACGTGCTAACTTTATACATTTAAAGGTTTCAAAATCCGCTTCTTCAAATGTTAAGTTCTTCGCTTCCTTAAAAAAGTTAAGCATGTCGTAATCATTTTCTAGCCGCTGTGGATAATGAAGTGCATAGCTGATCGGTATCCGCATGTCGGGAAGTCCAAGCTGAGCGATGATAGAGTGGTCTTTAAATTCTACCATAGAATGTATGATGCTTTGCGGATGAACGGCAACTTCAATTTGGTCCATCGACATATCAAAGAGCCATGCCGCCTCTATCATTTCAAGTCCCTTATTCATCATCGTCGCAGAATCAATGGTAATCTTACTGCCCATATTCCAATTTGGATGTTTCAGTGCCTGCTCTGATGTCACATGTTCAAGCTGTGCAAGCGAATAACCTCTAAATGGTCCGCCCGACGCTGTCAAAATCAGCCGATTGATCTTTTGTGCTTCGTTTCCCTGTAAGCACTGGAAAATTGCACTATGCTCGCTGTCCACGGGAAGCAATTTCACGTTTTTCTCACGTACCGCTTTCATCACAAGACTCCCGCCTGCAACTAAC
>Ga0153947_1000991_pt1 | contig 13664 bp, 10 predicted proteins | sample TSNJ031MetaG_FD_104697 | JGI IMG/M metagenome (GOLD analysis project Ga0153947, IMG submission 104697) | Attine ant fungus gardens microbial communities from New Jersey, USA - TSNJ031 MetaG | ecosystem: Host-associated > Fungi > Mycelium > Unclassified | place: USA: New Jersey, Wharton State... | reverse complement strand
TGCCACTTCTTGGACTTCCTCATGCCGTACGTTCTTCTTAACTAAACCGCACAAATAACCTTCTGGCCTGAACGTCACATTGATGATATTTTTAAACCACTCCGCCGCTGGGACACACCAGGGAGAAGTCAAGCAAGTTGATCGTATCAACCGCTGGACTTTTTCCCGCGAATTCTCATACTCGTCATCGAACTTGCACCTCCCATCTCTGTTCCTCTTTCCCCGGGATGCTGTGATGCAAGCGAATCCTGTAGGGTGGATATCATAATTTTGGAAAGCACCCTTATTCTCCCACCACCACCCATCCATATTTTCTTCGTTTTCAAGTCCGGTTATCACGATGACAATGGGTACCTTCTTCTGACAAATAATCTCTTGAAATAGCTTCCAATTCTGTGGAACGGAGCCTTTGATTCTAGGGGCACGCATCACGAACATCAGGAGGCTAACGCCATCGGAGAGACTACGAAGGAGCTTATAAAGTAGGACGATTGCTTCAGATTTTGGAATTCGTCCGGCATCGCCTTCGTCAAGTCCGGCTGTATCCCAAATCGTCATGGGATGTCCGAGGACATTGAGGTCGAAGCTGCGGCTTTCAAATGTGCAGCCCCTTGCCCCGCTAGAGATGTCTGCGACGTGCTCGTCGGTTGACAGCATATTCACGACGCTACTCTTTCCAGCCCCGGACTCCCCAAACAATATGATGTTGGATTTATTAGTGGCCATCAGCTTTTTTGCGGGAGTGATGAAATTGAAGGACCTGAAGTGTGGTTAGTTGAACTTAGGGTTGAAAGCATATATAACTTAATGCCATTGAAGATGACTCAATTTGAACTAACCCTCAAGTACAATTTCCGGAACAATGGATGTCACCATCAAGAACCGCTGCACAAGGCGCAAGCTGTCAGAAGCCAGGCGGAGACAATGGCAATGACGTGTATTGTGAGTATCGGCTATATTTTCAACTTATCGCCCAATTATCTCCGTGCATAGTATGTCAATGTAGAGCCGCTTAGCGTGTCTTTCTGGTTCCAGACTCTTGATTTACGCAACAGCAAACCACTTTGATGTGTGAAGGATCCTCATGCTGTGGGAAGTACTACATTGAATTGTTCGGTGCCTTTCACAGTTAATGTGTTTATATATATCGGGTCGATCAGAAGCCAATCTCTTCTGATCAGCAGAACCCTCAAATTTTCAAGGCCTCTCAAGAGACCGCTGTGTACACAGCATGTCTTCCTGCAGGTCGTATCATGTCACTTCGAATTTGACCAACTTGCTCGTTCTGAGATAGTTCTAGGTCCATCCTCGTTCAGCGGGAGTCAAATGGTGGCGTCCTCATGGTATGCACTTCTGCTTCTTATTCAGTGACTGACGAGAATGCCGTGCTGGACTTTGGATGTCACGGCCATCGAAGAAGCTCTTAAAGCCCATTTATCAGATCGAATTCCGTGAAGTCTGGGTGGTTAGACTGGGAACCCGTGCGCAGTCGATGATTCCCAGGTCATCAATGAACTTGCTGAAATCTGAATCTTCTATCGAACACTTCGATATAGAAAGCATGAGTCACTCTCCGTGATTCGCACGACGAAGGAACTTGCCGAATGGCTCGATTTCGATTATTTAAAAGGATCCGCTAAAATACGACGAACATGTAGACCATCACTCCAGAATGAAACGTTTCAAGAATTACTGTGGAATCAGTAGTATGAGCATAAAGAACGAAATTGTGTCAAGTAACTAATGTTGCTATATGGTTTGACTAGAGAATCGATCTACAGAAGATCAGGACTCTCAAAATGCCTCGGGTTCTCGGGTCCCAAGCTCGGGAGATCACCCATCCTCTCCGTATCAGAATGAAAGGTCCAGGACCCTTACATGTATGTTTCTTGGGCCAGTTAAATGAATCATCATAGCTCATTTGTTCCAAGCAACAAGGGAGCATGGCCATATACCGCTAACCCAGTCAGACATTGGTTAGCAGACATCCCACTCTGGTTATCAGTTTTCCTAATTTATTATCCTCGCAGAATCATCGACGAGCGAGCAGGGTCGTTTGAGAACAAGGATGGGTGCTCCTCCGTCCCAGACATATGATGTCCGTCAGAATTGGGCGCCAAATCCATATTCTGTCCCAAATCCGGCGTATTATGAGCAACCACGATCAAACATACCTGGAGGTACAAGAATAACTGATTCTGTGATAATATATCTAACCGTTCACAAATGGTACAGGATCTACTGGATTTCGTGAACAAAGAGGTCAGAAAACAGTTTTTCTCGTTTATGTTCTGTTTCTCACCTTCGTATGTTCCTAGACTCCTTTAACCCAGCTGGCTACCGCCAGAAACGGGTGCGGAATTTAAGGGAGCCCCTTTTCAGGAAGGTACAGGGGGTTTCTCCTCGGAATATCGTCATTTTCGGGGAGACAGGTACTGGGAAAAGCAGCCTGGTCAATATGCTCTCCGACAGTCAAATCGCTGAAGTTAGCAACCTTGCCGTGGGTTGTACTTTCCAGAGTAATCCATACCCGATTGTCTTGGATGGTGTTTCTTACACCCTCTGGGATACTGCTGGACTTAACGAAGGTGATTCGGGTTCCATTCCGGCAGACACTGCCCTTCGTCATCTCCATGATCTCGTGCAAAATTTACATGACGGACTGAGTCTTCTTGTTTATTGCATTCGTGGCTCAAGGTATCGCGATATCATCAAGGTCAACTACGACCTCTTCAAAGAGATAATTTGCCAGGGCGAGGTTCCTATCGTCATTGTCATAACTGGCCTGGAGAATGAAGAACGAATGGAAGATTGGTGGATCGAAAATGAGAAAGAGTTTGCCTCAAGGAGAATGTTGTTTGATGGACATGCCTGTGTGACAACTACAAAAGGAAAGAGGGATATGTTCGAAGAAGAATACGAAGAATCAAAGGTGGTTCTCCGAGAGATGATAAAGGCAAAGTGCCCTTCTGATGCTTGGGTCGTCAGTAGCGATGCCTGGCTCCAGCGAATTACTACGCGGATCCAAGAGTACTATGACGATTATAATCACAATGGATCCCCAAGCTTCAGTGAGCCTAATGATGGGCAATCCTCAACAGTTAATAAGTTTCGTTTTTTTATGGGCATGATGTTAACTTCCGCGTTGGCTTTTGCCTTTGGATCGTCATGATTGATTTGTAAATGTCTTGATTTTGCCTTGCATAATATAGCTTGTGGTGCATGCCACAATATGTATATTCCTCCCTGTATCAACCTCGCGGTTTCTGGGTGATGTACCGCACAAAAAAACCAGATCCCACAGTAGAAGACAGCACTTCTCGCTTGGTCATTTGGTATAAGATGATTTTGACTGATCCTGAGTCGCAGTATCAAACGTTAGCTCTCAACAGTTATAATAAAAGGGGCAGAGATAGCTCCCGTTATCTGTCAATACTTTCATTCAATGAATGATGTGTACAGCGCTTCTTGTCTGACATTGGAATCAACATAATTTGACAGGCTGTCCTGCTTCTCCTCATCCCGCCCTCTCAACTTGCAAGCTGCTGCACGACTGATATCTCAATAACTTATACCAGGGAAGCCTTCGAAATACAAAAAAACCTCTGATGCTGAGATGCGTGTAACCAAGCTGATTAGTGGCATAGATTATTGGCTTGATCCACAGGAACTTGTAGACAGTCCGTCATGCTGAGAATATACGCCTTGATAATTGACAGGATATGCAAAATACAATAACCTACCTGCCCTTATGGCGTAGTGGTAGCGCGTCTCACTTGTACCCACTTGTGTTGCAATGAGAAGGTCCCTAGTTCAATCCTGGGTGGGGGCAATTTCTTTTGTGAATGGTAGTTGATACTATTTCTTTCCTGTTATGAAATCTGTGTCATTTGATCGTGGTTAGATATATGCGCTAAATTAATATATGAAAACAGTCTTTTATCACCTGCGTCTAGAAAAATCAATTTCTGGAAGATAGCAGTAATATGTTAAACTACATTGCTTTTTCATTCCTGGTCTGGCAACTAGTCTGACAAATAGTTGCACAATCTAGCTATTACTTTGCCTTAGCCAAAAATTAGGGAATAAAGTGTGAAGTGAATTGAACTGGTCAAAAACTGGAAAGAGCCATTAAAACAATTTGCAACTGTAAGACCATTAGGAAGCAGAAGCAATAGACGGATACCATTTCAATGCAAATATTCACATTATTGTTAAGATCAGTAAACAATAGCAAGGCATTGTGATGTAGAATATTCAATATATGCCGATCAATTGCTGCCACAGCCCCACAGCCCCCACTTCGACATATCGCCCTACAGCAGCAGGTCCAACTTATGTATTTCCGTTACCAAGTGGTCTCATTCTGCACTTCATTTCATTTTCATTTATTCTAATCTCTTTACGTTGTATTTAAGTAGTCATTTGTACTACCACGGTCTGCCTACGCGCCCCGTGTAATAAATCAAAGATATAATAAGAATTTACTGCCACAGCCAGAAATGTTGCGAGATAGAGCTAACTGATTCTGAAACCTTTCAGTCATATGCAAGCTGGATCTAGGATGCCAGATAGCTTGCCAGACTGGAAATAAATATTTATCGCCGAGACTTGATTGATTTATGCATATTAACTAAGATTGTCTCAGGAAAAGTCGTAAAAAGTCGTGTCTATTGAGCGGTCTCCTTGTGTCTCATATATCATCTTCGGGAGCGTGGCATAGAAGATACATAGGTCTTACCAACTATCATTGAAACAATGATGACCGGTCATGACTTCAAGATTCGTGGACGATGTGTCATCCCTGTTACAGGGATTCATATAGAGCGTATTCAAACTGAGATAGATTCCTCTACAAGACAGGGGCTCATGGCATCAGTACAAGCAGTGATTCTGATGCCTGCTTGGTAGCCTCATCAACTACTTGTTGGACTTCGGATGAAGGCATGGAAGATGAGACCACGGGATCGACCCCGTTTGCTTTTTTATTCTTGCCTTTGCCGGGAGGCGGTGGATGGTAAACCTTTTCCTATGGGTGGATTGTTCTAGGTATTTCGTCGTACAGATATAGCACCACGTACCTTCTTTTTTTTCTCCGGTTTTAAGCTCGGGTCTGGATAAGCAAGCATCGTAATCCTCTGCCACTCTTCATCATCCTCAAACGCCTTCCGGATAGGTTCAAGTAGCCGATTAATGCCGTTTGCAACAGCGTTTTTCAGGTCTTTCGGATGAAGCTTCTTCTCCACGAATTCGCCTTTCATCTCTTCGAATGACTTATAATGCGAATTACCGCCAAATTTCGCATCACGCTCTACTGTGAACACTGTGCCCTCTAGAGCATCATCTGATATGAATGGTCTCTGATCGCCCAGACCGGCTTCGAGAATGGAGTCTCCCTTCAATCTGTCGAGACGAAGCTGACTGATCGGAATAAGAACGGCTTCCACAAAAGATAGAACGCCGTTTTCCTCGGCATTTCCTTCTTCACAAAATGCTGCTTTGATCTTTCTTCGAACAACTTCAGGAGCGTCCAGAAAGTCGACTTTGGAGTTGGGATCGGAGGCAGACATTTTACCACCAGCAAGTCCAGGAACCATGGCATTCATGAGATGGGCACGTTTCTTGTACCCAAGTCGTGGTAAGTAGAGCTCAGCGAACGTGAAAATTTTTCGCTGGAGAAGATAAGAATAGGGACCGTGAGTTTGATACCGACGGACTCGCACCTGATCTATGCCGCCAAATTGAAAATCGACATCGAGGTGTTGTTCGTCTAAGGCTTGAAGACCGGGATATAGCAGACCACTCAATAGTGGGCTTTCAACTTGTTTCACAACCTCTGCTCCAGCTTTCTTTGCATCGTGTTCTGTGACGGTTGCACACAGTTTGTAGTTGTCCATATTATACTCTTTTGTCAGCTGGTAATCAGAGCCTTGGACAAAGTGTAGTCTAGATATTGGGATGCCTAAGGAAGTGAAAACTGCAGTGAGGATGAACTTGTAATATTGTGTGCGATAAGCAACAAGCTCAAGCGGAGCTTTCATGTTGTCTAGGAAAGCGTGTACATCTATCGTCGATAGTGTGAGTGTTGAAGAAAATCGCAAAAAAAATCATAGTACCAGCAAGTAATACTTTTACCTGAGTAGAATAGATAAATGATTGATCCTGACAACAGATCGTACGCCTACCTCTACCCCCGCTCTGAGAAAATCAGCGATTTTTGTCAAGGGCACAAAATATCCAATGTGTGCTACAGTGTTAAGGTTTAGACTAATACTTTTTTGGAAAGAAACTACATGTAAAAAAACGTACGTCTTCCAGTAGGTGCGGTTCCTGGGCGTTGAGGACTAATCAGGAACTAACACCAACATGAGAATTAGCTCGCACACCCCAGTAAGCCTTCGGCGTCCGACCTTCGGTCAGGATGGCTTTGATGATATCTGCGCCTAAGATTTCCTGAAGTCTCCGAGAGATAAGTTCCCACTTGCTGTCAGGGGTTGCCATTAGGGTGGTGAGTTGAGATAGCGACACCTGAAAGCCAGGACCTTACATAATTACTTGGTCAGCAACCTAATACCGAACATCAGATTCATTCGCCCTTGATTCGAGCCCTTGATTCGCCCTTGATCCACTACGTGTAGCACAAAGTAACACTAGTCTTGCCTAATTTGAAATCATCTTTCTTCAACCACTAATTTGAGGAGATAGATTAGCTCGAAGATTGGAGGATCTTGGCCTATATCTTTTCAGCTCCCGAAGTTATAATATCAAACAGTACACAGGCTCCCTAGCTTCTCAGATGAATTTCGAATATTGTAGCTGTGTCCATTTTCGGAGATATACCAGCTTAAGCTTTGAATCTCAAAAATAAAAATCCTCTTTTACCCACGACACATCAGGTAACAGTGTGATTTGTTTTATTTACATCCTTCTTCAAGTCCAAGAAAGAATCAAATTAATTTGCCTGTTCTTAGATTCTGTGTGATTCTTTGCTGCGAAAACCCTCCAAGGGAACGTGATCGAACGCTCAAAAGTCATAGCCCAGGATAATCTACTTCGGGCTTTACCGCCAACGCGAGATGTCACGGAGATGTTATTCTCTGCGGAATTGAGCATCTGTAGAACTAACTATTCTTCTCAAGATCCAGTTATGCTCGTTACTTAGTGCATTGTTGGATGCCAACGTATAAGAGCTTCGACTTGCGCAGCATTCCTACACGTTGGATATAGTTGTCAAACAGTGAGTTTCTCCTCTTGTTGAGTATCAGTATCTTGTGAGCCATGACTGAACCAGGACCATGCCTTTCAACGTGGTGATTTTCGGCGAATCTGGCGCAGGGAAAAGTTCCCTAATCAACCTGTTGTGTGGAGGCAATGTTGCTGCTATTTCTAGTTCCGCCAATGGATGCACCTTGCACGCCACTCCCTATGACTATACCGATCCAACAGGGGCATCGTTCCGTTTTTGGGACACAGCAGGACTCAACGAAGGCGATAGAGGTCGCGTTCCAAACGTGGAGGCTGTCATTCGATTGTACCGTCTCATCATGAGCCTGCACGATGGCATAAGCCTCCTTATTTTCGTCATGAGAGCTCCAAGAATCAAAGATGCGTCAGCCAAGAACTGGACTCTCTTCCACGAAATTATTTGTCGTCGCCAAGTGCCTGCCATCATCGCTATAACTGGACTAGAAGGCGAAGAAAACATGGACGCCTGGTGGATTCAAAACCAAGATTCATTTCACGCTCAGGGCATTAGCCCTATTGGTCACGCATGCGTGGCCGGAACTCGTGGGAGGCGGAGCCGAGACGGTACACACAAGTTCGATGACGAGTATAAGGTGTCGAGAGAGAAGATGTTAGTCATGATTCAGCGGTTTTTCCTAAGGCAACCTTGGCAACCGCACTGCGTTCAATGGTTCCAGGAGATAGTCACAGTATCTCATGAGCCAGGAGGATGGTGTAGATCACCGAGGGAAATCAAAGAAATCAAGCAAGTCGCTGGACAAGGTATCGAGCAGCTCAAAACACGATGTGGGATGTCAGACGAAGAAGCCAGTCAACTGGGGAAACAATTAATGAAAGGATAAAATATATTTTCTTTCAAACCCTACAATTGGGCCACGTCATATGAGCTTAACTGATACTTTTCAGGTACAATAAAATATTTGAGTACACTTGTTAACAGTAGTGAGTCCAATACAAGTTCAACTATATCACGCAAAGAAGCAAGCTCGAACCTAATCAATCAAGGGAATAAGTATTCTGAACAAAGAAGGCGAAATTATGTTTTCTCACCGACCAACGTAACATCACCTCAACAGCCTCATTCCCACTACCACGATATTTGCTTCCCAGATGATTTAGCCGTCCTGACTTCTCTCGAAAGAAGAGTCCTGAGCTCAGTTGCTCGGTTCACGCCTCCATCCCTGACCACTATTGCCACCCCAAGGAACTCTGGCAGCAATGTCTTCGTGGGCCGGAGCGGGAGCTGCATTAACAGCAAGGGTGAAAGTGACGAGGAGTAGGGTAAGAAGAGAAGAGAAGGACTTCATAGTGTTGGTGCAGGAAGATGTTGTGATGATAAAATTCTCGGTGACACTCGAAGATGGGAGGCAGCGAGCTAATTGAATATTTGACAGGCGGCTTTTATCTGGGACTACACAGAAATAGATGAAAGACTGTGAGTCAGGGATCAAGATTACAACAGTGCCTTATTGCGTTAGCTCCGTTGGCCCACGAGGTACAATTGATGAAGCTTGCAAGATTAGTTACGGACCAGCCGCCGTGCATGCTGTCCCCACTGCCCTCTCCGAAAAATTTATTGCTGTGTTTCAGCTGTTTTTCCAACTCACACAAGCTACCTAGCTATCTGCAATATAGCCGATCGATTTCAGGGTGGGCAAACTACAATCAGGCAGCTGCCATCCAGCTGTCCATCTATGTGTGATGAAGAAGCGAACTACTGTCTAGATGAGAATGTCTTAAGTCAATAGTTTTATAAAAGGTACCGGGGATCGTGGCATCCCTGAGAATCACCATTATTACCAAGGCATGTGCCACTTTGATTCGATATGTCTCACGCATAATGGTTTCGAAAATTGATGATATGCGTACCAAATGAATCAAGCCTAGACCGCCGGCATGGCTCTGCATGACTGAGAGGGGTAAAAGAGGAAATGTTAGAATGCACTTGTCTCATCTGAATGATAACATATGATGGGTTTGCATGGGTCCCGAGTAGCAAAAACAATTGAGCGGCAACTAGGGGCTCTCGCCATTTTTGACTTTTATAGGGTGAGCTTTGACGCCCACTGTCTTTTGTCTATGTTTCCCAGCCTATAGATGGAAGTAGTAGGGTTAGTGCGAAATCTCAATGACGCTAGATCACTCTTCGGCACGTAGTGAATTGCTAAATCCTAATCGAATTTGACCGAAAATGTATCCTAAAATGGCTGTCGTTCCTAAAATGGCTCAACTACATTTCCTTATATGCCTCATGATCAACTGCGGGGATCTCTCCGGAGGATGTATTTGGTATAACTGAAAATAGCCTGGGCGAGACGGACATGACAAATGTCCTCTTATCTAAATGTCTAAACCGCTCACTGCTCATAGCTTTGATTCAATGAATTTCTCGCCCTCTTGAGGTGACACGAAGCGGTGCATGAACACTACCAGACTGAAATTATGCCCGTATAACACCCACAGGGCTATTTAGCAAAACTTTTCGATCTTGCTTCCGGGATCCGTGGCCATAGATTAAACACATTGCTATCATCCATCAACTGACAAAGGATGACTGTTGCGGTAACTGTTATCGGTGACGTCTCATCATCTAATTTATAATCATAAACTTATCGCTATGATGATTGATTTCCGGGAGTTTGGAATTAAACTCGCCCGTATATGATCGGGAAAAGAGGAGCACATTGGAGAAGATACAACGGTATATAGATAAACTATTCACATGGCAGTCCTTTCTATATCCATTCAGGTGGAACACATTAGAAAGTTTGGGAGCGCCCTAAGTCACACAGCATGTAGCGCTCAACGAGTTTTTCTTGGCGTTTGGAGCGGGCGGAGACATGAGCTACTTCGCTGGTCGACACATGAACCAGGCAAGGTGGTTTCTTTTGCTCCCTATGTACTCATGGTTGACTAGAAATGCACACCCTAATCAATTTGGTAGAATAGTGGAAAAGTTAGGTTTGCAGACCTCAACGGGAAGCAGAACCTATCCATGACCAAGTATATTAATGGAAGGTTCGTTCTAATTTTGTAAGGCTCATGAATATATGGAGGGTAGGGCCATATGAAACCAAGAGGCACAAAGTTGGACATATCTAAATAAGGAAAAGGAAGAGAATCCATGCGAAGCAGTGATCTATAATATTTTCGGCTGCCAACACCAGGTAACACCCAGTGTAGATCCATGGGTTTGTTCAAAATTGCGGAGAGTCAAAATCCGCTGCAGCGACTAAGGTTTCAGTAGATTCGACGACATGAGATATTGAAAAGTAGGGTGAAAATGCCTAGCGTTTGGGGAGACAGAGAAGCGCTTTTGACAGCCTGGGAAACATTCGTATACTGAACCAGTATCATGTTAGAAGCCCTAACGAAAGTGGAATATACTATACGCTTCTCTTTTTCATTCATGTTCTTATTAGCATGAAGCCCACTGGGTCTGGAACAAATGTAGGATACCTATAAAAAATGACTTCTAACAGTAACGTACCGCGGAAACGGCTTTGAGCAGATGATACTTGACCTACTAATGTTTGGCATCGCTTAACAAGGACGCCTAGGAATCTATTTAAGAGAGACCAGAGCGAGGAGATCAATATCAGCTACCTTGCTCTCCGACTTAAAGAGGATAATGATTTTGAGGTCCTTCTAGACCGCGGTCCAGAGATATATCCTTAGGCACAAGTCACCATTTACGAACGAGTGAGCATGGCACACCACAGGATAAATTTGGTACCAAACGAATCGAATTAGATTTGGATGCAAGTTGGTCTATTTGAGTCAGACACAATCGCGGATTCGGACGCTCGTAGACCGATGATAATGGCTGGCCATAGCTTGCAAAGAGTGAATGCGCATCTCTTGAGTGAGGTTCAGGAAAAGTACGAAGAGAAGGTAGAACCAGATTTTCATAGTCCACTAAACCCAGATTAGTTGGTCATGAACAACAACTATGACCTGCCACCCAGGTCTTCGATAGGCTCAGAGAACCGAGGCAAAGTAGCGGTCGACATGTCGCAGTTGGTAACAAGCCTGGACCAGAGTCTACAGCAGATTGACCCTGTATGGACGGCACTGACTTGCTTTATTTATCCTTGAGCGCGATGAAACAAGGAGACAAGGGTCTACGAGCACTCGATGGGAACCCGTCGTGCATCTAAAATCCAAAATGCCGTCATTGACGTAGTTTATGCATTGTCTTGTGGCTATGACGTCACATTCGCGTCCTGAGAGAGCCACCTACTGAATTAGGAAAAAAGAGTGCAAAGGCTTCTAGCTTGTTTTGTTAGTTCCTTTGGAATATACACGATAAGCATCTCTTCCGAAAAGGTCACTGGATATGCGGTACTAGCCTTGGATGTAGCAATGCCTTTATGCAGCAGCTCGACCATTATTGGTGGGAATTGTGTACTCTGCATGACTGCATTAATCAGGTATACTGCATTCTCGAGTAATGATTTGTTTTGAGGAGTGAATTTCAAGATCCTACAGCTCATTTCCAAGACATACTCGCTCGACCAATGGCATCGACTCCCCCCCAGATCCCCCCTAGGTGCTGACAAACCTTAATGAGGAATTTGGTGAATCCAGTCAATCTGATGAAAGGTGAACTTTGTCGCAAGTGGGGATAACACTATTCACTCCATCACTACTTCGTTGACCAATGACACATGAAGCCGCTGGAGAGGTGTGGGAAGAGTTCATGGTAGTACGGTCGATCACATTCAAGAACACCTATTTGTTTGATATTTTTAAACATGTGAGAAAATAATTCTAAAGATCTCGCTGAGAATTTTCAATTACACTTCCTTTGTTCAGCGAACGGCTCATGTGAAAATCACCACTCGGTATATGTCAAATTAAACTCATGAAAAAAGCAGCCTAATTGTTTCCATTTAAATACAACAATTTATACTTGGGCTAACACTTCACACTGGTGATGGACATAAATCAATTATGATAATATCATAAATTGACCTTTCCCTGAAAATAATTAGAAGTGTACGGTCTGCCATCGAGTTCCGTGTAATAAATTGCTGATTTGAAAAAAGATAATTGGTAGTGTTACTAGGGTATTAAGACTTGCTCAACAGCAGCAACCACTCCAGCCTCCTCCTTCTTTACCTTCTTGGCAGCCTCCCTTACATCATCTACAAACCTCTCTTGGTACATGCATCATGCATGTGCATACTTCATTCAGATGTCAACCCAACCATTAGCTTAGAGACATCTCAATGCTCATCTAACCGATAAGTCAGAATGGGTTCGAAAACATAATCTATATGTGTATTGCAATTCATGATGTCGACTTCTCTATCTAATCGATGACGAAGTCCACACAACTTTCATAGGTCTGTACATTGAAAGCATACCACCACCACTGAATAGCACATTTGCCGGCGGTATCACACTTGCTGTCTAAATCAGATGGAATTTGAACCTGAAAGTCGGCTAATTTAAGCAGTGGATCAGTATCAATCTAATTCTTGATGTGCAGCATAGCTCTCACTTTCGTTTTTTGGCCAGTCTTGGGGGCCCAGTGAGTCGTTGGTGTAGACAGGCCAGTTGAAGAGAGGTTGACCAATGACAGTTCGATTTATCAAATCGACAACGGAGACGTTCTACAGAGCGACACATCCCCATTATACGTCAAATTTCTCAAGTCCATATCCATGTAACTCACGGCTTTGCCAGTATGCCTTGCTTCAATATCAACGTGGAAATTCACCACTTGACTGGCCGAGTAAGATTGTATATTGTCGGCATTGTCTTCGAGCTGCATTGATCAAATATCAATAAAAATACATATGATGCTTTAAGAAGCAAGTACCTGGTATCCTCTGCAGAAGAACAAGTGACAGGCATCTGCGTCATAATCATTGTCAATCTTGGCTGCAGAATTCTCAATCTGATTCAAACTATTTCAACGACTGAAATACTATTCCAAAAGCATTGCACTTACAGGCCCATAAGGGTCTGAAGCCAACTCCTTGTAGACGGCAGCTCCACACTTAGCCAAAATTCCGTCACCAATCTAGCAGCTTTACCGATCAACCATATTCATAATAATCAGTCAAGATATAAGACTTACGACACGGGCAGGAGGGCTTGTAACCATCCCATGTCCAAGGACAACTGGTAAAGCAGCAAGAGCTGCTATAGACACCATTTGTTTCTTCATTTAAAGACAATCACGCTCGGGATTCAGTTACTTAGTGAATTGGTTTACACTTATACTCAACCATTTGTCCGCCTGGCTGAAACAGAAGCATGAAGGAGATGGTTCTTGATCATCAGACGGTCCGGCGGGGAAAGACGGCTGGGCTACTTACTGCAGTTCAGCGGCCCGCAGCAGCGATCTAACCAGCAGATACCTTGGATAAACGTATGTAATCCTATATGAGTCTAACTAAGTCAAC
>Ga0153947_1000981_pt1 | contig 13706 bp, 10 predicted proteins | sample TSNJ031MetaG_FD_104697 | JGI IMG/M metagenome (GOLD analysis project Ga0153947, IMG submission 104697) | Attine ant fungus gardens microbial communities from New Jersey, USA - TSNJ031 MetaG | ecosystem: Host-associated > Fungi > Mycelium > Unclassified | place: USA: New Jersey, Wharton State... | reverse complement strand
TAACCTAACCCGCCGCCTTGTGTGAAAATCGGCAGCCCAATCAGACCTAATACGATATATGCGCCTACACTGATTGCCCCCAAACGCCCTCCGAGCAAAAGACCGGCAAGCATTGTAAAGAGAAATTGCAGGGTGAACGGGACCACCGGCACCGGGATACGAATATAAGCACCAATGGTGATTAGTGCGGTAAAAAGACCCACAAGAGCAATTTCACGAATTGTAATTGATTTTTTCATATAGTTAGTTTCCTTTTTTAATATTCAATAGTATATCACAAACAAATGAGAATTGTAAACCAAAAAGATTTATAAAGTTTACAATTTGCCAATAAAAAAAGAAGCACTAGTATAATGCTTCTTTGTATATCAATATATTTATCTATCTTTTTTTATGCTCTGGTCCGGGGCATGAGACTCGAACCTAATAATTTTCACTTGAGTCTCGAGGTAAAAACATAATCGTAAAAATATTCCGGATTTAGGATGTATAGCCTTCTTTTTTTTATGTCGATATGGTTCTGTTGTTTGAGCTTAGAGCAAACGCGTGCAACTTGAGCACGAGATGCTCCGATAGCAGAGGCCAGTTCAGACTGCGAGAAAGGCAGGAAGCCTGTTGAATGGAAATCTTCGCTCTGTATACATAAAATGATGAAGTTTGCCAGTTTGATATGCACGCTGTTGCCGTATTGGTATTCCGCATCATGGCACATGAGTTTAAGTACATCACAGTAGTAAACGAGAGTATCGATGGCAAACTTTGGCTTTTTCTGAAATAGCAGCGACAAGTTTTCGGCTGAGAGGTAAATGGCGGAGACATTAGTGATTGCCGTTGTTGTGACAATTACATTTTCGTCTGACCGCAACCCATCCATAGCGAAGAAAGTGTTTTTTTTGTGATAGCCTAGAATTCGTTCATATCCGTTGATGTTGAGGGTGCTTACCTTTATGACTCCGTTCACGAGGAAGTAGACACCGGAGCAAGGTGTGCCGGTTCTACTGATGACTGTATTTTTGGCGAAATTTAAAGGTGCGGAGGAATTTTGCAAAATAAAATCACGATAAGACAAAAGATTGTCTTCCATTATGATGCGAATAAAGGGCAAACGATTGGCATCTGATGTAGTATCCATAAATAGTCCTCCCAAATATTTTAATTTAATTGTATCATATGAGATTGTCAAATAAATGTCAAGCGGTAAAATTATAGATAATAATTACTTACTCAACTATGAAAAGAATTAATTTAGGAGGAGAAAAATGTCGAATCAAATGTTCCCCAATCTGTTTTCTTCCGCAAAGATTGGAAATTTGGAGCTAAAAAACCGTATAATGAAAGCTCCGCAGTCCACCGGCATGAGCAATAAGGACGGCACGGTGTCGGAGAGACTCATTCGCTATTACCGAAGTCAGGCCGCTGGCGGTTCAGGTATGATTATTGTGGAATATGCTTATGTAGATGACATTGGTGCAAAATCGGCTCACTGTCACCTTGGTATTTCCAGCAACGAACACATCCCCGGTCTTGCATGGCTAGCAGAGAACATCCGCGAGAGCGGATCAGTCCCAGGGATTCAAATTGAGCATTGCGGTCGCCAGAAGTTCCTTGGCACACAACCTATCTGTGGTCCGTCAGCGATTCCGTGGCCGAAACTCTGGAACCAGTACGGCGTACAAGCTGTGCCGCATGTGCTGACCATCGAAGAAATCAAGGATATTGTGTCCGCATTTGGTGATGCCGCATTACGTGCGAAAATGGCGGGTTATGAGTTGGTCGAGATCCACGGCGCCCACGGCTATCTGCTTACTAACTTCTTCTCACCTCATACCAACCACAGAGCAGATCTTTACGGCGGTAGTTTGGAAAACAGGATGCGAATCTATGTTGAAATAGTCCGTGATGTCCGAAGTAAAGTCGGTCCTGACTACCCGCTAACCATCCGCCTGAGTGGTACGGATTACGAGCCGGACGGATTCCCTATCGAAGATACAATTGAACTTGCAAAGGTTTTAGAGAAAGAAGGTATTGATGCGTTCCACATTTCCGGCGGCGACCACCACACTATGATCCATCAGGTTTCGCCAATGGCGATTCCTCAGGGGCATCACATAGAGGCGACGAATGCAGTCAAAAAAGCTGTGTCTGTTCCGGTAATTGCATCTGGATCCATTACTCGTCCGGAAATGGCAGAAGAAATTATTGCTTCCGGTAAGGGTGACTTCGTCGGTCTTGGTCGTCCGCTGTGGGCTGACCCCGAATGGGCAGTAAAAGCGGAAGAGGGGCGTCCGGAGGACATTCGTCCTTGTATACGCTGCAACGAGGGATGTCTAGAGCGCACCTTCTACAACTATCAAGCGATTACCTGCGCTGTCAATCCAATCATCAGCCGTGAGGGCGAACTGGATATCAAGCCAGCAACAGTAAAACGCAATATTGCTGTTGTAGGAGGCGGTCCGGCTGGTCTTGAAGCGGCACGAGTACTCAAACTTCGGGGTCATGATGTTGTAATCTATGAAAAGGATACGCTTGGCGGTCAGCTTATCGAAGCCGCTGCACCGGAATTTAAGGCGGATATCAGAGGTCTAACCAAATCGATGATAACAGCCGTGAATAAACTAAATATTAAGATTATTAAAAAGGAGGCCACGGCAGATGAACTGAAGGGCTATGATGCAGTCGTCTGCGCAACTGGCAGCACCACTGTGAAGCTCCCGTTACCTGGCGGAGATTTACCGATTGCAGTGGACGCTTCTGATTATCTGAAGGGCAAGAAGACCGTTGGACATAATGTTGTTATGCTAGGTGTCGGCTTGGTTGGATCGGAAACTGCATTGCAACTTTCAGAAGAGGGTCACGCTGTGACACTTGTCGGCAGGAAACCGACAATTATGAAAGGAGTTGCGGTTACCGACTTCCTTGCATATTCAGAACGTATAGCCAAAACTGACATGACGATTTGTACCTCCACAACGCCGCTTGAAGTTGTAGAAGACGGTGTGATGGTGGAATACAAAGGCAAAGTTAGAAAAATTCCTGCTGACACTGTGTTATATGCGTTTGGCGCAAAGGCAAAGCAGGAACTTTATGAGGAGCTTAAAGCACAGGGTAAAGAAGCGCATTTGGTTGGTGATGCTGTATTCCCAGCCAAAATAATGGACGCCGTACACACTGGCTATCGCCTTGGTCTGAAGCTGTAGGAAAATATGTCAGGTAGACAACTAAAACAATAAAATTTCAATGGGGCTTTCCGGAAGGAAGGTCCCATTGAGTTGTTCATTTTTTACCACCAATTTTCAATGGAATCTGCGATTGGCATGGTACGTTGGTCTGGCAGAAACCACAGCTTAGATTCGGCGTGTTGTATAGCCTCAGTGTTTCAGAATTTAGATTTTCTGCATAAGCATCACACTTATCTTTATCATGCCCCTTATCCGTAAGAGCCCCTGAAGGGCACCTTTGTATACATTTTTTGCAAATCCCTTTTGCGTAATACAGGCAGTATTCGTTATATGCTTGATACTCTCTTACAGTTGGGGCTAAAGGGATATTGACAATAAAGGATAATGCTCTTATGGCTTTGCCGACAGAAGTAATCAATCCTTCGGAATAGCCAAATGTGCCGAGACCGCAAGCGTAGCCGGTATGACGCTCAGACCACTTGGAGGAATAATTATGCTTTTCCGAATGAACACGACTCCATTGGGGGATCATAACAGGAGCAACCGCTTTGACGCCTTGTTTCTCTAAGCTCGCTATAAATTGCTCTGCCACATCCTTGGCAAAGGCGTCCCAATAATATCTAGATCTTACCCAATTTTCTGCCGGAAATTCAGCTACAAGACCGTGGGCTTCTTTTGTTTTTTTTGTCTGTGGAAAAATGCAACTGATTACAGTCAAGTTCTTCGTTTTCACATCATCTTTCGGGAAAGCCAATTTATACGCTTCCGGAGGTGTCCAATAAAAATCACCGATATGATCTTTCAGTTGATCAAAGATAGGATCATCCCCTTTGGCAAACCCGATGATAGGCTCTCCCCACGCTTTTTCCGGCACTTTCTTATGTAGTTCATTTTCAGGGGAAGCAGCAGCTATCTTTTTTAATTGTTCAATTATATAATCTTTCAATATGACCTCCTTTACTTGATAACCGTCATGTCTTTGAGATACAATTCGATAATTCATTTTATCCCACAGTAAATCACCAAGTCAAGTCCGATTTTTGACAGTGATTTTTGTCGGCTCAATAGAATTCAATTAGTCAAAATATTTTTTAAGGCTTTCAATTATGACAACATAGAAAGAAGGCTTTTACGGGAAATCCCATGAAAGCCTTCTTTATATTTCAAAGTAAAAATCTTCATATGTGGTATAAGTTCGCTTTTGTAATTTATTAACGCTAGACAAATACGCCTTGAGATGGTTTTAAAGCCTATTGTTGTTCGCCTTTGTATTTTTGCTGCGTTGCAAGACCGCCGCGTATGTGCCTTTCTGCCTTGTTATTATCTAAAACAGCCTTTACCTCTGCGGCAAGGCCTGGATTTATCTCTAAGAGTCGCTCTGTAATGTCCTTATGTACTGTGCTTTTACTGATTCTAAATTTCTTTGCTGTGGCTCTGACCGTGGCTTTTGTCTCAAGAATGTACTTGGCTAATTCTAGTACCCTTTCTTCTATATAATCCTTCATATTAAAAAATTCACCGCCCTCATGTTATATTTGGAAAATCGTGACCTTAATTTCGTTATCACAATATATGAAAAAAAGAACAGTCTTATGCCCGTTTTATTTGACGGCAGCGGGAAAATAAAGTAAAATCAGAAATAGAGATATGCAGGTATTTTTGATAATTTCCGTATAAAACAATAAATTAAATTGAAATAAAGCTAAATTTTATATATAATAGCTAGGGAACGATAAAAGATATTGCTGATATGATTTGGAGAAATCTAATACTATGAGTTTTAATAGAATAGATATACGATAGAATAGACAAAATAAGAAATAGGGAAAAGGAGAGGATAGATTATGGGATTTACGGATGAAGTAGGCATTGACCTCGGGACAGCGAATGTACTAGTATATATAAAGGGAAAAGGCGTCGTTTTAGACGAACCTTCCGTTGTAGCGATTAATAAAGACACCAATGAGATTTTATCAGTAGGCGAAGATGCCAGGCAGATGCTCGGCAGAACACCTGCAAATATCGTGGCGGTCAGACCACTGCGTGATGGCGTTATCTCTGATTATGATGTAACAGAGAGAATGTTGAAATATTTTATTAGAAAAACTTGCGGTAATAGTAGATTTTTTAAACCTAGAATCATGGTGTGCGTGCCAAGCGGTGTTACCGAAGTAGAGAAAAGAGCTGTTAGAGAAGCGGCGACACAAGCTGGCGGAAAGTCAGTATTTCTGATGGAAGAACCAATTGCTGCTGCAATTGGTGCAGGGCTGGATATCGCAAAACCTGACGGCATTATGGTCATTGACATCGGTGGAGGTACGACAGATGTCGCAGTCATTTCGCTAGGAGGTATTGTAACTAGAGCCTCTGTCAAAGTAGCGGGAGATCGCTTTGATGAAGCAATCATTAAATATATGAGAAAAGAGCACAAACTCTATATTGGAGAACGAACTGCAGAAGAGATGAAGATTACGATTGGGACAGCTTATCCAAGAGAAGAAATCATAACGCAGGAATGCAGAGGGAGAGATTTAGTAACAGGTCTTCCGAAGTCGGTTGAAATAACTTCTAAGGAAATGATGGAAGCCCTCGATGAGCCACTGCAGATTATATGTGAGGCTGTACACAGCGTTTTGGAGAGAACACCTCCTGAACTTGCTGCGGATATCAGCAATTTTGGGATTGTAATTACGGGTGGCGGCGCATTGCTCAATGGCATTGACCGTAGAATTGAAGATAGGACGGGAATCAAAGTTACTGTTGCGGAGGATCCGATGACCTGCGTTGCGGTTGGAACGGGAAAAGCATTGAACAATTTGGATGCACTTGAAAATAACCAAATGAACAGAAGGAAACCGTACGTTTAAAATACGGAATGGTGATTATAAAAAGCGCTCTTAAAACAGAGGGCTTTTTTTCAACCAAAAGGAGAATATATGAAATTAGAATTAATCGCTACAGCTACGTTTGGTCTAGAGGCCGTAGTAAAGCGTGAAATAGAAAATCTGGGCTATAAGGTTATAAAATCGGAAGATGCAAAGATTACTTTCATGGGTGATGAACGTGCCATCGTTCGATCCAATCTATGGCTTAGGTGTGCTGACAGGGTACTCGTGAAGCTGGGTGAATTTAATGCACAGGAATTTGAAGAATTATTTCAACAGGCGAAGGCGCTGCCCTGGGAACAGTGGATTCCGCTGGAAGGCAAATTTACGGTAACAGGAACTTCTGTCAAATCGAAACTGCATAGTGTGCCTGCATGTCAGAGCATTGTAAAAAAGGCTATCGTCGAAAAGATGCGGGAAACGTACAACGTGGATCAGTTTGAAGAGACGGGGGCGGATTATACTGTGAAGGTGACAATCCTGAAGGATCGAGTCACCTTGACGCTGGATACGAGCGGCGCGGGTCTACATAAGCGAGGCTATAGAGTTAGTGATGTTGCAGCGCCGATTAAAGAAACGTTAGCGTCTGCGATGGTGCAGCTTTCTTTTTGGCGTGCGGATAGGCTTCTTGTGGATCCTTGTTGCGGTTCGGGAACGATTCCAATTGAAGCGGCTATGATTGGGCGCAATATTGCACCGGGTCTGTCACGGAAATTTGCGGCTGAGAGGTGGGATATAATCCCGCAGAGCATATGGAAAGAAGAACGGAAGATTGCATTTGAGGTCATTGATTATGAGACCCCTTTAAAAATATTTGCTTTTGATATTGACACAAAGGCAATTGAATCTGCTGAGGAAAATGCAGCGGAAGCAGGCGTTGAGGAATGCATCGTCTTTAAAAGAATGGACATTGCGCAGCTTGTTGCAAAGGAGAAGTATGGAATAATCATCAGCAACCCTCCTTATGGCGAACGGCTTGGAGAGAAGAAAGACATAGAAAGAATTTATAAAAAGCTGGGTGAATTTTGTGCAGAAAACCCAACGTGGTCTTTGTTTTTCGTTACGACAGATAAAGAGGCTGAGCAAAAAACATTGAGGCGGCAGGCAGACAGAAGGCGAAAATTATACAATGGGCGGTTGGAAGTTTGTTATTATCAGTTTCATGGAGAAAGGGAACCAAAGAAATAGAGAAACAAAGATGAATGTAATTGTAAATGAAAAACTGAAGACACCTCTGTACCGCCAGATTGCGACACAGATTAAGGATGCCATTATAAAGGGAGAAATACTGGATGGATTTCCAGTGCTTTCAGAACGCGATATGGCTCGGATGACGGGGGTTCACAGAAATACAGTTCGCAGGGCATACAATGATCTTGAGGGCGAAGGTCTTATACAGGCGCGCCATGGTGTCGGGTATGTGGTTACATATGCAACCTCTGAAAAACCGAAAGAGCAAACTGGTGGGAAGCGAAGAATTAAAAAAGTAAACTGGTCCAACATGATTAAGGATGAATATTTAGATCAAGAGCGCATGTTTGATGATTTATTTTCAAAATCGTATGAAGAGGGGAAAATCTCATTTGCAGGTGGAACATCTTCCTCAGAAATCTACGATGAAAAAAATATAGCAGAAGCTTTGGCAAAAACACTTTCAAAGGGCAACAGCTCTTACTTTTACACACCTTATCAGGGAGATTACAGCTTGCGGCAAAATCTTTCGGGTTTTATGCGAGGAAAAGGTGTGCTTGCTGCACCCAGTGAAATTCAAATTTTATCAGAGACAAATCAGGCACTTGATTTTATCGTTACCCTGCTGCTTTCAACTGGCGATAAAGTCATCACAGAAGAAGCGGTTTCTCCAGACGTATATCGGGCGATTGAACTTGCGGGTGGCATCATAATCTGTGTACCGATGGATGAGGAGGGTATGATTACTGACAATCTCGCACCGTTAATTGAGAAACACAATCCGAAATTTATTTATGTCAATTCAACTTATCACGATCCTACGAGCGTGCAGCTTTCCCTGAAGAGAAGACGTCAACTTGTGTCGTTGTCTTCCCAATACAGGATTCCCATCATTGAAGATGATGCTTCGTCGGAACTTGCATTTGAGGGCGACAGACTACCTCCGATTAAGGCATTTGATGAGGGAAACAATGTAATTTATATTTACTCTTTTGGGTTGACGTTTGTTCCGGGCATCAGCATTGCATTTGTAGCGGCGACAAAGGAAATTATAAAAGGGCTCAGCTATCTAGTATCTGTCAGGCTGGTTAACTTGGACTGGATTTCACAGAAGCTTTTGGATAATTATTTAGAAGATGGAACATATGAGCGAAAGCTTATAGATTTTCGTGAAGAATATAAGCAAAAGCGTGACACGATGTGTGCATGGATTGAAAACAGCGGTCTTGAAATTGCATTTCAAAAACCGACTGGCGGAGTCTATCTTTGGTGCAAATTGCCGGACGAAGTAGACATACAGAAATTATCCAAAGCAGCCAATAGGCAAGGCGTTTCATTTATTCCCGGCAGTGTATTTTATCCCCAAAAAAACCAGCAAGGAAATTACATACGGCTCAATTATTCTCACGCCACCATCGGTGAGATAAACAAAGGGATGTCAATACTCATAGAATTGATTAAGGGTCTAAGTAAAATTTAAACAGATGGAGTGCTGGCACATGTAATATCATTAATTAAGGTTGAATAAAATTTAAGCAAACAGGGTGCTGGCACATGTAATATCACTAGTGCTGGTACTTTATTTTTTTTAGAAATGTAGTATGATTTTATCAGAATCTTGCAATAATACTCCTATCGCCTTTAGGCAGGAGATGAATGACCCGATAGCGGTGTCGGAAGCGGCAAATACAGCGGCTTTCACCATTATGAGCAGAACCATTATAAGCAGCACCATTAACACAGTAGTTTAAAAAAGGAGAATGAAAAATGGCAGTAAATTTAAAGGGAAGAAGTTTTTTAACACTGATGGATTTTACACCGGAGGAAATTAGATACATGCTAGACTTGTCTCATGATCTAAAGGCAAAAAAGAGATCTGGCGTGCACGGTGAAATATTAAAAGGCAAAAACGTTGTTCTTTTATTTGAAAAGGCTTCGACAAGAACACGCTGTGCTTTTGAAATTGCCTGCCTTGAGGAAGGTGCACACGTTACATTTTTAGATTCCGGTAGCTCTCAGATGGGGAAGAAGGAATCACTGGAAGATACAGCGAAAGTGCTCGGTAGATTTTTTGATGGCATTGAATACCGAGGATATAAACAGTCCGTCGTAGAGGATCTTGCAAAACATGCAGGTGTTCCTGTTTGGAATGGTCTAACAGATGTCGATCACCCAACACAGATTTTAGCAGACCTGCTTACAATTGAAGAGCATGTTGCAAAACCACTTAATAAAGTGAAGGTGGTTTTCTGCGGAGACATTCGAAACAATATGAGTTACGCATGGATGTATGGTTGTGCAAAGATGGGTATGCACTTTGTTGCATACGGTCCAAAGGAACTTGCAGATCAGATTGACAAGGATATTGTTGCAAGTACACAAGCTGTTGCCAAAGAGACGGGCGCGATAATTGAAATTTCAAGTACACCTGATTGCCTAAATGGGGCAGATGTTCTTTACACAGATGTTTGGGCATCGATGGGAGAGGAAGATCAGATTCCTGCACGAGTAAAGATGCTGACACCATATAAGGTAACAGAGGAAATGCTTGCAGCAACGAAAAATGATGATGTTATCTTCTTGCATTGTCTGCCAGCATTCCATGACTTTGAAACTGCAATGGCAAAGACGCAGAAAGACCTGGGATATGATATCAGGGAAGTGACCGATGAAGTATTTAGAAGCAGGCATTCAAAAGTCTTTGACGAGGCAGAAAACAGAATGCATACGATTAAAGCTGTGATTGTTGCAACTATAGGATAAGGGTCAAATACGAAAATACGTTATCACTTCAATACAGAGCAGATAGGAGCGTATATTATGAAACCCGGAATTTACAATTACTCAGAAATCGGCAAGCTGAACAAAGTGTTGCTTCACAGGCTGGACGGTGAGATCGAGGGTCTTGTGCCCAACAACTTTGAAAGATTATTATTTGATGATATTCCTTATCTCAAAGTGGCACAGCAGGAGCATGATCACTTTGCACAGCTACTCAGAGCAAATGATATAGAAGTAGTCTACTATGTGGATGAAACTGCAAAAGCACTTGAAGATGTAAAAGTCAAAAGCGAATTCATCTCAAAATTTATAGATGAAAGTGATGTCTATTCGGACAGCATCCGAGAAGCTTTACTGGATTATTTGATGAAGATGCCGACAAAACAAATGGTCAAAGTTATCATCTCAGGCATTAAAAAGACAGATATCGGAAAAATAAATTCCAACTCACTAGCGGATTATATCGCATCAGGCTACCCGTATTATACAGATCCGATGCCAAACCTCTATTTCACAAGAGACCCGGGAGCATGTGTTGGAAATGGCGTCAGCATTCATCATATGAGTACGCGAGCCAGGAGAAGAGAATGCCTACTGCTTGAGTATATGTTTAAATACAACAAGGACTTTGCACCTGAGGGAACAAATCAATGGTATGACTACGATCAGGATTATTCGATTGAGGGTGGAGATGTTTTAGTCCTCTCGAAAGATATTGTCGCAATCGGGCTTTCGCAGAGAACCACGGCAAACGGAATAGAGCGCTTTGCAGAAAACATCTTAAATAAATCTTCGTTTAATAAGATTATGGTATTTGACATTCCAAAAATCAGAGCATTTATGCATCTGGACACAGTGTTTACCATGGTTGATTTCGATAAATTTACGATTCACCCTGAGATTGAAGGACCGCTTCAAATTTACGAGATTACGCTGGATAAGCAAGGTAAAGCAAACTTTTCGAGCATTCAGGATGAACTTGTAAATATTTTAAAGAATAATCTAAAGCTTCCGGCGGTGGAACTGATTCGCTGCGGCGGCGATGATAAAATGGCAGCGCAGAGAGAACAGTGGAACGATGGTTCTAATACACTTGCAATCGCTCCGGGCACAGTCGTTACTTATGAGAGAAATTATGTAACAAATGACCTTTTAGATAAGAAAGGCATTCATGTACTAACCATTCCAAGTTCGGAATTATCAAGGGGCAGAGGCGGTCCACGCTGCATGAGCTGTCCTGTAAATAGGGAGGATATCTAAATGGGAAATGCACAAAAAATTGTAATTGCACTGGGTGGCAATGCACTTCAAGCAGGCGACGGACCGGCTACGGCAGAGACACAGCTTGAAGTCATCAGAAAAACCACTGAATATATTGCGGAGATTAGTACACAAGGATATGAGATTATTTTAGTTCATGGAAATGGTCCGCAGGTCGGTCGAATTGTCCTTGCATCTGAGGCGGCAAGCGATGTTACACCTGCTATGCCTTTCGATGTTTGTGGTGCGATGTCTCAGGGATATATCGGATACCATCTTCAGCAATCTTTGAAATATGCACTTAATATGAAAAACAGGGACGTGCCGGTTGTAACCCTTGCGACACAGGTGGTCGTAGATGAAAATGACCCCGCATTTCAAAATCCAACGAAACCAATCGGACCATTTTATACAGAAGAAGAGGCTAAGGTTCTCACAGAAGAGCGCGGTTTCACGATGAAGGAAGATGCAGGAAGAGGTTATAGAAGGGTGGTAGCATCCCCGATTCCTAAGAGGATTGTTGAAATTGATGCGGTAAAGCAACTTTGGGACTCTACGATTGTAATTACTTGCGGTGGCGGAGGCATTCCAGTCGTTGAGCGACCTAACGGATGTTTGGAAGGGACGGCGGCAGTCATAGATAAAGACTTTGCAGCGGAACTATTAGCAGAGCAGATCGGCGCCGATACACTTATTATATTGACAGCGGTAGAACAGGTTGCGATTAACTTTAATAAACCAAATCAGCAAAATTTGTCAAATCTGACGCTCGCAGAAGCATATCAACATGAGATGGATGGACAGTTTGCAAGCGGGAGCATGCTTCCTAAAGTGCAGGCAGCCATGAAATTTGTTAGGGCGAACCCTTCGAAGAAGGCCATCATTACGTCTCTTGACAAAGCAGGGGAGGCGCTGGAGGGCAATGTAGGAACGACAATTACATTTGCATAGTCAAACAACCCATGCTTAATTAAAACCAAGGGCTTGCGCTAAGCAAGCTCTTGTTGATTAGTCTAAGCTTAACTCATCACCCCAAAGGGAACACAATATAGAGAAGAATAGAGTTTGAAATCATTGAACTTATAATGAATTTCAGACTTTTATTTATTTACATCCCTCTCATACTTATACCGACAGTGCTTTCGGCTATTGTATTCCTGATAATCTTTTCATTTTTGGCTGTGTCTTCCAAAAATATGTTGCATAAATATAAATAAAGATGTATAATTATGAGCGACAACAAAGAATATGCGATTTATGAGCATAAATTAGGGTAGTGTGAATAAACCTGCGGACTTTGCGGTGTTTATTCACATGCCCAAGGAAGAAGGACAAATAATGAATGGTCTAATATATTTAGAAGATGGAACTGTATATAAAGGAAAAGGGTTTGGGTACAAATCCACTAGAGTAGGTGAATTGGTATTTAATACTTCGATGACGGGATATCAAGAAATTTTGACGGATCCCTCATACAAGGGGCAAATTATCAATATGACTTACCCGCTCATCGGAAATTATGGAATCAGCGCCGGAGAAAATGAGTCCGCGGGAATACATGCCTTTGGTCTTGTGGCGAAAGACATCTGTTTTACGCCGTCAAATCACAGCTGTATTATGAATATTGATAGCTGGTTATGTGAGCAACATGTACCCGGCGTTTGGAATGTAGACACACGAAAGCTTACAAAGAAAATTAGGAATGAAGGGACTGTAAAGTGCGTCATAAGCAATGAAGGTATTTCAGTAAATGAGGCAAAGAATTTATGCGAAAGTACAGATTTAGATGGTAGTTGGATGAAGAAAGTCGGAGTGTCAAACTTGCAGAGAATAAAAGGCAGCGGTAAAAAAGTTGCCATCATTGACTTTGGTGTAAAAGCAAGCATCTTAAAGGCGCTTACTGACAGAGACTGTGACTTGTCAATCTTTCCATACAAAGCAACAGCGGCTGAAATCCTTGAAATCAAGCCGGATGGTATTTTCCTGACAAACGGACCGGGAGATCCGGCGCAAGCGACTGAAGCTGTAAAAACAGTAAAAACATTAATGGAAGAAGAGGGTCTGCCGATTTTCGGAATTTGTATGGGGCATCAAGTATTAGCGCTCGCTGCAGGGGGGCAGACCTATAAACTCAAGTACGGTCACAGAGGCGGTAATCACGGTGTATATGACAAGGACACGGGTCGTTCGTATATTACTTCGCAGAATCACGGGTATGCAGTAAATTCCGAGAGCGTTGTGCTAAAGGGAATGGAGATTACCCATCTGAATTTAAATGACGGAACAGTTGAGGGAATCAAGCATAGAAGTCTGCCGATTTTCTCAGTGCAGTTTCATCCTGAAGCGTCACCGGGTTCAAATGATAGTGGTTATCTCTTTGATAAATTTATAAACCTCATGAAAGGTAGTG
>Ga0153947_1000980_pt1 | contig 13713 bp, 18 predicted proteins | sample TSNJ031MetaG_FD_104697 | JGI IMG/M metagenome (GOLD analysis project Ga0153947, IMG submission 104697) | Attine ant fungus gardens microbial communities from New Jersey, USA - TSNJ031 MetaG | ecosystem: Host-associated > Fungi > Mycelium > Unclassified | place: USA: New Jersey, Wharton State... | reverse complement strand
CTTACTTTTATTACCGAGTACTAAAAACATTCCTTACGAAATATTTCGTTAACTCACAAGAATTTTAGGGTATTCGTACTTCTTGTTTAAATGTTGTTCAATTTTCAAGGTTCTTTCTGCTCTGCCGCCCTTCGGCTGGTCCCTTCATTATACCTCTTATCAAGGCTTCCTGTCAACCCCGCCCTCAAGACAGCTTAGTTATATTATCACACTTTACCCACCATGTCAATACTTCTTCGACTGCTTTTTCTATAAATTCTTCTTCTTCCCCTTTCTTCCCTTCCCTTCTCGCTATACAGCCTTCTATAACAAGCCTTGTGAGTAATTTTTTGCTTTAAAATGGCAAGTTCATGTTTTGGGGCATATATTGGAGCATATATTAATGTAATAAAATTATTATTCCGCCTGTTTGTGAAAATACATATTGCAACAGCGCAGGTTCTTGTGAAATATTCCGCATGTGATATACTGTAACTATTGCATCCACGTCCACCCAAACTGCAATCAATAAAAGGAGGCGTTTATAATGTGTGGCATAGTAGGATATGTCGGCGCTCAGCAATCTATTAATTTTTTGCTGGAAGGGCTTTCAAGACTGGAATACAGAGGATATGATTCCGCTGGCGTCGCTTTATCTCAGGGCAGCGAAAAAATTTCCTCTTATAAAGCAAAAGGCCGCTTAAAAAATTTAGAAGATCTCATCGCTGAGGAGGCGGCCAACGGCACGTTGGGCATTGGCCATACGCGCTGGGCAACACATGGTGAGCCTTCCTTTATTAATTCCCATCCTCATTTGAGTGAGGGCAAGGCCTTTGCCGTTGTTCACAACGGCATTATTGAGAACTACGGCGAATTGAGGGAGCACTTGATCGGCGAGGGGTACAGCTTCCTCTCCGAGACTGATACAGAGGTAATTCCAAACTTAATTGACCACTGTTACAAATCCTCCCACAACTTCTTGACAGCGGTTCGCCAAGCGGTGAGGATGTTAAAGGGCAGCTACGCCTTGGGTATTTTATGCGAGGATGCCCCCGATACCCTGATCGGCGTCCGGAAGGACAGTCCCTTGATTGTAGGGATCAATCCCCATGAGGAGGAAAACTACCTGGCCTCCGACATCCCGGCCATTTTACCGAAGACCCGGGATATCTATCTGCTGGATGACGGAGATATCTGTGTGCTTACCAAAAACCAGGTTCGCATTTACGACATGGACGGCAGGCTCTTGGAAAGGGAGATTTTCCATGTGGACTGGGACGCGGAGGCCAGCGAAAAGGGCGGGTATGACCATTTTATGCTCAAAGAAATCCATGAACAGCCCCAGGCAGCCAGAGATACCATGAAATCCCGCCTCGCTGCCGGGCAGCCGGTGAATCTGGATCAGATTCATATTTCTAAGGAAGCGCTGGAAACGGTGAGCCATGTATATATTGTGGCCTGCGGCACCGCTTACCACGCCGGATTGGTGGGCAAGGCCGCTATTGAACGGCTTGCCAGAATTCCCGTAGACTGTGACATCGCTTCAGAATTCCGCTTCAGGGACCCTATTGTAGATGAAAACACTCTGGTGATTGTCCTCAGCCAATCCGGGGAGACCGCCGACACCCTGGCCGCCATGCGTCTGGCCCGTAAACGGGGGGCGCGGATTATCGCCATCACCAATGTGGTGGGCAGCACCATTTCCCGGGAGGCGGACGATCTCCTTTATACCTGGGCCGGCCCTGAAATTGCCGTGGCCTCCACCAAGGCTTACACCACTCAGCTTGTGGCTATGTATATGGTGGCCATCCACCTTGCCGAAGTCTTGGGCACTGCCGGCGCGGCATTATTGGAGCATCTAAAGCAGGAGCTGCTGGCCGTCCCTGAAAAGATTGAGGCTACCTTGGAAAGGGCAGGGGAAATCAAGGAGATCGCCCAGTCCATCGCCAAGGAGGATCATCTCTTCTTTATTGGGCGGAGCCTGGATTATTGCGTAGCCATGGAGGGATCCCTTAAGCTCAAGGAAATATCCTATATTCACTGCGAGGCTTATGGAGCCGGGGAACTGAAACACGGCACCATCGCCCTTATTGAGCCCGGCACCTATGTATTGGCCATTGCCGCCCAGCATGAACTGGGGGAGAAGATGACCAGCAACATAAAAGAGGTCAAGAGCCGGGGGGCCAAGGTTATCTCCTTCGTATCCCCATTGGACGCCCACTGCCGCAAGGAATCGGATCAATCCATCGTGCTGCCTGAGATCGACAGCCTGCTGGCGCCGCTGGTGGAGGTGGTCCCGCTCCAACTGCTGGCTTATTACGTTTCTGTCGCCAAAGGTTGTGATGTAGATAAGCCCAGGAACCTTGCAAAATCGGTAACTGTTGAGTAGGAAATAACGGACGTTTCCATATGAAAGAGGCAGACGGCGCCGATGCTCCGCCTGCCTCTTTATTAGGCGCGGTAAAATTGCGACTCTCACAGGCGCTTAACGCAATCGGCCTCTTTTGAGCTCATCCCATATTATTGGTACTCCGGCCTGGGAGTGACCACTTTTTTCAGCAGGGGCAGTATATTCGCGGCCACAAGGCCGCCGATAGCAGCGGTTACCACCTGGGGCAGAGAAAAGGTGGTGGAAAGCACAGCGGCTTGCTGCTCGGATACATTCAGGAAGATGGGGATTGCCAATCGAACGATACCCAAGTACAACACCAAAGGCTTGATAACGGCTGAACCCACCGCGGCAATATAATAACGCAACAGGGGCTTCTTCGGCAACCTCCTGCTGCCAATCCAATGCCAGACCAGGACCAGAGAAAGGTTACCCAGCATCATAAAAGGAATAATGGGGAGCAGGGCAGGACCGATCCCCAAGAGAAAGGCAAATATGGGGGAAGCCAATGCCACCACTATTCCCGAGCCAAGCCCTCCGGCAATCACGGAGACGGCCAGGATCAAATTTACCAGTGACCCGGTGACATATTGTCCAAATGCCCCGGAAACACCCTGGGCGGTGAGCAGCAGTGCAATGAAGGCCGCGGTGCGGGTAACCCACAGGATTTTACTGTCCTTTAGCACATTAACCCCTCCTCAATATTCAATATAATAAATTTACGTTTCCCGTAGTAATTATACCACATCAAAATGGATATTGGGAAGGGATCGGGCATAGATCTTGCATTGTCTCTATAAGGGGTTATAATGTAAAAAAAGTGAGGTGAATGCGGTGGAACAAGAGAATTACGCCCAGAGGGTCTATGATGTGGTAAAAAAGATTCCCTCCGGAAAGGTGATGACCTATGGGCAGATCGCCCTTTATCTGGGCAATCCCAAATATGCCCGGAGGGTGGCTAGGGCTATGTCCCACGCCCCTGCGGCGCTGAGGCTTCCCTGTCACCGGGTGGTGAACGCCGGCGGCGGCACCGCTCCCGGTTGGCCTGAGCAAAGGACGTTGCTTGCGGGGGAAGGGGTGGCTTTTAAAGAAAATGGATGTGTGGATATACGGAAATATATTGTAAAGATGGAGGATTTGCCGCCAAATATGAATGAATAGTTAATATTTTGTAAATATTTTTGTTAAGTTGCATGGTTTCATGCAACTTTTTTTGCTTTTTGCCCTATTAGTGAAACCTGTTTTTTTATACGTTGGACAGGAGGAAATAAATTTTGCAAGTGCGTCTATGTCGTACATCAAAGCAGGTTCAATAATTGAAAAGGAGGTTTGGCTTTATAAATCAGAAGGAGGATAAACCGGTCAATGGCAATAGCGCTAAAAGCGGATTGGAGCAATTGGCCTTTGGCGGAATTGGGGATGCCGTGAAGCTGTTGCACCTGGATGAGGATTCCTTAGGGCGGATTGAGGAGCTCAATCTCTTCAATGTTTCTAAGGTCAAAAAAACAAAGGATGGATATGAGGTGGAGGTGTTTGACCGCCTGAAGGCATTGGAGGCCCTTGACCGGCTGGACAGCGGCCGTACGGAGGATGCCGGGGCCATGTCCCTTTATGAAGCTATTGCCCAAGGGGCGGCGGCTTTAAGCGCTCAAAGGGGCAGCCGTGGCTGAATCCCATTCAGGATTACAACCCTTTTCCAAAAAACAGTTGACGGTTATGACCTGGTGGCAGGATAACAGCCCTTACCGGGACAAGCAGGCCATCATCTGCGACGGAGCGGTCAGAAGCGGAAAGACCTTCTGTATGGGCCTGTCCTTTGTCCTCTGGGCCTCCTACCACTTTTCCGGAAAAAGCTTTGCCTTCTGCGGAAAGACCATCCTCTCCCTGCGGCGCAACCTGGTTCGGCCCTTAACGGGTCAATTGGAGAGGATAGGAATCAGCTACAAAGAGAAGGTGAGCGAAAACTACCTGGACATCACTTTGCTGGGCAGGCGCAACCGCTTTTACCTTTTTGGAGGCAAGGACGAGGGTTCGGCCGCCTTTATCCAGGGAATCACCTTAGCGGGAGTCCTCTTTGATGAGGTTGCCTTGATGCCCCGGTCCTTTGTGGAACAGGCTTTGGCGCGGTGCTCGGTGGACGGAAGCCGGTTTTGGTTTAACTGCAACCCGGAGCACCCCCACCACTGGTTTTACACGGGGTGGATTCAGAAGCGCCGCGCCAAAAAGGCGCTCTACCTCCAGTTTAAGATGAGCGACAACCCCTCCCTCTCCCCGGACATTCTGCGGCGGTATAAAAAGCTGTACAGCGGCGTATTTTACCAGCGGTTTGTTCTGGGGCGGTGGGTGGTGGCCCAGGGGCTGGTATACCCCATGTTTTCAGCCGAGCTCCATGTCTGCCGCGAGCTGCCAACCGCCTTCAGCCAGTATGTCATCTCCTGTGACTACGGCACGGTCAACCCCGCTTCCTTTGGGCTTTGGGGTGAATCCGGCGGCATTTGGTACCGGATTGAGGAATACTACTACGATGCCCGCCGGGAGGGGGTCATGCGCACCGACAGGGAGCATGGAGAGGCTTTGGAACGGCTAGCCGCCGGAAGGGAAATTGCGGCGATCATCGTTGACCCCTCCGCCGCCAGCTTTATGGAGCAGCTTAGGAGGATGGGCCGGTATGCGCTGGTGAAGGCGGACAACGATGTGGTCAATGGTATCCGCCGGGTGTCGGACGCGCTGAAGAACGGCGCCGTGCGGTTTAGCGGCAACTGCGCCGACAGCATCCGGGAATTTGCCCTTTACCGCTGGAATGAGGGACAGGAGGAGGATCACCCGGTAAAGCAAGATGATCACGCCATGGATGATATCCGTTATTTTATCTCCACCTGGCTTCATCCCCAGCCGGAGGACCACTTTTATGTAGCCAGCCTGAACCGAGGTTAAGAAAAAGCGATTGGATAAGGAAAGAGGTGATATAGACGCCATTATTTAGAAAAGAGAAAACGGCCCGGCATGAACAGCAGGCGGCGGCCGTCTCCTCCTTACGGGCAGCGGGGCATCCCTTTGACGCGCTGAACCGCTACACCCCCTTAAGCAGGCCGGAAAACCGGCTGTACGATCAAATCCGGCTGGCGGTCCCGCTGGTGGACGCGGCCATCACCAAGCTGATCCGCTTAATGGGCCACTTTACGGTGGTTTGCGGCCAGCCTAAGGCGGATGAGCGGCTCAGGTGGTTTTTGGAAAACGTGCCTGTGTCGGGCACCGGCTACGGCATGGGAGCCTTTGTCCACAGCTTTATGGACTCCCTCCTCACCTATGGCAACGCCCTGGGGGAGGTGGTGTTGACGGAGAATGGAGGCGGCATATACGGCTTGTATAACAGTCCCCTGGATCATGTGGAGGCGCGCCGGGCAGGCAATGGGCTGGACACGGAGCTGTTTGTGCGGCAAGGCGGCTCCTTACTGCCGGTTTTGCGGCCGGAATTGGTGCTCTTTGCCGCCCACAATCCCAAGGCGGGCCAGGTGGCGGGGCGCAGCCTATTGGAGGGGCTGCCCTTTGTCACCGGCATCCTGCTTCAGATCTACGACTCCATTGGCAAGAATTTTGAGCGGGTGGGGAATCTCCGGTTCGCCGTCACCTACCATCCCCCCGATACCCAGACCGACCGAGCCTACGCCCGTGAACGGGCGCAGGCCATTGCCAAGGAGTGGCAAAGCGCCATCAGCAGTGAATCGGTGAAGGATTTTGTGGCGGTGGGGGATGTGGATATCAAGGTGATCGGGGCTGATAATCAGGTATTGGATACCCAGGTACCGGTGCGGCAGATGCTGGAGCAGATGGTGGCAAAGCTGGGAGTGCCCCCATTCCTGCTGGGTCTCAACTGGTCCACCACTGAGCGGATGAGCAGCCAGCAGTCCGACATACTGACCAGCGAATTGGAGAGCTACCAAGGCTTGCTCACCCCCATTATCCTCAGAATATGCCGCATCTTTCTGCGGTTGGAGGGGTTTGGGGCCGAGCCCACCCTGGAGTGGCATGATTTGAGCATGCAGGACGTGCTGGAGGGCGCCAATGCCCGGCTGGCCAACGCCCAAGCCGCCCGGATTGAACATGAATTGGAAGGGAGGAGTCCGGTTGGAACCAGGTCTTAACGAATTGGAACAGATCAACCAATACGCCGTCAAGCCCCTTGAGGCCGGGGAGGTATTTACCTTTTCCGTGCTTCTGTGCGACAACGAGATCGACCGGGACCACGAGCGGTTTGACATTCCGGCCCTGAAGCGGCTGGGAGAGCTATTTTTAGGCAAGACGGGCATCTTTGACCACGATATGAAGGCGGGCCACCAGACCGCCCGCATCTACCACACGGCGGTGGAGGCGGATGCAAGCCGCGCCACACAGGCCGGGGAACCCTACCACAAGCTGATGGCCAAGGCCTATATGCTCCGCTGCGAGAAGAATAAGGACCTGATCAGCGAGATTGAGGCCGGCATCAAAAAGGAGGTCAGTGTAGGTTGCAGCGTGGAGCGGGTCGTCTGCTCTGCCTGCGGCTGTGACCTGGCTCAAAAGCAGTGCGGCCACCGCCCCGGAGATATGCGGGATGGAAAATCCATTCACAAGATTCTGCAAAATCCCACCGATGCCTATGAATGGTCCTTTGTGGCTGTGCCGGCGCAACGCGGGGCTGGGGTCACCAAAAACAAGCGGTATGGCCAGGGCTGGCAGGAGGCCATTGATGTAAAGCCCAACAGCTTTGCAGCCGAAGCCAAGGCTTATATTGCAGAATTAGAGGCGTTGGCTCAGGCGGGGGAAGCCTACCGTAAATCCCTCCTTGGCGACATCATCCGCTATGGCTTTTTTGGAGATGTGGGTTTGGATGACGGCATACTGGAGGGAATCGGGAGAAAGCTGGACATCGGGGAGCTTCAGGCCTTGCACAAGGCCCTCCAGCCTAAAAATCCCGCCAAGCTCCAGCTAGGGTCAAGCCGTCCCTTAAATGGAGAAAATGAAAATAATGATTACACAATATAATCCGCACAATATACATTTTGTTATATGAGAAGGGAGCAGTTTATGAAGACAGCGCTTGACGGGTACGGACAAATGGTACTCACCCTGGAGGGCGGCGGCCTCTCGAAGGGGGACATTGTAAAGATGTCGGGGAACAAAACCGTGAGTAAAGCCAGCGCGGGCGAGGCCTTTTGCGGCGTTGTGGTGTCGCCGGATACATCCTATGCCGGGGTTCAAACCCATGGGTATGTGGAGCTGCCTTGCAGCGGCGCGGCATCGGTTGGTTACCAGCAATTGGTGGCGGACGGCAACGGCGGCGTCACGGGGGGCGAGGACAAGGGGCAGGAGTATCTGGTAATATTTTCCGAAGACAATACAGTAGGTATTCTTCTTTAAGGAAAGGATGAACATATGAGCAGCTATCAAAATATTCGCCTGGAAAAAGGCATGTATGGCGTGGCCGGACAGAACTTTACCCAGGTATTGGAGTCTTTGGACCCAACGGAGCAGTACAGAGGCACCGAGCTGGAGCGGCTGGACGCCTACCAGCGCCAATTGAAGCGCTTTGACATCAAGGTGGGCGGACGGTATTCCGACCAGGTGTCCAAGTTCTTTGCCACTACCGAATCCTCAGCCCTGTTCCCCGAATATGTGCGCCGCTCGGTGCGCAAGGGCCTGGAGGAACAGAATGTAGTGGACCAATTGGTAGCGGTGGTTACCCAAATTGACTCACGGGATTATAGAAGCATCACCTCCAACCCCTCCCAGGAGGACAAGGAACTGATGCAGGTGGCGGAGGGCGCGGTCATTCCGGCCACTACAGTGCGCACCCAGGATAATCTTGTCCGGCTTCACAAGCGGGGCAGAATGCTGGTGGCCCCCTATGAGGTGGTGCAGTACCAGCGGCTGGACCTGTTTGCCGTAACCCTGAATCAAATTGGGGCCGCCATCGCCACCGCCCATATGCGGGACGCGGTGGATGTGCTCATCCACGGGGACGGCAACGGCAATCCTGCCGGGACGGTTGCGGCCGGAACACCGGGCACATTGGAGTACGGCGATTTGCTGCGCCTGTGGGCATTGTTTGACCCCTATGAAATGAACACCTTGGTGGCCTCCCCCGATGCTGTGCTGCAAATGGCGGAACTTGCGCCTTTCCAAAACCCCCTCACCGGCCTCAATTTCGCGGGCACCGGCCAGATGAGTACGCCCTTAGGCGCCAGCCTTATTAAGAGCCGCCACCTGCCGGAAGGCGCCGTCATTGCCTTGGATAAAAATTGCGCCTTGGAAAAGGTGCAGTGCGGGGATGTGTCCATCGAATATGACAAGCTCATCGACCGCCAAATGGAGCGGGCCGCCGTCACCGTAACCGCTGGGTTTGCGAAAATCTTTGCCGACGCGGTGAAGGTGTTGACCGTTTAGGTGTGGCCATGGCAAATGAACAAACGGTCTGGGTGGCGGGGTGTGATCTGATTTTGGACCGCTTCTGTCTCTACGCCGACCTGGAAGAAGACAAGGATGCCTATGCCTTTATGGCCCGCTGGGCAACGGCGGAAATTGGCAGGAATTTGCGTCCCGGCGTATCCATCCCGGACAATGAGGAGAGGCTGGTCAATCTGGGAGCGGCCATGTGCTATTACCGCTACGCCTTGACACGCCACACGGGAAGGATGCAGGTGGGGCAGGTTTCGGTGGACGGCGGCGTCAACATGGAGGTGGCCCGCCAATTGCTGGACGAGTGTACAGGGGAGTGCGCCGGGCTTCTCCGGGACAGCGGATTTCTTTTTAAGCAGGTGGGTATATGAGGCAAACCCGCCTGCGGCTGATTCGCCAGGCTATCCGTCAATGCGGCCAGGCGGTGGAGTTCCATTCCGGAGAAAGACAGGCCCAAGGCTGGGCCTGCTTTCTCCCCCTCTTCCACCTGTATAACGAAGGCCGTTATAGCCGGAGCGGATACGCTGAGCCCATCCGAATCACCATGGTGGCGGAGTATCCTGGGTTTGTTCCAAAAAGGGGCGACCGGCTGCTGATCCCGGCCGGGCAAAAAAACTATTATGTGCGCCAGTGCCAGGTGGTCCCCTTTCAGGGCAATCCGGCCTATCTCTGGGGAGTGGTCGCCGGTGAAGAGGGAGGGGATGAAATGGATGGGATTCTTTGACGCCTATATAGAGGAAATGGTCCAAGGCTTATCTACCCATTTGACGGCCCATAAGGTCAACACGGCCAGGGCTTTCGGCCCCGGCCGGCAGGGATATCCGCTGCAAATCCCCCTGGTCTGCGTGGGCTACCGCAATATTGGCAGAGAGATTTCCGGCTCCGGGTATTTGGGGAGCACGGCGGACGGAGAGATCTATCTTCAACAGGTGCGCCTGGAAATCGGCCTGGATATCTATGTGCCCATTCCCCAAGGCGGCGGTAAGTGCTATGAGATTTTTGCCTGGCTGGGGGATTATTTTATCCTAAGCGGGGATAGCAGGCGGACCGGCCATCTGGCAGCGGGGCAGGCCGAATACGATGAATCCCTGGAGGCTTGGCATATGGAAGCCACCCTTCATGTGGACGCCGCCGCCAGCTACAGCCAGGAAACTGGAGAAGTCTTTGACGATTTTGTCGTTTTTAGAACAGGGAGGGAAAATAAATGAGCCAGATCCTATCCACCCAGCGTCCAGGGGTATTTTCCAGCTACACCATCTCCCAGGGCTACACCAAAAGCTATAGCAATAGAGCGGTGGGCGTGGTGGCCCGGACGAATGCCCAGGCCGGCGGGGAGGTATTGGCTTTTACCCGTGCCAGCCAGGTGGAAGCGGTGTATGGTCCGGGGATGATGTTCACGCTCTGTTCCATCCTTTTTAGCAACCACGTGGCGAGGGTCTATTGTGCCGGAGCCGGAGAAGTGGGTGAGAACGGGGATGCCGCCGGGTATGAAGAGGCGCTCCGTCAACTGGAATCCCAAGCCGATATAGGCGGCGTGGTCTGCGACAGTGAGTCCCCTGAAATATTGGAGTTGCTCAAGGAACATGTGCTGCGCTGTTCCAACCGGGGCCGGGAGAGGCTGGCCTTTGGCGGAGGCGGGGAAAAGCCTGGCGAAATGGCGGAGCGGCTCAACTGTGAGCGCTTTTGTTTAGCCGCTCCCCAGACGGGTTACGGTGAAACGGCTGAGCCAAGCTCAGTTTATCTGGCGGCGGCCTATGCCGCCTTGGCGGTGGCGTCGGAGCACCCGGCGGAAAACCTTAATTACGGTGAGGTCAGCGGCAGCTTTATTTTTAACGGCGGGTGGGGAGCAGTGGCGGAAGAGGAGATTGACCATCTGATTCAAAGCGGTGTAGGCGTATTTGAACCTGAGGCCGGCGGCATCCGGCTGATTCGAGCAGTGACCACCGCGCAGAACAACCCGGGCTACCGGGAACTGACCACCATCCGCATTGCGGACGATGTGATTGTGTCGGTGCGGGGGATGCTGCAACAGCGGCTCAAAGGCGCCCGCAACAGCGATGCCACCCGGGAATCCATCCGCTCTCAGACGGCGTTGGAGCTGGCACAGAAAAAGGATGCGGAAATCATTGGGGATTTTGATCTGCCGGTGGTTTATCCCAAGGAAGATGAGCCTACAATCTGTATAGTGGAGATTGGCTTTTCCGTTATCTACGCCGTGCACCAGATCCATCTGACGGCGTACATTCAGGTTTAGCCCGCCGTCATGAGAAGGGAGTGAGGGAATTGGCTGTATTTCCAACCAGCCAGGATATTTATATAGAGCTCAACGGCCGGAAACTGGCGGTGGTGGAGAGCTACAAGGCCAGGGCCACCCGGGAAAGCCGGTATGTGGAGGCCTTTGGAGAAAGTGAACCGGTGGGCACCGTGGGCGGCCGGGTGCGCCATGTCATTGAGCTTCAGCGGGTCTACGCGGTGGACAACGCCCTGGCCGATGGCATAGATTTTTACACCGCCCAGGGCTTTAACCTGGTCATCGTCAAGCCTGACCGGAAGATTATTTACTCCGGCTGCGAGTGGTCGGACATTTTGGAGGGGGCGTCCATCGGGGATGTGGTCACCGAAAAGGTGACCCTGGTGGCGGCCCGGAGAATGGAGCTGGTGTGATGGAAAAGGGTCCATGCGGATGGAAAATCATGCCCCTGGCCGCTGAGCATCAATTATTGGCGGCGGTGGCGGCTGAAAAGGCCTTTTGCCACCTGCTGGGCCGGGGTGTGGGGGAGGACATGGCCAGGGCCGTGGCGGAAAACGCCGCCATCTGTACCTACTGCCTATGCCGCCCCGACGGATCCAGGGCCTTTCTCAGCGTCTGGCAGGTGCTTGGGGCGATGACCCTGGAGGAAATTGCCGGCTATGCCCAGGCCTATGACGAGCTGGTCCTCGGCGGCTATGAATGGGGTTACAATCAACAATGGGAGGAGAAAGCGGATGCGCCTACAGAACGGGATGCGCCTAAACGCCGAAGTGTATAGCCGCAGGCACCAGCCACTTAGCCTTCTCCCAATGCCCGCAGTTTCCCCCCAGCCTTTGGGGGAGCTGTCCCTTCCCGGCATGAAGGGGGTTGGTTTAAACGCCCAATCCGCCATAAAAGCTGCGATCGGGCCAATAGAGTCCCAGGAGCAGTCCATCTCTTCCTTTGAGGATTTTGAGGACAAGGATACCGTCATTCCCATTGCTGAAGCCGCCTCTGTGTTTCAAGGATTCCCTGCAGAGGCGCTTGGGCGCTATCCGGTATCCTTTGAGGAAAGGGGGCCGGGACGGTATTGGTGACGGTGATGGAGTTTAAAGGTTATAAATTCCCCTATAATCCCCGGAAATTTACCCAGTCCTACAACAGGCATTTGGTGCGGATCCCTATCCCTGGAGCACAGCCCCGGTTCCAGCAGCTGGGGGCCGCCACCCTGGAGGTGAAGGGGGAGGGGGAGTTTTTCGGCACAGACGCCGTGGCCCAGTTTGAGCGGCTGGAGGATATATTCGCCCAAGGGGGCAGCGGTATGCTGCTTTTGCCGGGGGGCAAAACTGTGGAGGCCTGTTTTCTAACCCTGGAAATGGTGGGGGAAGCGGGCCCCGGATCGGGCGCGGTGCGGTACAGGTTTCAGTTTACGGAATGTCCCGCCGGCCATCTGGAGTTGGTGTTTAAATGAAGGTGGCGCTGCAATTGACCATAGGCGGCTCCACCCGCAACATAACCCCCGCCAGCTTCTGGCTGGCGCAGAACCAGACTACCCCGTGCGATGTATTGCGGGCGGAGTGGGCGACCGCCTCCTGCCTGGACCAGGGAGATTTCTGCCGCCTGACGGTAGATGGCGAAGAGGTTTTTTACGGGATTGTGGACAGCCAGAGATATACCCTTTCCGCCAAGGGCGGCCGAACTCAGCTGAATGCCCGCCGCAAGCTGGCCGCGTACCTTGTGGACAATGAGGCCGCGCCCAAAACCTACCTCAACCTCCCCTTTAGCCAATTGGTGGCCCGCCACGGCACGCCCTACGGGGTAAAGGGCGCCGTCGGCGCGCCGGACAAGAAGATGCCTATTTACACCGTTCCCAAGGGGCGCTGTGAATGGGAGGCCATCAGCGTTTTCTGCCAGCAGCTATATGGCAGGCCGCCTTACCTGGATGGACAGGACAGGATCGTGGCGGATGCCCGGCTTTCCGACCGGGCACATGTTCTCTCCAATAAGCTCAATCCCAATCCCAGGCTACCTCAATCCTCATCCGCCCTTCCCACGCCTTACAGCGAATTGGAGGTAATCCACCGCCCGGAAGCGGTAATTTCCAGCGTCTATCTATTGGGCGAGGACGGCGCGGTCCAACGGGTGGAAAATGAAAAAGCGGGGGCCGCTGTCCGGCGGCGTTATATAAGCCCCTCCACCCAGTGGGCCCTGTTCCCCAAATGGGGCGCCCGGGAGGTAATCGCGTCCGGCATGGAGAGGCGTTTGGAAATCCGGATTGTATTGCCGGGATACTTCAGGTGCAGCCTGGGCGACCGGGTTACACTGCCGGATCTCCCCTCCCTTAGTGGCGCAGCGCTGACCATTCATGAAATTGAATGGGCGGCTCACAATGGGGTGATGACCCGGCTGGTCTTAAAGAAAGAATAGAAATGAGGGATGGAAGTAATGGGCGAGGCCATTGTGGCCAAGGTAACCGGGGTGGATCAAAACACCGTCCAAATCCGGGGGGGCGGAGAGGAGCGCGTAAGTATCCCCCTCGCCGGAATGGGGTTTGGGTGGTTGCCTCAAGCGGGCGACCGGGTGTTGCTGGTGCCCTTTGACACCACCTATGCCTGTATAGGCGTTTTGCAGGAGCAGGCCGCTGGGGTTCAGCCCGGCGAAATTCGTTTGCATGCAGGGG
>Ga0153947_1000979_pt1 | contig 13731 bp, 12 predicted proteins | sample TSNJ031MetaG_FD_104697 | JGI IMG/M metagenome (GOLD analysis project Ga0153947, IMG submission 104697) | Attine ant fungus gardens microbial communities from New Jersey, USA - TSNJ031 MetaG | ecosystem: Host-associated > Fungi > Mycelium > Unclassified | place: USA: New Jersey, Wharton State... | reverse complement strand
AACCGAGAATATCTATATCACCGAATACGCGACACCCAGAGCTCTACGGGCTGGAATCAGCGCATACATCACCGAATACAATCATGACCGTCCGCATGAAACCTTTGATTACGCCACTCCGGCAAGCGTCTACGGTCAAGCCTTTGCCTGCGCTGCAAATTTGTAAAGCTTCACTCGCCTACGGTTCCCTCCGCTTTACAAATTTTCTCCATGCCTAGCGGAGCACGGCCAACCAATTGGAATATTATGGTTCACGATGATTTTGAGATTTTTTGTCTTGACAAAGGGGACAGTTTATCCGCTGCTTCTTAAAGGCGCAGTATCCTATCGAAAACATGCTTTTCGATACCGAATATTTCTTTGTATTTACTTGCTTTCATTTTTGCGATGCGTTCTGCATTTTCCATTTTTCCATCACCGATACTATTAAACCACTTTTCCCTGCTTATGTCGACTTTTACACTTTTTTTATTTTCGGACAGGTCTACTATGAATACATGAATATTCACAAGAAAAACGATTATTTATTGAGGAGATGTTGAAAATGTTGCAAAAGCTAATGGATATTGGATTCGTTGGTCTTGGAACCATGGGGAAACCAATGGCTTTGAATTTGATTAAGACAGGTTTCCATGTCAATGGGTATGATCTGTTCCCGGAAAAAGCCTCTGAATTTATCGATGCAGGGGGCAAAATGCTTTCTTCCCCAAGGGAAGTGGCGGAAAAAAGTCAGGTCGTGATTACCATGATCAATGATCTGCCAAACCTGGAAATAGTGCTGTATGGTGAAAACGGATGTGTCCATGGCCTTCATGACGACCTTGTTTTCATTGATACCAGCACCATTGCTCCCAATGATATCCGCCGGATTCATGCAATGCTGCTGGAAAAGGGCCACGAGTTGCTGGATGCTCCGGTAAGTGGAGGCGCAAAGGGAGCAACCGACGGTACCTTGACCATTATGGTCGGTGGCAACGAAGCAACCTATGAAGTTTGTCTTCCCGTGCTGGAGGCAATGGGTTCCCGCGTGACATATATGGGGGCTTCAGGAACTGGGCAGGCAACAAAGCTCTGCAATCAGATCATGCTTGGCTTCAATACCTTGGGCGTCAGTGAGGCACTGATGCTTGCGTCTAGGGAAGGAATTGATCTCGATCGTATGCTGGAAGCTTTGGTTGTTGGGGCCGGTGAATCCAGAATGCTAAAAAACCATGGAGCCAATATGTCTAAGCATGCTTTCCCCGGAAAGTTTCCCATTAAGCTGATCCAAAAGGACTATAAGCTAATCAATCAGACATTGATCGAGGATAACCTGTCTCTTCCCGGCGCATCTCTGGTTTTGCAGCTGTACAACAGTGTTGCTGCCTCCGAGCCCATGGTCGGCCATGAGGGATTGCTAATTGCGTTGGAAAAGCTGAACGGCTTTGAGGTCGGTCGTTACGGAGAATAAAAACATACGGGCGAACGTGATATCTAAAGGAGGTAAATATTTTGAGCGCTGATAAAGAAAAGCAATTGGACATGTATGAGATGATGTTTAGGATCCGCTCCTTTGAAATGAAGGCGCGTGAACTGTTCCTGAACGGACAGCTGCCCGGATTCCTGCATCTGTATCCCGGTGAAGAGGCAATAGCCACCGGCGTGTGCGCTAACCTGACGCCGAAGGATCAAATTTGCTCCACCCATCGAGGCCATGGACACTGTATCGCCAAGGGAGGCGAAACCAAAAGGATGATGGCCGAATTGTACGCTAAGACTACAGGATATTGCCACGGTAAAGGCGGCTCTATGCACATCGCCGACCCGGATCTGGGGATCCTTGGTGCCAACGGCATCGTGGGAGCCGGTATGCCCATCGCAGTAGGTGCCGCATATGCCATGAAGTTCCGCAAAACCAATGATGTCACCGTTGTCTTTTTCGGAGATGGCGCTTCGAATCGAGGTACCTTCCATGAGGCGCTGAATATGGCTTCCCTGTACAATCTGCCGGTTATTTTTGTGTGTGAAAACAATGATGTTGGCATGTATACTCGCCAGAAATACCATCAAAAAATTAAAGATGTCTCCAAGAGAGCGGTCGGATATGACATTGAGGGCTTTACCTATGATGGAAACGACGTACTTGAAGTCTATACCGCGGCGAAAACGGCAATTGACAAGGCTCGCAGTGGTGGCGGCCCCACCCTATTGGAATTCAAGACTTGGCGGCAGCTCGGCCACACTCTGGGTGATAAGGAAGAATATCGCACCGCCGAAGAAAAAGAAGCTTGGCTCAAAAAGGATCCTATTCCTCGCTTTGAAGAAGTCCTGTTAAAGAAAAAGATCGTGACAGAACAAGACCTTGAGGCGATCCGCGCCAAAGTGACTCTTGAAATTGATGAGGCTGTACAGTTCGGCATTGACAGCCCGCATCCTGACCTGATCGAATTGACTGTCGGCGTTTTTGCAGACTGATACAGGAGGAAGAAAAAACATGAAGAAAGTAACATTTGGCGAAGCAATTCGTGACGGCGCCCGTTTCGAGATGCTTCGTGATCCCGAAATTTTTGTTGCGGGCGAGGACGTACGCGCTGGAGGCGCTTATGGAGAATTTCTTGGTTTTACAGAAGAATTTCCAAACAGAATTATTGATACCCCCATTTCGGAAACTGCAATTGTAGGACTTGGGCTCGGTGCGGCAGCCATGGGAATGCGCCCGCTGATGTGCATGAGCAAGGTTGACTTTATGATGGTCGCCATGGACGAAGTAGTCAATCAGGTAGCGAAGTTCCGATACATGTATGGCGGAAAGGCGAAGATACCGCTGGTGCTCCAAGCCAATTATGGGATGACCGGACGCGGACAGGCGGCGCAGCATTCTCAAAGCTTGGAGTCGCTGTTTACCCATATCCCCGGTCTCAAGGTCGTCATGCCGTCCACTCACGCGGACGCTAAGGGGCTTATGACCGCCGCGTTGCGCGATGACAATCCCGTGGTTTACCTCCAGGCCATGCGCCTGATGCAGCGCAAAGACGACATCCCCGATGGGGAGTATATTGTGCCCATCGGGAAGGCGAGTGTCCGTCGTGAGGGCACTGATTTGACCATCGTTTCCTGGGGCGCGGTTTGCTGTGAGTGTATGGATGCCGCCGAAACCTTGGAGAAGGATGGCATCAGCGTGGAAGTTGTTGACTTGCGAACCCTCTCCCCTATTGATATCGACACAGTGCTGGCTTCCGTGGAAAAAACGAGCAGACTGCTCATCGCGCACGAAGCTGTGCTGCAAAGCGGACACGGTGCTGAAATCTCCGCGCTGGTGGCCGAACACGGCATGGATTTTCTTGACGCGCCAATCAAGCGTGTGGGGGGGGCTATGTGTCCGATTCCTTTCAGTCCGTTACTGGAAAATGAATATTTCGTAACGGCGGCTAAGGTGGCAGCGGCGGCTAAAAGCATGTTTTGAAAGCCAATCTTGATGGAAGGAGAGATATGAGTGGCATTTGAAATTAAAATGCCGGTTGTTGGTCTGATGATGGACACCGGAATTATTACAAGATGGATAAAAAAGGAAGGAGACGTAGTCAAGAAGGGTGAAGAGATTTCCGAGATGGAAACCGATAAAATGAGCAGCCCTATTGAGGCTCCCGGAGATGGCGTGCTATTGAAGATTATTGCCCCGGAAGGTTCGGAGTTGCCTCCAGGAGCCCTGCTGGGAATCATCGGACAGCCGGGCGAGGACATCGGCACGATTACCTCCGAAGCAGCTCCAGTGGAATTGGAACCGGGAAAAGAAACGGCTTTAGCGTCGGCCAAGACAGAAGCACCTTTCTTAAGGCAGATAGAGAAGGTTGGACTGGTACGCATCTCTCCGCTTGCGAAGAAAATCGCTCGGGAACACGACCTTGACTATGCCGCGATCACCGGAAGCGGCCCACTGGGGCGCATTGTACGCAAGGATGTGGATCAGGCCCTGTTTGCGGCAAAGCCGGCAGCTGCGATTTCCCCAACCATTTCCGCTCCCGCGGTAGCTGACATGCCTCAAAATGGGGATGAGATCATCCCCTACACCGGTATGCGCAAGGCCATTGGCGAAAACATGAGCAGAAGCTGGCAGATCGCGCCCAGAGTAACCCATCACACCAGCGTTGATATCAGCAAGCTGAAGGAACTGCGTACCATGATCAATGAAAGCCGGGAGAAGGAGAATCAGGTGAGCGTCACTGATCTGCTGATCCGGGTGGTGGCTAAATCCTTGAAACTGCGCCCGTTTATAAACGCAAGCCTTGCCGACAACCAGATTATCCGCCATACCGCCATCAATATCGGCGTGGCGGTGGCGGTTGAGCGCGGCCTTGTTGTACCGGTAATCAAGGACGCTGATAAGAAAAACCTTGATCAGGTGCATAGCGAATTGCGGTTACTTGCCGAAAAAGCCAAAGAATCTAGACTTTCTGCTGAGGAGATGCAGGGCGGCACATTTACCATTTCCAATCTGGGAGCTTATAACAGTGTGGATCATTTTTCTCCGATTATCAACCAGCCGGAGTCCGCAATTCTGGGTGTGGGGCGAACGGTAGATACGTTGGCCATGGAGGGCGAGATAATTGTCAGCCGCCCTACGATGGGGCTGTCCCTCACCTTCGACCATCGTGTAATCGATGGAGCTCCGGCTGCTGAATATCTTCGAGTGTTGATGGACATCATTGAGAATCCAATAAAATATCTACTGTAAACGAACTAGAGTTCACGGAGGATGGAACATGCAAAGCAAAAAGACCCTTGCTGTGATTGGGGGCGGACCCGGCGGCTATGTAGCCGCCATTCGCGCCGCGCAGCTCGGAGCAGAGGTGCATATTGTCGAAAAGGAGCGGTTTGGCGGAACCTGCCTGAATGTCGGTTGCATCCCAACCAAAGTACTGATTCACACCGCGGAGAGCTATCGTTCTCTCCCGCAGGAAGCGAAACACGGATTGATTGTGGAAAATCCCCGCATAGATTGGCCTACGCTGATGAAACACAAACAGGCAATCGTGGATCGCCTGGTGCAGGGCGTGGCTGGTCTGCTAAAAGCAAACAACGTAACGATTCACACAGGAAACGCGATTCTGAAAAAGGGCAGGGTCATTGACGTTGACGGGAAGGAAACCATCCGTCCGGACGCTATCATCCTCGCCACAGGATCGCTGCCGGTAACTCTCCCCTTCCCTGGCCATGATTTGGATGGAGTGATCGACAGCACCGACGCGCTGTCCATGGATAAACTGCCGGGCAGCATGGTGATCATGGGCGGAGGCGTCATCGGTACGGAGTTCGCATACCTATATAACGCACTGGGCGTCAAGGTGACCGTCATCGAAATGCTGTCGCAGATTCTTCCACCGGTAGACGGTGAGATCAGCGCCCTGCTCCGCAAAGAATTAGAGGCGCAGGGCATCACTTTCCTGACCGGCGCAAAAGTTCTTTCTGCCGCAAAGAAGGAAACCGAGCTGGAAATATCGGTGGAAAGTGGCGGTAAGCAAAGCCTCGTCTGTGATAAACTTCTGGTCGCGGTCGGCAGAAAGCCCAACACCGCCGGAATTGGGCTGGAGGAAGCCGGTATTCGACTGGAACGGGGCGCGGTTGTTGCAGATGAGCATTTTCGTACCAATGTGGATGGCATTTACGCCATCGGTGATTGCAATGCCAAAATCATGTTGGCCCATGCAGCATCCGCGCAGGGAATTTCCGCGGTGGAGCATGCGCTCGGTCACGGCGGAGGGTATCGCGGCAACTCGGTGCCCAGTTGTGTCTACACATTCCCGGAAGTAGCCGGGGTGGGCATGACTGAAGAGCAAACCAAGGCGGCCGGGATCGAATACAAGGTCGGGCGCGTTCCGCTGGCGGCTATCGGCAAGGCGCTGATTGAGGGCGGTGAAAACGGTGTTGCGAAGGTGATCGCAGATACAAAGCACGGCGAGATTTTAGGCGTACATATGTTGGGCAGCCGGGCAACCGATCTGATTGCAGAGGCCGCGATGGCCATCGGCAGCGAATTGACCGTAGAAGAAATTGCCTCGACGATCCACCCACATCCGACCATGAGCGAAGCCTTGATGGAGGCGGCACACGATGCACTGGACGGAGCAATCCATTGGCCACCAAAACGCCATGTGCGATTATAACCAGGAGATGAAAGGATGCATGTAGATAAAAAAAATCAAAAAATAAAGGTTCTGATTTGGGGAACGGCTTCCTTCCTTTTTTTCGGTATGCTGTACGGCTGGTCCATTTTTGTTGTTCCATTGGAAAATGAATTCAGCTGGACACGTACGCAGATTTCAGTTGCATACACCATATCCTTGATGTTTTACACGGCGGGTCTGTTTTTCAACAGCGTCATCGCCAGCAAAAAAGGCGCGCGATTCGCTGGCCTGCTAGGGTTTGCGCTGGCAATCTTTGGACTTGCGGCAAGCGCGTTTGTCAACACCCTGCCGATGCTATATCTCATTTATGGTGTGTGCTGGGGCAGCGGTATCGGCCTGTGCTACAATTCCTGGCTTATAATTGTAATTTCCTGGTACCCGGAGAAGAAAGGCTTTGCAACCGGTGTTCTTCTCATGGGGATTGGCCTTGGCGGAATGATCATCGGTGCGGCTGTGACGCGTATTCTGGGAACATCTCTTGGCTGGCGCGGCGCTTTTCTGATAATGGCGGGAGCCGTTTTTCTTGTGTCAGTTTTTGCACAGCGGTATCTGCGTTTTCCCGAGACAACCGGCCAGACCATCACCGTCGCTGAGCATACCGACGATGGTTCGCGGACTTCGGCTCAAATGCTGAAGCAGCCTGCTTTTTGGATGTTTGCTCTCTGGAAGACAGTTTTATGCGGACTGTGCCAGGCGGTTATCGGACAACAGACGATGATCATGACAGATGCAAATGCGGCTGTTATGTTTGCGGCGATGACAGTCGGCATCGTCAGCATCGGCAACGGCGCCGCCAGAGTGCTGCTGGGGATATTCTCGGATTCCTTTGGGTATATTCGAACGTTTGTAATTATTTCGACCGGTATTACGGGAGCTTCCCTCTTGCTTTGGTATTCCTATCAGGCCAAGCAGCCCTATGGGACTTTTATCGCACTGATTTTGATTGGCATGTGTTACGGCGGCTTGATCATGATCACGTCGTTTTTCCTAACCAGCGCGTTTGGAGCGAAGCATTTGCAGAGCAACATGGGTGTGGCGTCACTCATTAACTTGGTGGGAACCATGTCCGCTCCTGTTTTGATTAGCGTGGTGCAGGAATCCACACAGTCCTATCATCCCTTTTTTGCCATTATGGCCTGCGCCGGAGTGCTCTCCTTTACCTTAATTGCCGCCATAAAGTTTTTCATTTGTCGTGCTCGCGCCACAACACAACAGCAGGCAGCGGATCATGAACAAATCCAGGGCACGATTAGCAACGGAAGAGTTGGAAAAATGAGGAGATTCATATGTTGCATGAACAAGCATATCAAAAGAAGCTGATTACCCCAGCGCAAGCGGCCGCAATGGTGAAATCTGGGAATGTTGTGGATCTTTACGGTTATTTAGGCAATGGCCGGGCCATGGATCAGGCTTTGGCAGGACGTGTCAATGAGTTGGAAAACGTAACAATCCGCACAATGGTTGCCCGCAGTGAGTGGGAAACCTTCAAAGTCGATCCGGAAGGCAAGGTGTTTATCAATGAAACGCCCTTCTCCGGCAGCCTGGAGGTAAAGGCCACCAATCCTTGGAACCGCGTCGCCAATCCGGCACTGTTGTATGAATTTCCGCTGATGTACAGACGGGGTGATTGGACAGCAGACTTCGGCTCCGCGCAGGTCAGCCCTCCGGATGAAAACGGATACATGTATTTTTCTTTTGCCGCGGCGTATGCAAAGGCACTTTCGGAAGGCGTTAAGTGCTTTCTTCCCGAGGTAAACGAGCGTTTCTTCCACCTAAAGAACTTTCATCCGGACGCCCGAATTCACGTATCCGATGTGGAGTACATTATCCAGGGCGACAGCCCGGAGCATCCTCTTCGCCCGCCCGTCAACTACGGGGAAAACGAAAATAGAATTGCGGAATTTGTCTACAAGGAGTTGTGCGACGGCTGTTGCCTTCAGATTGGAACCGGCGGCGTACCTGCTGCCATTGCTGCATTGCTGGCCGAATCCGACTTGAAGGACTTGGGAGTTCACACCGAGTTTCTTTCCGACAGCATTATGCTGCTTGATCAGAAAGGCCTGATTACTGGAGCCAAAAAATCCAGGGGAAAAGGACTTATGACAACCTCTATCATGAATGGAACCGCAGAGTTCCTGGAGTGGGTGGAGGAGAACATCGACAGAATTTATGTCGCGCCATCCGATTATGTGAATGACCCCTATATTGTTGGACAGCTTGACAATTTTATATCGGTTAACGGTATCCTTGAAATTGACTTACAGGGCCATGTGAACTCTGAGAGCATTCTGACCAAACAGATTTCCGGCACCGGCGGCCAGCTCGATTTCCTGATGGGCTCTTATCGTTCCAATGGCGGCAAGGCGATTCTGTGCTGCAATTCCACCTACAAAAAGAAGGATGGCACAATAGCATCCAAAATTCATCCGGCGCTGCCGACCGGTGCCTGTTGCACGGATCCGCGTGCGTGCGTACAATATGTTTGCACGGAGCAGGGGATCGTTAATCTTAAAGGAAAAAACATTTGGGATCGGGCCGAACTGCTCATCAGCATCGCCCATCCGGATTTCCGCGATGAATTGATCGCGGGTGCTGAAAAGCTAGGGATCTGGCGCCAGAGCAATAAACATTAAGTTAGGAGTGATGGAATTGTACGAGTTTACAAACCTTGAATTCAGGGAACGAGTAGCCATACTGACGCTGTCGAATCCCAAAAAGAAAAACGCCATTAACTTTCAGATGATGGATGAAATGCACAACGCCTTGGATCAAATCGAGGCAAACAAGGAAATCCGTTCGCTTCTGATTTGGGGTGGCGGAGATGTCTTCTGTGTCGGCATGGACATAACCCGGGGCAGAACAGGCGAGGTGGTTTCCCCCACAGACAACGTGGTAGCCCGCAAGCTCCATACCCTGTACAATCGGATTGAAAAGCTACCGATGCCAGTCATTGCAGCGGTCGAAGGATATGCTTTAGGAGGCGGATTTGAGCTCGCACTAGCCTGTGATATCAGGCTGTTCTCCGAAAACGCGAAAGTGGGGCTGCCGGAACTCAACATTGGAACCATTCCTTGCGGGGGAGGAACCCAGCGATTGCCTCGCATCGTCGGGGCCGGAAAAGCCAAGGAGCTCATCTTCACATGCGACCGCATTGACGCGGCAGAAGCATATAATCTGGGTGTCGCAAACAAAGTGGTTCCGTCCAGCGACCTGTTCAATGAGGCGGTGTCTCTTGCAGAGCGGCTGGCGAAGAAGGCGCCTCTGGCGATCGGGATGGCCAAGCACGCTGTGGATGCTGGGCTGGAGGTGGACTTGCAAACAGGGCTTATGCTTGAGTCCCGTAATTCCTCTCTCTTAAGACAGACCGCAGATTATACCGAAGGAGTGGCGGCGTTCGTTCAAAAGCGCGAGCCGGAGTTTCAAGGGAAGTAAACGCTGGAATAAAGAAAGGATGGAGTTCAATGGAAAACTATTTGCTAATGAATGAAGACCAGAAAGAGCTTGTCGCCATGCTGCGCAACATCTTGCAAAAGGAACTGGCGCCCATTGTCGAGGAATATGACGAAAAGGGCGAATACCCGATGCAGGCACACAAAGTGCTGTGCGAGGCTGGATTTAACACGGTTGCTATTCCCGAGAAGTATGGCGGACTTGGGCTGGATAATCAGACTATCGCACTGCTCAACGAGGAGATAGGCAAGGTGGACGCCGGCTTTGGATGCTCGTTCTCGTTTTCCAGCGGTGGTATTAAGACAGTTTTGCTCGCCGGTACCGATCAGCAAAAACAGTATTATGCCGACCGTATTTTAAACGGAGGTATTTCCTGTACCTGTATCACAGAGGCGGAAGCGGGTTCGGACGCGGCAGCAATCCGTACAACGGCAGTGAAAGATGGGGACGATTACATCCTCAACGGAACAAAGGCGTTTATATCCAACGGCCCCATCGCCGATACCTTTACTGTTCTGGCCATTACCGATAAGGAAAAAGGAACCCGTGGCATGTCAATCTTCATTGTCGAAAAAGATCGGGGAGTAAAAGTCGGCAAAAAAGAAAACAAGATGGGCATCCGTATGTCTCCGACCTCCGAGGTCGTATTTGAGGATGTGCGCGTACCGGCGGCGAATCTTGTCGGCGCCGAAGGCGAAGGATTTAAAATTTTCATGAAGTCGTTGGCACGTTCCCGCCCGCTTGTAATGGCGTTCGCAGTAGGGATCGCCCAGCAGGCACTGGATCTTTCGGTTGCATATGCTAAGGAACGCAAGACATTCGGAAAGCCGATTATCAGTAATCAGGGCGTATCGTTTATGTTGGCCGACATGGAAATGCAGATACAGGCTGCCCGCAACCTGATCCAGTACGCGGCCCGCTGCGTTGACGCGGGAGTGGATCTCACCTCCGCCAGCGCCAGCGCAAAGACCATTGCATCTGAGGTAGCTATGAAAGTGACTACCGACGCCGTTCAAATTTTTGGCGGTTATGGTTATAGCAAGGAATATCCGGTGGAAAAGCTGATGCGTGACGCGAAAATCTTCTCCATCTTCGAAGGGACTAACCAAATTCAAAAGCTTATCTTGGGCGGCTATCTGTCAAAGAAATAATTTCTGATGGAGTGAAATTGATATGAATATTCTGGTATGCGTAAAACAGGTGCCGGATACAACGGAAATTAAAATCAATCCGGTGACCAATACCTTAATCCGGCAAGGCGTTCCCAGCATTGTGAACCCATTCGATACGTATGCATTGGAGTTGGCGGTGCGGCTGAAAGAAAAGAACGGCGGCGAGATAACGGTTGTGTCAATGGGGCCAGATCAGGCAATCGCGGCGCTGAAGGAATGCCTTTCCGTTGGAGCGGATAAAGCATATCTGATTACCGACCGGGCGTTTGGCGGTTCCGACACATTGGCGACAAGCCGGGTGCTGGCCGCAGTATATAAGAAGCTTGGGCCATTTGATATTGTTTTCTGTGGCAAGCAGGCGATTGACGGTGACACCGGACAGGTTGGGCCGGAAATGGCGGAGCACCTTAAGCTGACCCAAATCTCAAACATTTCCGAATTGGAGATTCAGGATTGTAAGGTTCGTGCGCAGAAAGAATTCGAGGAAGGCTACGAAATCGTCGAGGCGCAGCTGCCTACGATAGTGACTGTAACAAAAACACCCTATGAACCCCGTTATTCCACGATCAAAAGCAAGCTGGCAGCGAATCGTACTACGGTTGAGAAGATTACGATTGCCGATTTGGATATTGAAGCGGAAAAGGTTGGGTTAAAGGGTTCGCCAACGAAGGTTAAGAAAACCTTTACGCCGCAAGCCAAGGGGGGCGGCGTGGTAATCAGCGAGGATTCAGGTATGGCTTCTGCGAAAAAGCTTTGCGCGCTGCTGGTCACGGATAAAATTGTGTAGAGGAAGGGAAATCATGGAACAGTTTGTGGATTATAAGAACATATGGGTTTATATTGAAGCGGACAGCGGTGTACCAAAAAGTGTGGGGCTGGAACTATTGGCGCCGGGGCGAGAACTGGCAAGCGCGAACAATGAGGAACTGGTAGCGGTTATTATCGGTAAAAACGCGAAAGAAATCGCGAAAATAGCAATCCAGCATGGTGCGGACAGCGCAATTGTTGTCGAAGGGCCCGAATACGAAAGCTATACGACTGAAGCCTATACATATGCGCTGCATCAGTTGGTGCAAAAGTATAAGCCTTCGATCATGATCATCGGAGCGACGGTAAATGGCCGCGACGTAAGTCCGCGCCTTGCATGCCGTTTGGAAACTGGACTAACAGCTGACTGCACCGGCCTTGGGATTGATGAGGAAAGCGGAAATGTCGCGTGGACGCGGCCGGCATTTGGCGGAAACCTGATGGCAACCATCCTGTGCCCCTATACGCGCCCGCAGATCGGCACGGTTCGGCCCGGCGTGTTTAAGAAGAATGAATTGGACAGCGGACGCACCGGAAACATTATTGCCGAGACGATCTATACGCCGGCAGAGAATATTCATACAAAAATCCTTGAATTCGTGCAGCGCATTGAAGAAGGCGGAGTAAAACTCAAGGACGCCGACATTATTGTTTCCGGCGGACGTGGACTCGGAGGCCCTGAGAATTTTTCCTATGTTCGTGAACTTGCCGAGGTTCTCGGCGCAGCCGTAGGCGCCTCCCGGGCGACAGTTGACGCAGGGTGGATCCCTTATAGCCATCAGGTGGGACAAACGGGAAAAACAGTTCGCCCGAAGGTATATATTGCTTGCGGCATTTCCGGTGCGATTCAACACCGTGCGGGGATGTCGGGATCCGATACCATTATTGCCATCAACAAAGACCCGGACGCACCGATCTTTACAATTGCGGATTATGGGATCGTTGGTGATTTGTTTGAAGTGTTGCCTGCATTGACACAGGAGCTAAGAAATGCGAAAAACGCATAGCCGTCAATTAGTACATGCCTCTGTGGTGTAAAGGGCTACAGAGGCATGTACGACATGAAGACGTTTATATTAATGCAAAAGCGGGTGTTTGTATATGCAGTACATGAAGCTGGGTGACACGAACATTAGAATGTCCAAAGTGTCTTTGGGAACCTTTGGCATCGGTGGCGGCTCATCCTGATCTGATACAACGGAGGATGAGAACGCTTTGTCCGAAACAATTCGCACTGCCATTGACAGTAGGATCAATTGTATTGACACAGCGCCGGTATATGGGACGGGCAGGGCTGAAATCATCGTTGGGAAAGCGATCAGAGGTTGCAGGCATAATGTAATTCTATCCACGAAATGCTCCCTTCACTGGCGGGATACAAATGGTCGTAAAGAGTACATCCGTGATGGTAAAACCGTATACCGCTGTTTTCAACAAGATTCTATTATATCAGACTTGGAAGATAGCTTGCGGCGCTTACAGACAGACTATATTGATGTTTATAATGTTCACAGGGCGCCCCGTGTTGATGAGATTCCACAACTGATGAGTTTTTTAGTGGAACTTCAAAAGGCTGGTAAGATTCGAGCGATTGGTATATCAAGATCCACTCCTGAGTTGATAAGTGAATGCATGAAATATGGCCGTGTTCATTTAGCGCAAGAGTCATTTAGCTATTTATCCACGGTGAATCGTATTTTTCGCTATGCGAGCAAGGAAATATTGTTTACCAGGCAGATGGATTGTTAGAGCATGGCGCTTTAAGCAGGTATCCGTCGTTACAACACTCTTTTCCGGACGGAGACTATCGGAAGCATCATCCTCTTTGTCGCGCGAGTGCGCACGAGCCTTTAAAATATATGTTTGGAGTGAGGCCTTCTCGAAAAAGTAGACAGGGGCGCAGAGCCATAACGCCGATTGCTGAAAAACATGGCTGTTCGGTACCGGCTGTTTTAATGGCGTGGGCGGGCATGCAAATGCAGCCCATGAATTTGTTGGTAGGAATATGAAGTAAGACTCATATAATGGATATCTTAGAGCCTATCCGTAAAATAATTATGATTGATGAACCGAGATAATCTTACGCCAAGCAATCAAGGCACAAGCAAACTGCACAAGGGCAAGATAGTTTTCCGCTTTTT
>Ga0153947_1000978_pt1 | contig 13755 bp, 16 predicted proteins | sample TSNJ031MetaG_FD_104697 | JGI IMG/M metagenome (GOLD analysis project Ga0153947, IMG submission 104697) | Attine ant fungus gardens microbial communities from New Jersey, USA - TSNJ031 MetaG | ecosystem: Host-associated > Fungi > Mycelium > Unclassified | place: USA: New Jersey, Wharton State... | reverse complement strand
TCATAATTAACTTTAACCTCGAATCTAATATCTCCATAAGTATGCACATCTACCCACTTTATAATCTTCTCTTTGTAGTTATCAAAAGATCTGTGATCTCTTCTGGAATGATCATATGCTTGATATGGATATGGTAAAATGTATTTAGTTAAGTCCATAATTCTCTCCTTTTAATTTGTATTAGATTCTCCTGTTTTTCTGTCTACCTCTTTTCTATTATTACATAGCCACAGATAACGTGTTCTTTCCGCCTACAATGAGTCCTTTTTAAATGTTCTGGCTATCCTGTGATAGTTTTTCAACTTTATTATAAAAAGCGGGGATGACATGTACTGTCATCCCTAAAAGTTTTTATATTCTATTGCACAGGCAAGTTTATATTACACCCAAACAATTCTATCGCAGATCCAGTTTAGAACCCCTGTCAGAGACTTCTTATCAACACAAAAACCTAAGCATTGCGTTGTCACTTCCTTGAACAATCATTTTTAATAATACCAACTATGAACCCTCCACTACACATTTATCGGAGTTCTGCAATTCTCGCATTCCGAAACTCTGCCAACTGCAACAATATTGTTTGCGCCGCAACCGGGACAGTGGACAGCTATGATCTGTGGAGCAGTTTGTCCTACCGCTTCCGTTTGAGTGTATGCCACAGGCGCAGATTTGAGCATAGTTTGTAGTTCACCACGATCAGAATACGTATATTTGCGGAAGAAACTTATCAATTGCTACTTTGAGTCTCCTTTTCTAGGAAGTTCACATTAGGAAGTCTACAAAATCTGATACCATTTTCTGAGCTGCAACTCCTCTGATTACAAACACAAGGACAACCATCAAAACCGCCTGAATAATCAATGTTGCCTTATAGGTTACCTCAACATCTTCACCCATCACTGCCCAGGTAGCAATATAGGATAACACTGCTGTGGCAACCAGCCAAAACAGTAAAATGGCAATAATCAATTCAAATAAAGAAATCATACTAAACAGTACCAGCAGCAATAGCATTACCACATCAAAAGCAAAGGTAATGCTGAACACACCTGCTACAGTCTTAAAATTCAGTGCTGAATTCTTTCGCTTCGCCAGAACATAAACACCACCGCTGTAGGCCAGACGAATCACCACAAAGGTCAAAGCTGTTATGAAACCCATCTCAAAGACAGCATCTTCCATATACGCATTCCCTTTTCCCGTGGCACACACTATGATCATTGTCAGCAAGGCAAACAATACTGCCATCAAGAATTGCGGTATTTTATTCTCCGTCTGTACCGCACTGCGAAACAGGGAAACCGGACTCTTCCAGAACTGCAGGAAGATATCTTTCATCTCCGTCAAATATTTTGCTGCATCCGAATCCTTTGGAACAGCCTGCTGAGCCGATTGTGGTGTTGGCGCTGGTTGGGGTGTTGGTGCTGGTACCGGTTGTGGTGTCGGCGGCAGTGTCGGCGGCAGTACTGGCTGCTCCTCCATCACCGGCAGCACCTGTGCTGTTGCTCTCTCTTCCATATCTGCTGTTGCCTGGGTACAATCACATACACCCGTCTCACTCAAAGGGTTTCCACAGTACTTACAAAATTTTGCCATGATATTCTTTCTCCTTAGTTGTTATATAAATTTTCATTCTGCTCTTGGTTCGCAGTTCATAAACTATTGGCTATTAGCCTTACATAAATCATTCCATCCTGGCAGCCATATTTCCGTTATGCGTCGCAAGAATCCAGATGTTATCTATTTTTAGTAAGCGTATCAAGTGTTGCCGCCCATACATCTCTATTTCTTTCATAGATCCCCTGCAATTGCTGTACATCTAAAGGAACCTCGCCCCTGCCAACTTCAATCGTCAAACTGGGAATTGCTTTTTTCATAATCGCCCAATCTTTATAACCCGCCGGGTCTAATTGCTCATAATTGCCATCCAAGGGGTACCCTGTGACATTTGATATTGCTTCGGCAAATTCCTTGCTTTCTTTTAGTAATTCATTTTTTTGTGAAAAATACCAGTAAATCACTTCCCCCTGGGCGTGATAGCTTATCGTCCTGCGGAACTGATATTTCTCCGTCAGCAATATCAATGAATGTGCTTCCATGGTATCTCCTATCGCATTGCCCTTAAAATGGTCGGCAGATGGGTGACCCAAGTGGTCATCATACTGTTCCCATAAAGCATCAAAATTTCGGTTGATATCCACACCTTCCGCATTAGATTTCCACTTCCTTAAATAAGGTTCTAATTCAACGGCTCCATCCATCTCATAAATTCGATAGATTCCTTGACGTGTGCTGCTCTTTTTTATGCCTTCCAGGCCAAACTGACTAAGTGCTACTCCATCGGGATTTAGCATGGGAACAACATGGATAGCTGTATTTTCTAACAATTGCTGATATGTTTTTCCATTGTAATATCCCTGCCCGGATGTAAGTTCTTCTAAAAATGCCTCCGTTTGCTTCATAACCAATTGTGTGGTTATATACTCTCTGGCATGAATAGAAGCAAACACCAGTACATGGTCAGAGGCATTGGGCGAGCCAATCACCAGATGATAAATATTCCTGCCATCAATGGTTTGTCCAATACAATCCTTCCGCACCCATTGAGGATACCGCTCCACTAAACGGGTGATATCCTCTGCCATATTCACGTAAGAATAAGCCGATGGCTGACTCGCCTCATTTGCTCCCAACGCAGAAACAAAATGACTTCCCGTCAACTGAAACACTATTATATACACCAGAAAGAAACTCATCTTTTTCTTCATTGGGTTTAATTAAACTCCAAATACGAGGCCAGCGCATACCCTGTCTTTCCATGATAGGTCACCTTATAAAATCCGTTTGCTGCTGACTCTATGTAAGATACTGTTGCCCATAAGGGAATTTGACAGACCTCGTTTGCACTTGTCGACGGGCTGGTGCGTAAGGTAATGCTCTCTTTGCAGTTTACTACTCTCATCGTCATATAAATCGGCTCCTGTGCCTGTGGCTCATATCCTAAATAGGAAGCCAGCGCATATCCTGTCTTGCCCAGATATATCACTTTATAAAAACCATTTTCTGCCGTAGCAACATAGCTGACCGCTGCACTCAGAGGTATTTGACATACCTCCGCTGCCGATGTGGACGGGCTGGTTCTTAAGGTAATGCTCTGATTACAATTTACTACATACAGTGTTTCATAATTTTGCTGGGAAGTACTTTCCTGCTGTTTCTGCATTTCCTCCACATAGTATGATTCCGCTTTGACACTTCCTTGCTTGATCTTATAATCTTCAATTGTTGCGTCATCATAAATATCAATGTATCTTGCATCAATCTGCGGAACTTCTTCTTCCACATTGTTGATTGCCCTGGTAATCATTGTAGCGCCAGCGTAATCACCCCAAACTACCAGAATATCCTCCACCAGGATTTTGGTATTATCATACTCCCGGCAATCCATAATGATATACTCATCGTTATCTTCAGAATAACACCGATAGCTCCTGTCCGTGATCTGAGCTACCTTCACCATTAAATAAAGCTTTTTCCCTTTATGTTCATCCTGATAGCGCATTAATTCTTTATAGCCAACCGAGATGCATTCCTGCATGTATTTTTCTCTGGCATATTCCGTCAGCAATTCATCCTGCAAGCTTTCTTTTGATACTTCTGTTGTCTCTGTCACCGTTTCCAGAATCGCAGCGGTCTCTGTGGTAGTTAAGTCGGCGACGGTTGGCTCGCCCAATACGGCTGCTGTTGTACTTTGATTACCACAGGCTGTTGCCACAAGCATAATCACTATGCATGCAGCCAGATAGCAGCATCTTATCCCTGATTTTCGCATTTTCATCTCCTTTATTTTGTTCCTCTGTTAACTATATATCAGTTCTTCAGCCAAATAATATACCTCTGTTGACCCGCATGAACTGACCAATAAATACTGTCCATCTGGTGTAACGGTAATATAACTATCATAATATAATTTATCGCCATTTTGGGAAAGCAGTATAAAGGTTCCGTTCCCTAAGTCCTTCAAAAGATAGCTTAAATAAGTATTTCCATAATACAATGAAGAATGCAGCCATTGCACTTCGGCAATACTGATTCCATCACTATAATCATCATAATAATAAAAAGAGTATGATACAATTTCATTTTCATTTTCATTTACATACATTGCCCATGCCGGATATGCATCCACCTGTCGTTGCCCCACACTCTGATCCCATACTCCATTCCCATCGACCCAATATCCGTCAGGGGTATAATTATTTGCAAGCATCTCACAGTTCAACGTAAAATAATAGTCTTTTCCTTCGATATTTTCCCATTCCCCCTGTGCATATTGACCGTTATCTTTCTGATAATACTGTTTCCCGAAGTCTCCCTGCTCCCATTGTCCAGCATTTGCTGTAATCGGCATCAGTAACGCTCCCAAAATTACTGCTAAAAATAATCTCTTCTTCATAAACATTTTCTCCTTTATGTTTTATCGTTTTTTTATCAGCTAACATATTGTGATAAATCTTCTGTTTTCTTATAGATACCTTCAAATCCCAGAAATCTCATTCCACCAAAATCACCACTAGAATAAACAACCTCAATGGTGTCAATTCCGTTGTATGTAAAATCTATCCGATTTCCGTCATCATCTTGTGCTACATAATAATTATTACTTGATGAAACGACAACCCCTGAAAATTCTCCGACATACATTCCACTATTACCTATAAGATAGATATAGTCTACATCTTCACCTGAACTCCAACCTATCTCTGCAATTGCACCATTTTCGTCGTCTAAATGCATTTCGTAAGTTCCATAAATCCATCCTGCAGTAAATTTACTTCCACTTCCCTGTTTATTGTCCCGTGCTACAGATAGTTTGGCAGCATTGTCTTTTTCCACTTGGGATAAAACACTCTCGCTAAAATTTTCCGGTGTAACAGTTCCCTCGTACCAGCTTTTTGCATCAAACCACATTTGAAGTTCAGAATCCTTGAATCGTCTTCCATGACGAGCATAAATTTCATTAAGTGCAAGACGTACTTGCTCAGGAGTCAAATCGGATACTTCTGCATCTGTAATTACCCTCGTATTACTTTCGGGGAGGATATATTCGCTTATATCACTTGCTGCTTCAGTAGTGGTATTATAAGTCTCTTGAGACTGCTCTGCCTCCACTTGCTTTTCTACTGTTCCCGTCTGCATTTGCTTCGAATTATCGTCCGTCTTTAGTACTCCGTCTTCTGTCTGAGTATCCGCTTTTGATTCCTGTCCGTTGTTATTAGATACTTCACCAAGAGATATCATTACCTCTTCTTTGGCCCCAAAATTAAACCCAGTCAGCCATTCTACTGTACTATTATCGGAAAGCTGTAATCTGCTGCACACAATATATCCATTTTCATCCAACCTGCTTTTTGCAATAACAAATGTGCATTGTCCCTTGATAGACAATCCCGGCCCCATGGGTTCTGATAGCAATACACCCTCATCATATACGCTATAATCTGGGGAAGTTCCCCCCTGTTTCACATATGCAGATGTCTCTTCGTCCCTACCATATACCACACCGCCTGAATCAACCAGTTGAACTACCGGCCTTTCATCAATCGGCTGCCCCGACGTGTTCGTAAATGTATATTCTATGATATAGAATATTGCATTATCATCTATCGGGCTCAGATATTCGCTTTTAAAATATTCCTGAACCGATTCCGGACATTTAATGGTATCGGTTGCCCATGCTCGATCCACCTTAAAATCAAATGTCTTTGAAGATACTGCGGCATTATTTACTATAGGAAAATCTTTATCCGGTGTTCTTCCATCCTGCTTTCCAGATTCTAGAATACCGCTAATATTGCTGACTCCCAAAATAACCGCTATCACTGCTATCGCTCCAAAAATTAGTTTCTTTTTACTCTTTCTTTTGGGAGAATTTACTTTCTCCGGGTTATGATCAGTCCATTCCTTTACTTCTGTTGCACCGCTCACAGTAACTACATTTGGATTTTTATTCCCACATTTCTCGCAAAATTTATCTGCTGTTTTTATTTCTGTTCCACAATTCTCACAATACATACCCTCTAAACCTCCTCTCCAATCCCAACTACTGGTTTTTCCATCTCATCTTTCTCCATTGTCATATTCAAATTTGTTTCCTTTTAATCTTCCTTCACTGGTTCCACATATGTTACCAGAAATGGCAGAGCCTGTGGTTCCGGTAAAAGCCACTGAATCTGCTCCGGCAAAAGTCCACTCACCAATGCCTTAGCTTCCTCCTCTGAATCTGCTTTAACGATGGCATGTCCAATGCGATATACCGTTACTTTATAATCCCTCATAAAACCTCCTCATATAGTCAAGTCTTTTTTATCTCTATTTTACCACTATTTACCCCGTTGTCAATTATTAGTATCATTTTCTGATAATTATATTTTCGTTTATGGCAAGTATAATTATCAAAAGGAGATTATTATGATTGCTGATAGAATTAGATTTTTACGTCAAAAAAACAACTGGTCTCAAACTGACTTAGCTGCTAAACTGGGTATTACACGTTCCAGTGTAAATGCCTGGGAGCTTGGTATTTCAACACCAGCCACTTCTACAATCATTCAATTATCAAATATTTTTCATGTTTCATCTGACTACTTATTGGAAATTAACGATAATCCTGATATTGTTAATTTAGAACAATTGACTGAACTGGAAAAAGAGGTTGTCCGTAAAATGCTGGATTGCTTCATGCTAAACAAAACCAAGTAATCACCGTAGCTTCCTCATCAGGAAGCTACGGTTTGTTTGCATTCTTCCAAAACCTTTTCTAATTCATGTAATATCTGTTCCATTCTGTCTGCCAGAACTTCTGCCAAAATCATGTAGATATGCATCATCCCACATATCCCCTTATGGTTATCATGAATCACATCATCTAAACTGTATTCAAATATCCGCAGACTATCCCGGATTGAGAATGCCTGAATCCAAGCTTCTTCTACTTTATCCTTTGTATTATCTAACTTTTCTATTATCCCATTTTCCATAAACACCCCTCCTTCCTATTGACATGATCACTATTTATAATAGTGATCATGGTATTTGTTTTGTTGTGCTGTCAGCGCAATTTACTGATAATATTTTTGTATCCTTATCCAAATCCCATCTACTGGTTTTTCCGTCAATCTCCCTCCATTGCATATTTAAATTTGTTTCCTTTACATCACCTCCAGATTTTCACTTAAGCATTTCTTGGTTTAATGATAACACCCAAAAATGACACCTCATGTCATTACAATATTAAGTATTTTATTTGCAACAAAATTTTAGTTGAGATGTCATATCATTGTTATAATATGTATTTGAAAATTTAAACAAAAAAGAAGACCGGAACATTTGTCCCGGCCGCCAGACTACAATTGATCGATAATTGCAGCTATTGATTTTATAACTGCCAAATATTTCTCGAACTGTTTTTCATCTGCCTTTCTTTGAACCTCCGACAATACATCAACTAATATATCTTGCTTCTTCAAATCCTCTCCAAACAGCAAAACATCCGTTGATACGCCTAAGCCTTTTGATATTTTTCCCAAGGTTTCAACACTCAGCTTTCGGCTCCCACGTTCTATATTTCCATAAAAAGAACTGGTAACGTTACATTTTTCCGAAGCTGCTTCCTGTGTCAGCCCTTGCGCCTTACGTGCTTTCCGAATTCTTTCTCCAATTGCTATATAATCTATTTCGCTCATATAAACCTCCTGATTTCATTGTACAAATTATAAATGTTGTTTGAACGTCCTGTAAGCATTAAAAGTATTGTCTATTAGCCTTATTAGTGATATACTTCAAGTATAAACTTTTACAAAATTCTTGTCAAAATGACATTTGCTGTCATTCCAATACGTTATAATCGACTTAAAGTCATTCAATAATAAAGGAAGGGGTTATATGAATACTGAAAAAGAAGCAATCCGCAAACACGACCGGGTATTAGAAATTTATACCCGCCTATTATCGGGAGAGGTAATTCACAAAGAGGACTTAGCAGAAGAATACGGTGTAACCCCCCGTTCGATTCAACGGGACATAGACTCTATCCGAGACTTCTATTCAAACCGCACCACTACCGGGGGTGAAGCTGCTGAAATAAGATATGATCGGACAGCCAAAGGTTTCCGCATTATCAGCGCAAGGACTGTCACCCTCACAAATGCAGAATTATTTTCTATTGTTAAGATTCTTTTAGAAAGCCGCGCGCTCAGCAAACAAGAGATGGGGAAAATCATTGATGACTTGATTGATGCCTGCCTCCCGCTTGCCGAAAAGAAAAAAATGACTGATTTGGTACGTAATGAACTCTTTCACTATGTTGAACCACGACATAGAAAAAACTTGGTGAACACTATTTGGGAGTTAGGAAGCGCAGTTTATTCACACCACAAAGTCCAAATGAAGTATCAAAAAGCCAGTGGCGAAGAAACAAATGCTATAGTTAAACCTGTTGGTATAATGGAATCCGAATATTACTTCTATCTAATTGGTTATGTTGGCGATAAGGACCAAAAATACCCTGGATACCCTACTGTATATCGAATTGATCGGATTTCAGATTACAAAATCGTGACGGAAACCTTCCATGTTCCTTATAGAAATCGCTTTGAAGAAGGCGAATTTCGCAAACGAATACCCTTTATGTATACCGGCAAGTTACATAAAGCCCATTTTACATATAATGGACCTGACATAAATGCTGTATTAGACCGTCTACCTACGGCAAAGGCTACTCTCCAAAATGATGGTAACTATTTTATCAATGTAGAAGTATATGGAGAAAAGGGACTTGGAATGTGGTTAAAAAGTCAGGAAGAATTTGTAAGGTAAAAAATTATGGAGAAAAAATTCAACTGCATTCAATGCGGGGAATGCTGCCGACATATTGGACATATTCCAGAGTTAGAAGATTATCATGATGGCGATGGTATTTGCATGTATTTAAATCAATCTTCCAGTTTATGCATGATATACAACAGCAGACCATTTATCTGCGATGTTAGTAAAGCCTATGACATTATATTTTCTAACAATATGGAAGAGGATGAATATTTAGAAAAAAACTACAAAGGATGTAAAAACTTATGGCAGATGAAAAAAACAAAACCTTAAAAAAGAAACGGCATATAATAACTCCTGGTGTCATCGGTATGTCCTTAAGTCAATCTGTACAAGTCCATGGTGAAGCTACCAGTCAAATGCTGCAAGCATATAAAGGTATTCGGGTAGATTCACATGGCAATGACCTGCACCATGTTGGAAGAAATCTTAGAGATATTAGTAAATATAAAACCGGAAAGATCCCCTCGCAGATAGATAAAATCTTAAAAAGCCAAGCTGGCTTTTCCGGAGAACTAATCAAGGAGGCCCGTGACAACAAAGCTGCTATTCTTAGTGGGCAATCTACCCGTACCAGAACCACTGATGGCATTGGTCAAACAAATAATCCGATTTTTGATCATGTAAAGGTGGATGAATTTGGAAATATTATCGAAGGTTCTGGTTCTCAAATGAAAATATATAAAATTGGTTCATCAAAAAAGTTTGGTACTACATATGATGTAATCGATAAGTTAGCCAAGGACAGCAAGTGGAAAAAGTATGATTGCCCTATAGATGTTCCGTCTGATCAATATGAGGGTGCCGCACAGTATGCGAGGAAGAGAGCGGCAGATTATAGAAAGCAGGCAAAGGCTTGTAGAAAAAACGGAGATACCAATCTTGCTTCCCAATATGATTCCATGGCTGCTCAGTACGATAATGCTGGAGAAAAGATTAGAAAGTCTAATTTGACAACAAAGGAGGCGATTGATGCCAGAATAAATCCCAATAAATTTGTATCAAAGGAATTATGTAAAGATATGCATAATGCTGGAAAACAGGCGGCAATAGGCACTGCCATGATGTCCGGAGTGATTTTTACACTGCAAAATGCGCAGCAAGTGTTTACCACTGAAAAGGATATCAAGGAAGCGGCCAAAGATACTGTCACAGGCACAGCTAAAAGTGCCGTTTATAGTTATGGGATAGAAAGTGCAGGAGTTGCTGCTAAAGCAGTTATGCACTCTTCCACTAATGACATGGTACGGCGAATTGGTAAAACAAATGCCGCCACCACTATCATCACCTCCACTATAAGCATGGGCTATATACTAAAATCATATGCATCTGGAGAAATCGATGAAGTAGAAGTATTGGAATCACTTGGCGTTGAAGGAACCAGTGTTTTAGCCGCTGGATTTGGTGCTGCTATTGGTGCTGTTGGAGGACCTGCTGGTGCTTTTATTGGTGCCACCTTAGCCAATACAGTTTCAAGATCCATATATGACAACAGTGTTCAAATTTTAAGGGAAGAAAAAATCTCTGCTGAACGCAGAGCCGTCATCGAGGCTATGTGTCAAACTGCTATAGAAGAATTGGGAGTTTTCCAGCAAGAAGTGGAAGCCTATATCTCCCAACGGAATGAATACCGTAAAGAACGCTACGATATGCTTTTTGAAGATGTTCAGTCCACTTTAATGTCTGGAAACATCAATAGCTTTATACAATCAATAAACGCTTTTGGACAAGAATTTCATGTAGCTTTAGACTTTGAATCATTTGAAGAGTTTGATCAGTTCATGTCAGATGATTCAACAGTATTTATTTTATAAAAACAGGAGGACAAACCAATGGCAATACCAATTATCGCCGGTGCAATTGCTGCCGGTACAGCCGCAGTAGGCGGCTCAAAACTTGTAAAAGGAGCTTTAAATACCCATGAAGCAAAACAAGTACAATCGAATGCTGAGGACATTATTGAATCAGCTAAAAAATCAATGGAAAAATCTAAGAGAATCTGTACACAGGCTATCGAAGACCTTGGAAAAACTAAGCTAACTTTAGCTTCTGGTTCCATGAATGATTTTGTTACCCTTTTTTCTTTAATTAAAAATGTACAAATTAACGAATCAAAAGGCTTAGATGAACTAAGCAAAATCAAAACAGATGATATAACCTTTGAAGAGATGCAGAAAACTGTCTTAGCCGCCACAGACATTGTTGGAAGTGGAATTGCCGGTGTTGGTGCCGGTGCCTTATTAAGCTGGGGGACTTATGGTGGTGTTATGGCTCTCGGTACTGCAAGTACTGGCACCGCTATTGGAACTCTGTCTGGTGCCGCTGCAACAAATGCAACCCTTGCCTGGCTTGGAGGTGGTGCACTTGCAGCCGGTGGCGGTGGTATGGCTTTAGGTACAATTGTTTTGGGTGGTCTTCTTGCCGGGCCTGCTTTATTAGTAGCTGGAGGCTTATTTGGAGCTAAAGCGAATACAAATCTTAATAATGCTTATAGCAATCTGGACGTGGCAAAAAAAATAGCAAAAGAAATTGATGTAGCCAAAGCCCAAGTCAATGGAATTACAGAACACGCCAGAATTCTCAAAGAAATTATTGAAAAAATGAACTCCATGGTAAGGCTTGGCAATATTGATTTAAAATTAGTTATTAAAGAAGCTGGTATTGATTGGCTTCAATATTCTGAACCCCAAAAGAAAGAAGTAGCAAAAGCAATGAAGATTGCTCAATTGGCTAAAGCTATTATTGATACCCCAATGCTCACAGAGGATGGTGTACTTACAGAGGATATCAGGATTATAGCCATTAAAAAGAATACCTATATAGATATGAACTTAAACGATTTTCAATAAGACTTTCGCAAAGGAGAGTATATCGATGAAGCTCAGTTCAAAACTGCCAAAGGGTAAATTACCAAAAATTCCCGGTCCAATAGCACCTTTACCCGGCTTACCCAAGACACCAAAGTTTCCAAAAATACCTAGACTTCCCAAAATACCCAAATCATAGTTTATAAATTTCCATGGGCATAATATTCTAAAATAACTGTATTCAAATATTGTGGATGCTTTCAAGATAATGGATAAAAATTAAACTTGAAAGCGTCTTTTATTATCTATAAATCATTAAAAATACTTGATTTTATGGATTTCCCCAGATTCCCAATTACCCACAAAACGCTGCCTCATACCACCAATACCTGATCTCATTATTGGAGTATCTGGGATTATGGAACTAGAGATCGTCGCAGACATATCTGTAAAGCCAATTGACTTGAGAGACAACACCTGTATTATTTATATACGCTCTCCTATAGTCCGTCAAATGGCGAAACTTTTAATCAATAAAACATTTTAATAACTCTATCTGCAGCTAATTTAAAACAAGGGGGTATATTCAATGTTATTTGACAACTATGGAGATTTATTAAACCTAAATGATCTTTGCTGTATCTTAGGCATTCAAAATGCCACAGCTTCTAAGCTCTGCCGTAGCGGAAAAATCAAAGCATTTAAAGCCGGACGGGAATGGCGTATTCCCAAAATAGCTCTTGAATCTTATGTATTACAAGAAAGCGGCTATCTTGCTTCAGTACAACCTTGAAACCAAAACCCTAGGTATCCTTGCCTAGGGTCTCGATTTTTTATGGTTTTAGTTCTTTATCAAAAGAATAATCTTGTCTTGCAAGAAAAATCTTGTTGCTGCTTATTATAGTTCAGGGAACTATCACTATAATTAATATAAGCGATACAGCGCATCTCACTGTAATGTTCAAATAGGCGGCTCAAATCAAGAATACATCTCACGGTTACATTTTATCTCCAATTTATATATACCTTTCCAATTTTCCTGTCCGCATAATATAATCACAATGCTTTTCATACCAATTACAGCAAATACTATATAGCCGTTCCACTTCATAGGAAATATTAAACCGCCTCCAATGTCTGCTAATAGCACTTACCAAAATATGGACATGTATATTCTTTGTGTCCATATGTATGCCATATGTCCATGTATAATCGCTGTATATGGTTGTCATAATATAATCCATCAATGACTTCAAATCATTTCCATTAACAAGATCATCATATTCAAATGCAATTACCCTATGATACACTTGAGTACTATCTATATTATGATATAGGTGGTTCTGCAACATAATTTCTTCTGCAATTCCATTAGCACAAGCTTCCGGCACCCATTGAGGGCCAATATATGACATATTTGAAAAATTATCTTGTTTCCCAATCCCTCTATATAAGTCCTCGGTTGTTTTCAGGCAATCCAATACATACCTGCAAACATTATAAACAGATTCGTTCGTTACATATTTTTTATCGACAAGTTTAATAATGCACAAATATTTCTCATCTCCTCTCTTATCAAGTTAAAGCTCTTATTGTTAATGCTAATATCTTTTTCTATTGGAATCAATACACGGTCTATTTTATATAAGCAGTCCATAATTTCCTTGCCATTTTCAACTATAATGATTCCTTCACCATTTATGGCACATTGTCGTATATAAGCACTTATATTATTACCATATCCACTTTTTTCTGCTTTTTCTTGTATGCCTCTCCTTTCTCCTTCACTTAATCTGACTGTGATTGGTTTTTTGATTTCTTCCTTTTTAGGTCTTGCCATATATAACCCTCCTGGTTTTTAACAATACTTTTGCAAGTAGTGTAAACGTATTACATTTATCTACTTTACTGTTATGTTATATAAGGTAATAAAAAATAATTAAAACCCTTACTTGCATAGTGTGGCTTATGCTTTCTCTAAAGCCAGTATTTATGCCGAACTTGCCTGAAAGCATCCTCAATATAGGTTAAATTGGTGCAAAAATGCTGATTTGTAATTCAG
>Ga0153947_1000977_pt1 | contig 13755 bp, 10 predicted proteins | sample TSNJ031MetaG_FD_104697 | JGI IMG/M metagenome (GOLD analysis project Ga0153947, IMG submission 104697) | Attine ant fungus gardens microbial communities from New Jersey, USA - TSNJ031 MetaG | ecosystem: Host-associated > Fungi > Mycelium > Unclassified | place: USA: New Jersey, Wharton State... | reverse complement strand
TCTCTTCTCGTTAAAAATTCTACAATAAATATGCTGATTGCTCTTGACTTTTTTAGGAATATAAGGTAACGTCTATGATATATCAGCAAAGTAACACGTTGAATTGTAATAACATAACCTCAATCCTATAAAATTAAGGAGGAGCAATGATGGAAAGGGTATACAATTTTTCCGCCGGCCCCGCGGTGCTGCCACTGGAGGTCCTGGAACAGGCGCAAAAGGAGTTTATCAGCTACGAAGGTTCCGGTATGAATGTGATGGAGATGAGCCACCGCTCCAAAACCTATGGCGGTATTATCGCCGAGGCCGAATCCCTGCTGCGTGAGCTGATGGATATCCCCGGCAACTATAAGGTTCTGTTTATGCAGGGCGGCGCATCCACCCAATTTGCTATGGTTCCTTTAAATCTAATGAACAAAAATAAGAAAGCCGATTACATAAGAACCGGCCAATGGGCGAAAAAATCCCAACAGCAGGCTGAACAATACGGGGACATCCACGTGGTGGCGTCCTCTGAGGACAAAACCTTTAACTATATTCCGGAATATAGCGCCGACCATATTCGCCCCGACGCGGATTATGTCCACTTCGTCACCAACAATACCATCTATGGCACCCGCTTTACCGAGCTGCCGGAAGCTGGGAATATTCCTTTGGTCACCGACATGTCCTCCTGCATCCTTTCCCAGGTGTATGACGTGTCAAAGTACGGCGTAATCTACGCCGGCGCTCAAAAGAACATCGGCCCTGCCGGTGTGACCATTGCCATCGTCCGGGAGGATTTGATCGGCAACGCCATGGACATCACTCCCATAATGCTCAACTATAAGACCTATGCCGACTCCGATTCCATGTACAATACGCCCCCCACCTACAGTATCTACATCGCCATGCTGGTATTCCGCTGGCTGAAAGCCCAGGGCGGTGTGGCCGCCATGGAGAAGCGCAATGAGGAAAAGGCCGGCTGGGTATATGATTTCCTGGATAATTCCAAGCTCTTCTCCGCCACGGTTGCGCCAAAAGACCGCTCTTTGATGAACATCCCCTTTGTCCTTCCCACCGACGAGCTGAACGCTCAGTTTGTCAAGGAGGCTGAGGCGACCGGTATGGTCAACCTAAAAGGGCACCGGTCTGTGGGCGGCATGAGGGCCAGTATCTACAACGCTATGCCGGATGAGGGCGTAAAGGCTTTGGTGGAGTTCATGAAAAGGTTTGAAATGGCAAATGGAGGTAAGGCTTAATGTATAATGTATTGACCTTGAATAAAATTTCTCCTGTAGGCTTAAAGGGCTTGAAGCCGGAAAAATATAACGTGGCCGACAGCATTGACAATCCCGACGCCATTCTCCTCCGCAGCTATAAAATGCACGACATGGAGCTCCCCGACAGCCTCTTGGCTGTGGGACGCGCCGGCGCGGGTGTCAACAATATCCCCGTGGACAAGTGCAGTGAAAAGGGCATTGTTGTCTTTAACACCCCTGGCGGCAACGCCAATGCTGTAAAGGAATTGGTATTGGCAGGGCTGCTGTTGGCCTCCCGCGATATTGTGGGCGGCATCGCCTGGGCCGGAAGCCTTAAGGGTGAATCCGGCATCGCCAAGACCGTTGAGGGGGGCAAAGGCAGCTATGCCGGACATGAAATCAATGGCAAAAAGCTGGGTGTCATCGGATTGGGCGCTATCGGCGTGCTGACTGCCAACGCAGCCAATGGATTGGGTATGCAGGTTTACGGCGTGGACCCCTTCCTTTCAGTCAACTCCGCGCTCCATCTTCACCCCTCTGTAAAGGTTTTGGAATCTGCCGATGAGTTAAGTGACTGTGACTTTATCTCTGTCCATATCCCCCTCACTGGCGAGACTAAGGGTATGATTAACAAGGACTACATCGCCAAGCTAAAGCCTGGCGTGGTAATCCTCAACTTTTCCAGGGGTGAGTTGGTGGACGATGCCGACATCAAAGCCGCTTTGGCCGATGGATCTGTGGGCCGTTACGTCACCGATTTTCCCAATGAGAATACCGTGGGCGTGGAGGGCATCATTGCCATCCCCCATCTGGGTGCCTCCACCGATGAGTCCGAGGAAAACTGCGCCAAAATGGCCGCCAGAGAAATCCGCCATTATCTGGAATACGGCAACATTGTCAACTCAGTCAACTTTCCCACCTGTACCATGCAGTATACCGGCAAGACCCGCTTTGCCGTCATCCATAAAAATGTGCCCAAGGTCATTGCCGCCATCCTGGACACCATCTCTGGCCGGGGCTATAACATCGACAATATGATCAACAAAAGCCGGGACGATATTGCTTACACCATAATTGATGTGGAGGGCAACGGCGATACCGACAACATTGTCCAATCCATTGAGGCTATTGGCGAAGTGGTTCGTGTCCGGGTGATCAAGCCTGGGAAATAATGCCCATTTAATTTATATTTGACCATGAATAGTGTAGCGTTTGACCCAGTCGAATGCTATACTATTTTTATGACTAAGGCAGTTTTAGGGGAGAAAAGGAAATGCTATTCTGACGGTGTCCTTTCAAAATCTACCCAACCGGATTTGATTTCCGGATCATTTCTAAAACTGCATTATTTTTTTATTGGATCAAGGGAGTGTACATATGTCGAAGATTATACCGTTTCAAGCCATACGCCCTTCCCAGGGCCTGGCGCAGCAAATCGCCGCTCTGCCCTATGACGTAGTCAGCAGCGAGGAAGCAAGAATTATTGCGGAGAATAACCCTCTCTCCTTCCTTCATATTGATAAAGCGGAGATTGACTTGGAGCCTTCCATCTCCCCTTATGATGATGCCGTATACGTTAAGGCCAAAGAGAATTTGGATAGGCTGCGGAAAAACGGCCATTTAGTCCAGGATGAGCACCCTTGCCTTTATATTTACAGCTTGACCATGAACGACCGGACGCAAAATGGCTTGGTGGCCTGCGCCTCTGTTGATGAATATGTTAACGGCGGCATCAAAAAACATGAACTGACCTTGGAAAAAAAAGAACAGGACCGCATCCGCCATGTAGATACCTGCAATGCCCACACAGGCCCTATTTTCCTGACTTACAGGCCGATGGACAGCATTGCCCAAATCATAGAACAATGGAAGAGCGAACACAGCCCTGTATTTGATTACATGGAGGAGGATGGCATTGGCCACGCTGGATGGGTAATTGATGATCCGGAAATTCAGACAAGATTATCTACCGCTTTCGCCGAAGTGCCCGCCCTTTATATTGCCGATGGGCACCACCGCGCCGCCTCAGCCGTTAAAGTGGGCTTGCTCCGCCGTACGGCGGAGCAAGCCCCCGATCCAGACGCTCTCTATAATTTTTTTCTCAGCGTCCTATTTCCCTCCAATGAGCTAAAAATCTTGGATTATAACCGGGTAGTGCGGGATCTGAACGGCCACACCAAGGAGGACTTTCTCCTGGCCTTGGCACAAGATTTCATCGTGGAGCCTTTAAATCCGGGCGCCGCCATAAATCCACAAGCACCAAAGCAATACGGCATGTATCTGGATGGGCAGTGGTACCGGCTGGCCTACCGGGGAACAGCGGCACCGGCCTCTCCTGTAGACAACCTGGATGTCTCCGTTTTGGGCAACACCGTTTTGACACCTATCCTGGGCATCGGCGACATCCGCACCGATACCCGCATTCACTTTGTGGGCGGCATACGCGACACCGGTGAGCTAGAGAAAATGGTGGACAGCAGTGAATATGCCGTGGCCTTTGCGCTCCACCCCACCTCCATTGATGAGGTGATGGAGATCGCGGACCAGGGACTGATCATGCCGCCAAAATCCACTTGGTTTGAGCCCAAACTGCGCAGCGGTTTATTCATTCATTCCCTGGAGGCGAACGAATAAATTTGATCACTCCAGATGACTCACAGCAATAACTATGGCGAACTGTTAAGCCTTATTCTTGAGGCTGCCAAGCCCCCACCAGATCAGGGCAGCATCGCAATGGCTTCAACCTCCACCAAAGCACTTTTTGGCAACTCCTTCACGGCCACACAGGACCTGGCAGGCTTCTCGCTGAAATATTCGCTGTATACCTTGTTAAAAGCCTCAAAATGGGCCATGTCTGTGATAAAGCAGGTGGTTTTAACCACATTGTTTAAGCTACTTCCAGCCGCTTCAAGCACAGCGGACAGGTTTTTAATTACCTGCCGGCATTGCTCTTCAACCGTCTCCCCCACTATCACTCCTGTCTGTGGGCAGAGGGGAATCTGTCCGGAAGTATATACCAAGCCATTTATTACAATTGCTTGAGAGTAGGGGCCAATCGCGGCAGGGGCTTTGTCTGTCTGAATTTTGTTCATACTTTATTCTCCTTCATTCATTTAATTAGCATTTTGCTTTGCGTCTCCATCTTAACTTCGCATTTTATATCCTTAATCCCGTTTCTCAATCTTTGAAAAAGCTATCTGTTTTATTATAGTGAAAACTTAAAGCTTATTCAACCTCATAAATTAACTTTCCTTACCTTTTTCCTACTTAAAAAACAAAACGGATATGTGCCTCACAGTAAACTCCATAGTTTAGGCCCTGTTCGGAGGCCTGTTGCTCCCTCATTCAAAGATGCACCTTATGAGGAGGTAATCATCGGTGAGGCAGAAAAAAGAAGAGGACCACTTCTATCTCTCCAACAAGAGCCAGAAGCAGTCCATCCCTCAGAAAACCCCGTAGCTAAAGGGTTTTTTTGGTATGCCCGACAGGATTTGAACCTGCGACCTTTGGAGTCGGAGTCCAACGCTCTATCCAACTGAGCTACGGGCACATATTCAATTTAATAGTAAATCCTCCAATGGGAGGTTGAAATGCATACAACGGATACGGGACAAGACAGGCTGATAAATATTATAGCACAAACCGGATAAAATGCAAATATTTTTCTCTGCTTTTATGGACTAGCTACTATCTGATGATGTAAAAGAGCATAAAGAAATAATGTAAGATTGCTCCTCCTAACACAAAAACATGCCATACCGAATGCATGAACCTGGGATGAGAGGCTTTATAAAACAGTATGCCGATGGAGTAACATAGTCCTCCCCCCACTAAGAGAACCCAGCCTCCTAAAGGAATCAATGAGAGCAGTGGCTTGCCTACAAAGATGACTGACCATCCCATAAGAATGTATACCACTAAAGAAATCTTATGCCACCGCTTTACATTGATGGCGTTAAACACAATTCCAGTTACTGCAAAGAAAGCGTTGACGCCAAATAAGGTCCAGCCCATAGCTCCCCCGACCAAAGCCAAGCAAATAGGGGTGTAGCTTCCCAGGATCAAGAGGAAGATGGAGCAGTGGTCAAGGACCTGAAATACCTTTTTTGCGGTCTTATTGGTAAAGGAGTGATAGAGTGTGGACATCAAAAACAGGTTAATGAGGGAAAAGCCATAGATGCTGCTGCTGACAACACCTATAACGCTATTATTTTGCGCCGCAGCCACAATGAGGATCACTGTACCCGCTAGGCTTAACAAAACGCCTATTCCATGGGAGACAGCGTTGGCAATCTCCTCCCCCAAGTTTTGATTATTAAACTTTTCAACATTCGTCATAATCATTCCTCCCTAAGTAGTATTAGGTTCTACATATTCATTTTACGGTAATTTTTAGGGATAATCGTGAACGCACTGTAAAGACATTGTTGAGAATATACAAACTCCGTGTGAATTTAGGGTATTAAAAATTGTCTGCGATACTCGCTTGGAGAAATGCCTTCCTCCTTTTTGAAAACTCTGCTAAAATATTTTTCATCGTCATAGCCGGCTTGTTCAGCCACTTGCTGAATGGTGGAATTTGTTTTTTTTAACAGATTTTTGGCCTTTTCTATCCGCAGCCTTCGCAGATAATCGCTGAACGATTCACCCACAATCTCCCGGAAGCATTGGCTGAAATAGCTGCGGCTCATATTTACTCTGGCCGCTATTTCCACTGAGTGTAAAGGACCGGATAGTTCATTACAAATGATGACCTGGGCCTTTCGTATACTTTTAATGACTTCATTTGAAAACCTAACTGATTTTGTAAGCACTTCCGTGGTTTCATATACCTCGAAAATCCACTGCTCAAAATCCTGCCAGCACCTGAAATTTTGGGGCAGGGAGAGCTTCTGTTGGGAGATATCCCCATATAGGCGGTTCCAGGCATTTTCCAGAGCCATCATGATGTGAAGTATTTTAGCGGCTGTTAACTTGGATTCATGCAGGTTAAACTTGATCTCATCAAACAGCTCTGTCTGATGGACCCAATTGAAGGAGACCCACTTTTCCTTGATTCTATTAAATTCTTCGTCGGTAGTGATGACTCTATCTCTATCCAGTTGATCAATATGCCTGGAGATAATCCGGTTGTTGGGGTCATAGTCATAAAAGAATTGTCCCTTTTTGTAGCGGATCAATTTTTTGCTCAACTGGGCTTGTCTCATGCCCTGCACGCCCTCTACACGGATAAACATAAAATCTCCCTGGTTTTCTATGGCCATAAGGGCTTCCGGATCTGGAAGATTTTCCAGAAGCCATATGCCCAGGCTGATCTCGACGGCCGACTGTCCAATTTCCTCATTGTTGAGCAGCAGAGATAGATCGGCCTCCTCTTCTACAGAGCAGACAGCATAAATATAAGCGCTGTGGATCACCTCAGCCTGAACCACATGATGCCCGCCTGCTTTTTTCTGTTCTTCCTTTAACACCCTGTTATGTATCCGCCCCAGAATAGTCTCCGCATTTTCCTTGCCAATCTGTACTTTGGCAATGTAATCAATGGCCCCCATCCGCAAAGCTTCCTGAATGTATTCAAAATCGCTGTGGATGGTCAGAATGACAAAGTAGAGGGATGGATATATCCTTGCCGCCTGCCTCATAAACTCCATTCCCGACATTAACGGCATCTCCAGATCGGTGAGCACCAGGTCAACGGAATGGTTTTGCAAAAACTCCAACGCGGCCAAACCGTTTGAAGCCTCACCCACAACGGTCATACCGAAGCTTTCCCAGGGCATGGCGGCCAATAATCCTTTACGGGTCAACTTGTCGTCATCCACGATCAGAATCTTCATCTTCCAAGTCCTTTCGATTATTGGGGATGGATATGGGGATTTCAATGGCAATCCGCGTACCTTTACCTTGCTCGCTTTCTGCGGAAAATACGGCGCTGTCGCCGTAAGCGGCCCGCAATGTCCTGACGACATAGCCGATGCCAATCCCCATACCCTGCCTGTTGTTGTCTACATCATGCTGTTCCGGATGAATAAACCGTTGCTTCAACCGGGTCAGGGTGACCTCATCCATGCCGATACCGTTATCCTCAATGATGATGGTCAGTGTTTCCCCTAAAATTAAAGTCATGGTGATGGACATGCTGTCACGGTATCCATGGTACAAAGCATTTTCCACAATGGGCTGTAAAAAGAAACGGGGGCAGGCGTAGTGGAAAATATGCCCGTCTGGATTTCGAACCAACTCAAAGGTGAAGTCATAACGGCTCTGCTGAAGGTGGATGTAATCTAGTATGGCGGAAATTTCCTCCTCCAAGGTAGTGTAATCGCCATTGTTGAGGTTGTAGAGCAGCAGCCGGTTCAGCGATTGGGTGATATCATCAATTTCGTTTTCCGAGCGCATAACAGCCAGCCAGTGAATGGTGTTTAAAGTGTTCATTAAAAAGTGGGGATTGATTTGATAGCGCAGCTTTTCCAGCTCAAGTTGAGATTGGTGTTGTTGTTGCCGGGTGATCTCTTTGATCATTTGCTGTATCTCTCCCCGCATGTATCCCATCCGGTCCAGCAAGTAATCATACTCCCGGATGTGGGTCTTTACAGGCGGGATACCCTCAGCTTGTTCCAAAAACAAATCAATCTCCAGGTCAAATTGCTTGAGGGGGCGGTAAACATTCTTCCACATCAGGACGGCCAGCAGGCTACAGAGGGCGGTTAGCGCCATGCAGAGCAGGATAATTTTGGTGAGCCAATTCCACCACTCCCCGTGGTAGAGGCTGACAGGTACCAGTGAAACCAGCCTCCAGCCTTGATTGGCTGTTTCAGTGAATACCCGGTATTCAAATACCCCCTCGGAGTAATCAAAAACTGTGCCCACTGGAAATTGCTCAGGAAGCTCGCTGTAGGTGACGACTCCTTCCGCGTTTAAAAATAACAGGAGGGAGCCATTGCTGCGGCGGTTATCAAAGATATTCTCCACAATACGGTAGCCGGATTCCACATAAAGGTAAGCGTTCTCATAGGGCGCTATAGAAACTTTCCGCACAACAGCCAACACTTTTCTGCCGGTAAAAGAATTTTTGCTGTTGGAGGGGCCCAAATATTGAGACTGGTAAAATTCTGTCAATAAATCCATATCCTCCAAGGGATGGGCGCGGGGACCAACGGGGTATGTATTGAACAGTATTTCATCCGTATCCTCTATATAATAATAAATCAGGCCTATGTTGGGGTTGGTAAAGGTCACCGACGTGAGGGAGTCCACTATATTGTTGGATATCTCCACTTTTTCATAGGAGGTACTGTTCCCCAGGTAGGCTTCAATCTTATCCAGTACCGTTCGGGTAAGGGCGAATTGCTGCGACACGCTGTCAAGATTTTTTATCAGCTCCTCCACGGTACCAATCATCTGGTGAAGTGCGTTTATATATCCGGCGTCCACCTTGTTTCTAATCAAATCCGAGATGGTCATAAAGGATATGGTACCCACGCCAATAAAGGTGATAATGACAGCCAATAAGAACAAACTGACAATTCGCGCCTTTAATGATATTTTAGATAGAAAAGGAGCAATTGATATTTTCCTCATTGGATGAAAATCCTCTTTCATTAAACAATCTAACATTATTATACATGCGTGCCTTACAATTTTTGGTGGACAATCGTGCGAAAAAGGTGGATTTTAATCCAGTAAATGCTAATAGTTAATGAACAAAAAACAAAACTCCTCTCTTTTTAGCTAGAATTGGGTTATCACAGGCATGGAATTTTTGTAAAATATTTCTAAAGATTATCCAAGATAATTTGGTAAACATTGGATAAATGTCTTTGTTTTATGAATATGAGGAGGTTCATTATGATGAAGAGAAGATTTAGACTTATATCACTGTGCCTGGCGCTTGTGATGATGGTCTCGTTGCTGGCGGCCTGCGGCAGCGATAGCAGTGAGAGCGGCAGCAGTGCGGGCAATTCGGGCAGCTCTCAATCCGGCGGTGATGGCGGCGGCGTTACCCCTCTGTCCGGGGATAATTTGCCTGTAAACGAAAGTGGCAATCCGGACCCCTATGGACGGTATTCTGAGCCCATTACAATTCGGATCGGCCAGCTCATAAGCGCCACCGATACTTTCCCTGAAGGGGACAGCATTGAAGACAACCAGTATCTGCGCTATGTCAAGGAAACGATGAACATCGACGTTGAAATTGTCTGGCAGGCCGGATCACAAAGTGATTTTGATCAAAAGATCAACCTTGCCATTGCATCCAACGACCTCCCTGATGCCGTGAGGGCGAAGGACACGCAGTACCGCTCTATGGTCAAGTTTCAGCAGGTTGCGGATATGTCTGCGGTCTATGAGCAGTTTGCCTCCGATACTTTCAAGCAGGTGGTGGCGATGACCGACGGCAAGGGGATGGAAGCCGTCACAGTGGACGGCCAGATGCTGGCATTGCCTGGTATTCCCGTTGAAACCGATGGATATGGCCTGATGTACATACGCCAGGATTGGCTGGATACGTTAGGGCTGCCGGTACCCACCACGGTGGATGATCTGGCTGCGACAGCCCAGGCCTTTATTGATAACAATATGGGCGGAAACAACACCATTGGTATTTTGGGCCCGCAAAATGGCGGCAACTTGTATGAAACATTCTTGCAATCCACAAATGGATTATACACTTTCGGACCCATATTTTCCGCATTCCGGTCCTATCCGGCTTTCTGGCTCAAGGACGGAGAAGGGAACGCGGTATACGGATCCCTAACCTCTGAAACCAGAGCCGCTTTGGAAAAGCTTGCGGAGATGTACGCGGCCGGTTTAATTGATCCTGAAATGGGCATCCGCAAGGATTCCGGCGAAGTAATGAAATCTGGTCAAGCCGGCATCTTCTTCGGTCCCTGGTGGATGGGCTATGGCGGCGTTTCCGACGCGGTTAAGAACGATCCCAACGCAAGCTGGATGGCATATGCAGGACCCCTGACGGATGACGGCGTGTGGGCTCCCCATCTGGGTTCTCCCGTAGTGGAGTACACGGTGGTCCGCAAGGATTATGAACATCCTGAAGCGGCGGTTCTTTTGGCCAACTATTTCCTGCGGGACGAGCAGACCTTTGATACCACAGCGCTGAGCATGGGCTACTATCCCGTCCGTACAGTGCTGGCAGCCAAGAATGAGAGCACCTTCTCCTACGATGTGCTCAGTAAGTTCCTTGCCGGTGAAGAGATGCCCAGCTACGATTCATTGTTGTATAAGCTGCTTGACAATGACCTTGCTACTGTCAAGGACGCGAAACTGGAACCCTATGATGACTACAGGGTGGAATATTGGGATACGGCAAACGCCAATTTCAGCCGCATGTATTCTCTGTTGGTAGGAGCCGGCGCCATTGAGAACGCCTTGCAGAATCAGCAGGTAGAGATTGTTTACAGTGAGCTTTATTCCCAGACAGCAACCATGGAAGACAAATGGACCAACCTGAAAAAGCTGGAGGATGAGACCTTCCTCAAGATTATTATGGGCGAAGCCCCCTTAGAGGAATTTGACAGTTTTGTGCAGACATGGCTTGCCCAAGGTGGTCAGGAGATTACCGATGAGGTTACCGAAGCTATAAGCTGAGGGATAGGCGGGGCTAAACAGTAAGGTTACAGGGATTCGTCAGAGAGTCCCTGTAGCCATATTAAAACAGTTTTAGAAAAGGAAGGGAATTCTTGCCTGATAGCGCACCCTTTAGGGTTCTGCCTCCCCCCATTTATTTGTTCCCGGCCATTTCTAAAACTGGTCTATTGGGAATGGGGTAAAGGAGAATTCCTTTTACATATATTGAGGTGATATTAGTGAATACGCGTCTGAAGAAAGTCTTTGCAAACATTAATTTCTGGATTATGCTCGCTCCGGCTCTGATTTGGATGGTGCTGTTTAACATCGTGCCTATGTTTGGCATCACCATGGCTTTTCAGGATTTTAACCCCAGCCTGGGCATATTGGGCTCAAAATGGGTGGGGTTGAAAAATTTCAACTATATGTTTCAACTGTCTGATACCCGGCAGATTTTTTTCAACACGATCTTTATCGCGGGATTGAAAATTATCTTTAACCTTTTGGTTCCCGTTACCTTTGCCCTCATGCTAAACGAGGTCAGACAGGCAGGCTTCAAAAAGGGAGTGCAAACCATCGTTTACCTGCCCCACTTTTTGTCTTGGGTCATTCTGGCCGGTATCCTGCTGGATGTTTTCGCCTACAGCGGCCCTGTAAACAGAATCCTGGAAGCGGTATTTGGAATGGAGCCGGTGAAATTTTTTGCTAAGGCCAGCTTGTTCCGGTGGTTTGCTATCTTCAGCGATGTCTGGAAGGAATTTGGGTTTAACGCGGTCATTTATTTGGCGGCGCTGACAGGGATCAACCTCAACCTGTATGAGGCCGCGGCCATTGACGGCGCCTCTAAATGGAAACGCACCTGGCATATTACGCTGCCGGGCATCTCCAACACCATCGTATTGATGACAATTCTGGGGTTGGGCAGCGTACTGAACGCAGGCTTTGACCAGATATTCAACCTGTACAATCCATTGGTTTACGCCACTGGAGACATTATCGATACTTGGGTTTACCGTGTCGGCCTGCAAAACCTTCAGTTTAGTTTGGCTACGGCTGTTGGATTGCTTAAATCCGTGGTAGGGTTTATAATGATAACAACCTCCTACGGACTGGCTTACAAGTTTGCGGACTATAAGGTCTTTTAAGGGGAGGGCGGAAGAATGATTGAAGAAAAAGGTATTGGTGCGCGTATTACCAAAGGCGTAATTTATGTTGTTCTTGTTATTTTAGCGTTGTCCTGTCTGCTGCCCCTCATCTATACCCTGGCTGTATCCCTCAGCGCAAAGGAGGCGGTTGCAGCCGGTAAAGTGGCGCTGTGGCCGGTGAATTTTACCCTGTCCTCCTATAAAGAGATCATGAAGGACAACCGTTTTTTTAATTCCTTCTTCATTTCGGTACGGCGCGTTATTCTTGGTACAGTCATTGCGGTATTGGTGATGATTTTAGCCGCTTATCCCTTATCCAAAACAAAGAGGGAGTTTAAGCCTGTCAATATCATTATGTGGATGCTGGTTTTTTGCATGATGTTTAGCGGCGGCACAGTGCCTTGGTACCAGACGATGAAGAGCTACGGTCTGATTAACAGCGTGCTGGGGCTTGCCCTGTCAGGAGGCATTCCGGTGTTTAACCTGTTGCTGGTCATCAGCTTTTTTAAGAATATGCCCAAGGAGTTGGAGGAGGCCGCTATGGTAGACGGGGCAGGGCCCTGGTATATCCTCTTTAGGATCCTGGTTCCCTTGGCATTCCCAGTATTGGCCACCGTCACCCTATTTACTTTAGTGGGGCATTGGAATGAATTCTTCCAAGGCCTGGTGCTCTCCACCACCTCCGACCACTACCCCTTGCAAACCTACATTCAACAGCTAGTCGTGGTCATTGATACGACCACGATGACGGAGGAGCAGTATAAAAAGCTGGATTTGCTGTCCAATCAGACCCTCAACGCAGCCAAGATATTTATCTCTATGGTGCCTATCCTGGTAATTTATCCCTTGCTTCAGCGATACTTTATTTCCGGTATTATGCTGGGCTCGGTGAAGGAATAAGTTTGTTGTTCATAGTTATACAATGAGTATATTATTTGATGGAAAGGAGAGTCCGGTTCACCGGAAAAAGTGATATGAAATTTATTAATGGAAACTGGATGATAGCGGATGGCATCACCCCTTTATTTGCGGCTGGCATCTTTGACTACGACAAGACGGAGGACAGTGTCACCCTATACTGCCCCACGAGGCCCATTCCCTTTAGGCAGGCGTCCATAGGCCTGCCTCTGATCACCTACAAGGTGACGTCACCGTTGGATGACGTTATCAAGGTGACTATGAAGCACCTTGACGGCATCGAGGATCACGGCCCCAATTTTCAAATCAACGAGAGCCCCGGCACCGTAGCCATTGAGGAAGGAGAAAAAACCATTTCCTTTACCGCGGGTAAACTCACTATGAAGGCTGTTTTGGATCAACCCTTCTCTATTACCTATTCCGACGGAGAGCATAAACTGACCTCAACCGGTAGCCGCAGCTTTGGCCGGATGACGGACCGGGATTGCCAATCCTATATGACAGAGCAGCTTTCACTGTCAGTGGGAGAGATGGTCTACGGCTTTGGCGAAAAATTCACCCCCTTTGTGAAAAATGGCCAGGTAATTGATGTGTGGAACATGGATGGCGGTTCCGGCACATGGCAGTCCTATAAAAATATCCCTATGTATATTACCAATAAGGGGTATGGTATCTTTGTCAATGATCCGGGCAAGGTATCCTTTGAGGTGGAATCCCAGAGAAACTTTACAGTGTCCTTCTCCGTTCCCGGCGAAAAGCTTGAATACTTCATCATTTACGGCAAAACCCCCAAGGAGATCCTATATAAATACACGGCCCTCACCGGCCGGCCCCCCTTGGTGCCAGCCTGGTCTATGGGCTTGTGG
>Ga0153947_1000975_pt1 | contig 13762 bp, 15 predicted proteins | sample TSNJ031MetaG_FD_104697 | JGI IMG/M metagenome (GOLD analysis project Ga0153947, IMG submission 104697) | Attine ant fungus gardens microbial communities from New Jersey, USA - TSNJ031 MetaG | ecosystem: Host-associated > Fungi > Mycelium > Unclassified | place: USA: New Jersey, Wharton State... | reverse complement strand
GCGTTCAGGGTCTGCCAGTGTGATATTGCTGATGGTTTGTACAAAATCTTCAAAACGCATCGGAGCTACTCCTTTCGATGTTACCGGTCACAGTAATTTTCTGAACCTCGGTTGGTTTTATGTTTAAGCTGGAAATGGGCGAAAATGTTGCATCCAATACCATATATCCTATACTACTTAAATCCATTGAGAGAACCTTGGATAGTACCTCTACTATAATCTATCTGCAATTTCACAGTTTATCCTATTGCGGAGTGTCAGTAGGTAATCGTCAGATTTGGGATATTCGCGGAAAGTAATCGGTTGGGATAGGTCTTCCTCTATCAACCCCATCACGAAATCTTTGTTAGTTAGCTGTTTCAGATATTGCATAGCGCGCAAATCAGCCATAGCATGGTATTGAACCATACAACGAATTGATTCCTCCGGGTAACCGTTGTCATCGGGATAAACGAGAAAGGGATCGCCTGAGGGGTAACATCCGGCGCTGTCGGTAACTTGATAGGGATCTATGGTCCATGCAGAGTTAAATGAATTGTAGAAATTATACCCCCAGTGCAGAATGCCTTCAATATCATATTTGAACAACTGGACTCCATAGATACGATTGCGGGCAGAAGGCATTGCCATAAAGCGGTTGCTTACTTCCAAACATTGAGTAGTGCAGTAGTAGGACCATAGATGTTCCGCGCCGTTTTCAAGAAACGTATGAATATGGTCAATGGCACAGACAGGTTTTACTACCGCTCCTGCTTTATAGAAATTATAGTCGGATAGAGCGTCTATAATGGGAAACCCTTCTAACAACCCCGCCACAGAGCCCTTTGCGGCCATGTAGGATTCAATTTGCTCCAAAGTTGGCTCGTCGGAGATGTGGAACATTGTGTTTTTCTCAATCCGCCACTCCCGCAGTTTCGTAATCAACGCGGGTATATACTCATGTAAAAATTGTGTGTATTCCCCACCCACAGCGAGAGAATCCCATCCGAATAATTGCTGTGAAACACCATCAACAACCGCCATAATCTTTGGAGCCGCTGTCGCACCCCATTGAGTAAACAGGTGTGACATCTCAAAATACCGGATGCCTGCGTTTAGGCACATGTCTACCCACCGCTTCATCTTAGTGAAATCAAAGGAATAGACGCCATTATCCATCACAACATCTACAAGTTGGATTGCCGTGCGGTCTCCGCCCTTGGCGGTATCCAACGGTGGGGTGAACTGAGGGGTAAGGATCATATTTACCCCTCGTTTAACCGCAAGGGCAATAAAACGCTCCATCACGACCCAATGTTCTTCGGAAAACACAGGAAATTTATAATAGTCCGACAAACAATCGCCATGGAACCATTCGGTACGTATCAAGGTTTGCTCAGGCAAAACCGCGTCATAGATCGTAATTGTTGTTTGGGCGCAGCAGAGTTCTAGCCCGGTTTCATGGTCGAGAAAAAGGACGGTGACGGGGTATACCCCGGATGTTTGTTGTGCTGCCACTTCCACATCCACCCACAGGCTGCGCCACTGCCCCGCTGGTATAATCACCATGGAGTTGTGCAACTCTCGGAGTAGATCGGGGAAAAGTCCCGGCGTTTTGCGCACATAATTATCATCAGTACGGGTGTGACAAGGGTAAGCGGCGGGAACCAGTATAACCTCCCGAACCCGTATCTGCTTCGCAATAGGGGATTCCACCGCAACCCGTGCAAAGCCGCTATGCTGTGAATCAAAGGAATAAGCTACCTGAAAGGATACGGTTTCGTTTTTCAGAGCGGTGAACAGGGTGCGCTCCGGCCCAGTTTTAGGCGGCTCGTCCGGAAAAACTTTAGCTAAGGGGCTGAGTATTTTTGTAGTGTACCGGATATCTGTGTTCAAAGGATAGATCACACCTTTCCATATCTGCTGTGTTACATGTCAAAAAAGCTTAAAAAAGACGAAAGAATAATGAAGAAAGCATTTCGATATGAGACAATGAACTATCCCTTGATGCCACTAAGGGCAATCCCCTCCACAAACTGTTTTTGAAGGAGGATATAAAGAATAAATGGAAAGATAAAGCTGAGAGTAGAACCGGCCATAACCAGACCGTAGTTTGTAGCAAATTGTCCTTTAAGCAAAGAAAGCTCCAGCGTGAGGGTGTTCATCTTGGAATTGGTAACGATGACCAAAGGCCAGATAAAATCGTTCCAAGATGTGATAAAGGTGAAGATGGTCAGTGAAACGAGTACCGGCCTGATTAGCGGAATTACAATACGAAAAAAGATTTGGAACTCGGGGCACCCGTCAATTTTAGCTGCCTCCAGCAATTCGTCGGGGACATTTTCCATAAACTGGTGGATGAGGAACACGCCAAATGCGTTTACGATGATTAAGGAAAGAGCCGGATAGGTATTGAGTAGGCCGATATTCTTCATGATGGCAAACACCGGAATAAGTGTTACCTGTCCGGGAATCATCAGTGTTGTCAGATAAATCCTAAACAGCAGTCGATTACCCGGGAATTTTTTTTTGGCAAAGCCATAAGCCGCCATAGAGGAAAGTACACAGTTCAAAATACATGCGGAACCAGTAACTATCATGCTGTTTTTCAGCGCCGATAGAAAATTAGTATTGCGAAAGACGCGTAGATAATTGAGAAAATCAAAGCTAAGATCCCCCATGTTGAAGTACAGACTCTTGGATTGGGTCAGAGATAACAGAAACATGTAAACAAAGGGAATAAAAGCGAAAAGCGCACAGAACAGCAGAAATGCGGCCAGTAGGATACGACCAGCTTTGTCAAGAGGGCTTCGTAATCTTGTATTCACAGTGTCACCTCCTCAGTTTCTTTCCCGGAACAATAAATTTTGCAATGAGTTGAGCAGGATGATTACAATAAACATCAGGAACGCAATGGAGCTTGCATACCCCATACTATATTCCCTGAAAGCGGTGGTATAAATGTACAATACCAGCGTTGTGGTGGATTTGCCCGGTCCACCCCCAGTCATTACATAAACCAAGTCGAAAACCTGAAAGGACCAGATCATACCCAAAGTGATAACCAAATAAGTTATGGGTTTGAGCTGAGGGATCGTGATGTACCAAAACTGCTGCCAGCCGGATGCACCGTCAACCTTAGAGGCTTCGTAATGGCTTGATGGGATATCAAGGATACCAGCATAGAAGATCACTAGGAAATACCCGATGTTTTTCCATACAGCGGTTATGCAAACACTAATTAGTGAGGTCTTAATACTACCCAGCCAATTGATCTGGCCGATACCGAATAGGGCGAGAACATTGTTAATGAGTCCGCCATCGGTAGTAAGCATCAAGCCCCACAGCGTACCTACCAGAATGGCGGATGATATCACTGGAACAAACATGGCACTTTTGAGAAAGTTACCGTAGGTGTTACGAAACTCACCTGCAATTAATGCCGCAATTACCAAGGATAGAATAGTTTGAAGGGGAACGGAAATTAGGGTATAGATTACGGTATTTTTTAGTGCAGCTGTGACAAAAGGATCTTTGAGCATCCTTATGTAATTATTCAGCCCCACCCAAGTGGGAGACTGAATAACATTGTATTCTGTAAAGCTAAAATACACCGACAAAAAAATTGGAATAATGGAAAAGATCAACAACAGCAAAAAACTTGGTAGTATATAAAGGTAGCCATAGAGGGCGTCCTTGTTTTTCGCATTCAAATGAAAAACTCCTTTTCGGTAAAATATAGCCGGAGCCAGGCTTGTAAAATATGCCGCTGTAAGCAGACAGCTTCTATATAAATCAGCGGCATATTCAACAAACATGTGCGCAGCGGACATTTATCCGTATGCACCGAATTGGAAGATATTAACGAGACCAGATATGTTGCCGCCCCGGTCCGCTTGCTATTAACAACTGTTATTCTTTACACAAGCAATCCGCAGAGCAGATTCAACCCGAAATTGCTTGGTGGTTTGCATAAATGCAAAGTGATACTATTTCAAAACAGATTCCGAATAAGTTGCGGTATCCTGTAGCGCCTGCTCGGGTGTTAATTCTCCCTGCATCATCAACTGTAAATTTTTAAACAGCGTGTCGTATACCTTAAAAGAGCCGGACACAATGGGCATCGTGCGCATCATGTCGGTTTCATTGGTGTACATGTCTTTGAATCGCTCATCATCCACAAACTTCTCGTTGAAGCTGATCGGAGGCTGGCTATATAGCTTATTATGGAAATCCTCCATGACGCTTGGGCTGGTCATAAGCTTCATTGCCTTGAGGGCAAGCTCCTTGTTTTCCGCCTTGCTCATGAGTACCAAAGCATCCGCTGCGATAAATGTTCCCTTCTGCTTTTTTGAAAGGGATGAGGTGAAATCCCAGTTGATACCCGCCTCGCTAAATTGAGCGGCGCTGCGACTGTCTATGATGATCATACCAACATTGCCTCCGGCGAAAGCTTCCCTAACGTCCATGATAGTCATGGATGTAGATTTTTCTGGAAGAATTCCGTGAACGGCCTTCATATCAAAAAGGAATTGGGCAGCCTCGATAGCCTCGGGTGTGGTAATGGTCAGGTTGTTGTCTTCGTCAAAGAGATCGCCGCCGTTTTGCCACAGGAACGGGAAGAAAATCTCATTGAGTCCGCCGGAAGGAGCTGCCCAGCACATCAAGGTAGGGTCGTAATTAGTTTTTTCCTTGATGGCTAGTGCGGTACTCACATACTCGTCCCAAGTGGTGGGGGTGGTCTCTATACCTGCCGCATTCAGAATATCCATGTTACAGAACAGAATGCGGGCGTTTCCTACAATAATAGGAAGAGTGTATTGCTTACCGTTTATGACGCCCTTATCCAAATATATGTAATTATCTCTGTCCTCTTGGGTAATGTATTCGTCAAATGGAGAAATAGCCTCCATGTTGATAAAGTCAGCCAGCATTTCGTTATACATATAGCCAACATCAGGTCCCATGCCGGTCGAAACGCCGGTCAGATATTTCTCATCGTAGTTGTCCCATGGAACTACCTCCAGATTGATCGTAGCACCGGTTTCGTCGATTAGTGATTGGAGGTGATTGGTCCAGAATTCCTTGTCGGGCATGTCCTCTGTACCGAAGGGAGGCATCCAGATCGTCAGCTCTCCGCCGGAACTTGAAGCATCGGAGCTTTGAGCAGAAGACGTGTTATCCTCAGCACCGTCAGAAGTTTGGGAGGATGCGGTGCTTGAGGGCGCAGTTGATGTCCCTGAAGAACAGCCTGCAAATACACAGGATATCAGTATGACTACCGCCAAAAACATTGGGAACAGTTTTCTCATTATTTTCCACATACCTTTCTATTGCAAATGTAAATTTCGGATAACTCTGTAGATATTCTCCAGACCTGTTTGCATCTTTGCTGCGATTATCTCCTCGTAAGTAGGGATGGAGGATTGCGCGCCTTTTCTGGTAACAACAATAGAAGAAACTGTATCCACTATTTGAAATGCTTTTCCAATGCTGTTTCCCTCAGAGAGAGCGTAAGCAAGCGCAGCAGTAAAAGAATCCCCGGCAGCAGTCGTGTCCACGACATCAACATCTTCAACAGAGTAGAGGGAAGATGCTTCGCTATTAACCAGCACAGCGCCCCTGCTACCTACAGTGACAACTTTTACACCCGTTTTTAATAAGGATTTCGCCGCTAATTGAATGTTTTCCATTGTATCAGTTGCGATTCCGGCCAAGGTCTCCAGCTCATGTTCATTAGGCTTTATAATGTCTACCGACCCGTACATTTCCAACGGCAAACCGGTTACTGCCGGAGCTGGGTCTAATATAACTGTATTTCCCCGCTCTTTGGCAATCCTGATTGTGTGGCAAACTGTATCAACAGGGATTTCCCGTTGAAGCAGTATAATGCTGCATTCATCCAGAAGCCGTATGTTCTGGTCTATCATTGCCGGTGAAAGCAAGGAATTAGCTCCAGGCACAACAATGATATTATTATTTCCAGTTTGATTAACGGAAACATACGCACATCCTGTGGACGTTCCTGCGATTTTTGCAATCGCATCTGTATTTACATTTGCCCTGTTCAGGTTTTCGATCAGCTTGTTGCCGCTTTCATCGTCTCCAACGGCGCCGATTATAGTCACCTCTGCGCCCCGTCCGTCCGCATATGCTTGGTTCGCGCCTTTCCCACCGGGAATACTCTCTGAGCTTTTTGCAAGGATGGTTTCACCCTCTGCTGAAATTTCATCTACATATACGACATAATCCATGTTCAGGCTGCCGACTACCAAAATTTTGTTCGTTTTCGTTTTTCACCTCCATTCTCAATAGTTATTATTTATAAGGAGTTGTGCTTCCCCGGATAATCAGCTCAGGTTCATAAACTTGGTTAAACCTAATCGCGGCACCCCCTTATCTTTTAACATACTAAGTAACAGCATTACCGCATGTCGCCCCATAACTTCCAAAGGCTGACACATGGTAGTAAGGCCCGGCTGCACAACACCGCACATAAAATTATTGTCAAATCCCACGACCGACAAATCATGCGGTATGGACATTTCCCTGCGCTGCGCTTCAAAATAAATCTCGTATGCCATCAAATCATTGAAGCAAAATAATACGCTGATATTGTGATCGAGGAAGTATGCCAACGCCTTGTCTTGTCCGCCAAGCTGGTAATCACCCCCATAGATAAGCTCTGGCAGAAAGGGAAAAGCATATTTTCAAGCGCCGATTTATAGCCGTTTAAGCGTTCGATACTGCTAGATATACTCATAGAGCCCGTATAGCAACCGATTCGTTTGTGTCCCAGCTCCAACAGATGCCGCGCCGCCGTATACCCGCCTTTGTGATTGTCCAGCCTTATGACAGACTTATCCGAATGAGGAATTGAACGGTCCAGCAATATAACAGGTATATTTATATCACCCAATAAACGCAGCAAGGCTTCATCATCGTCGTTATCCGAATCGCTTGACAGGGAGCGAACCATGATGATACCGTCCACCTGACCGGTCGAGAAACGCCTGAAGATATTTGTGATCCCTTTTCGCGTCGTTGTTCGATGAGCCGCATATAACGTTGTATCCATGTTCCCACGCCGATTCTTCTACCGCTTTGGTAAGCCCCGCAAAAAACGAGTTGCCTATATCCGGTATAATGAGGCCAAGTATTCGCGTTTTTTTAGTCAAAAGGCTTATCGCAAGCTGATTAGGCCGGTAGTTTAATTCTTTTGCCGCGTTTTCCACCTTGAGCCGTGTTTCCGAAGATATAGGCACGGGCTTGTTATTCAATACCATTGATACCGTTGATATGGAGCATCCTGCTTTGTTCGCCACATCCCTAATTGTCGTACCCATTTAACAGTAACGCTCTCTATAAAAGGTTTTAATGCTACGGAATTTTTATATAACCGGGCGGCCGCTAAAAGCAGAACAGCGAAAAAGCGGCCCGCCGGAATTACAGGCGGTCAAAATCATCAACAGCACGACCAACAAGGACAATAACTTTTCACTTTTTTTCAAAATAAAATCCTACTTACTTTTATGGTTTTACTTTCGCGTATGTATTATGTAGCAAACTACTAGTTTACTAGAATACTTGTTGTAATATTTGTGTTCATTTTACAACAATTCACGCGAAAAGTCTTTGTAATATTCGACACATAATTTACATTTTTGGACACAGACTACAAAATGGCGCGTGATTGAACGCTCTTACGGTATTCCGACGGAGTCATATGCGTTTTCTTTTTAAACAGATAAGAAAAGTAGTGGATAGAGCCGAATCCAAGCTTATCGGCGATCTCGCTGAAAAAAAGCTCGCGCTCGCTTATCAGCCTCTGCGCTTCGGCGATTTTCAAGTCCATGTAATACCCCATTATTGAGTTCCCCGTATGATTGCGAAACAACCGTGTCAGATAAGTTTTGCTGAAACAGGTTTGTTGCATGATATAGTCAAATGATATGCCCTCATAAAGGTTTTCGGCAAGTATTTGCTGTATCGACTCCACTATGGTGCTTTCGCCCTGACGTTTCGCGCTTATGGAAGCCCTGCTCTGCCGGGAGAAATCTGTGTGGTTTTGAACAAGCGAGATAAGCAAAAGCTCCATATAACTTTTTATTGCTTGTTCGCAGGCAAAGGGCGAGTCTTCGGCCAGTTCAAGTTTGGTCTGATATACGTCGTCAAGCGGTCCCTTAAAACATCGTTTGCCCGCCGCCAGTATTTTCGCCAATAGTTCGCGTTCTTCATCGCCAAAAATTATAATTTTATTTTCAAAAAAAGACATCGTCGGACTATTGCACACAAAGGTTAAAACCGCGACATTAGCGAATTGGTTTTTTGCCCAAATGTTATGATATTCGTTGGGCTTATGGAAAATAGCCTCGCCCTCATGTAAGTCAATGCCTTGATTTTCAGCCAAAACGCCTATTTCGCCGTTATCCACGTAAACGACTTCCCAAAAGTCATGCCTCTCTCCGGTAAAAGCGAAATCCTTTGAATACTTCATATAATGAAGTGTGATAATTTGGCTTATATCTATGCTTACATTCAGTTCTGTCGGAGTGAAGATGCCGATTTTTCCCATTACACAACCTTCTTCTAACTGGACTTTGAGACTGCATTATTCAACATAATTATAATGCTTCTGCAATAGGGAGTCAATTGGGATACATTGGCTGTTTTACCTATAACTATCTGCAAAGTAAAAAAATTGGAGGAATTATATCATCTGCCCTATTGTAATAACCGTTAACATCATCGTGGTTTCATTATGATTCCCGCATGGTTTATGTACGACAAGAGTTGATTGCGTTATAGATCAATCCAAACTCCCAGATATTAATGGTCAATCCAAACACAACATCATGCATAGTAACGGATTTAGAGAAGCAAATGGATTTTCTGCATAGCCGCTTGATATGGGTGCGCAAGGTCAGATTTTTGCGCTCAATGGCCTGTGTGCTTTTCTTGCTGATAATATGTTGTTGCGGCGGAATATTTCTTTGGTAGCTGCCCCAGTCATCCGTATAAAACATGGTCACCTCGAATGGCTTGAGCATTACCTGAAAAGTGCGGAAAACATCGTCTTTATGCCGGCCGAATGTGTACGCTAAAATCCGTCCCGTCTGGTGGTCAAGCGCCAGCCACAGCCATCGTTGATTCTCTTTGGAAAAAACAAAACTCCGCATTTCATCCAGCTCGACCTCTTCTACTTCTTCAAATGGAAGCACATCGAATTGGATACAGAAAACCGCTAAACAAGTCTCCATAGCGGAAACAATAAGGGTTTTTCGTTGCCCTCAAAATCCGGGCCATGCGCTTATTTTTGGGTAAGCTGTGATCCAGCTTGATACGGCTAACATCTGCGAGGAAGAGCAAATATCCCTCTACTTATTAGGACTGTAAAAGGCGTTTTTGAAGATATGTTTTTGAAAAAAGCCATAGTTTTTTTAGTATTTATAGACGCAAAAAACCCGGCGGGATAATCCCTCCGGGTGTCTTTACGTTATAGGCGTTTTGCTACATCTTTTTTAGTAGTTCCAGAAGTGCGGGGTACTGTCAATAGTTATGTGCAAAAAGGATTGCAGCCATAGGTAAAAAGTCGTCAACCGGGAATAGAATCAGATAGAACAACACTTTCCAAATGCTTCATGTTCATGTATTTCTTGTTGCCCCACTAGGAACCGGCAACATGGCGCAATCTGGCACATGCCAGCATGAGAGCGGAGTTGCCGTCCGGAAAGGTACCAACTACCCGTGTCCTTCGGCGAATCTCGCGGTTGAGGCGCTCAATCACGTTGTTGGTGCGGATTCTCGTCCAATGTTCAGATGGGAAATCGGCGTAAGTAAGGGTTTCTTCAATACCGGCCTCCACTTTCTTCGCGGCATCGCCCAGTTTCATATCGTGAAGAGCTGCAACAATGGATTTGGCCTTGTCCCGAGAAGCGGCCTTGCTCTCCTGCGCGTGAATGGCCCCCAGCATTTTGGCCACAGTTTTCATCTTGGAGCGCGGAACGACAGAGAACACATTGCGATAGAAATGAACGATGCAACGCTGGTATTTGGCGTCCGGGAATACCTCATAGACCGCTTCCAGCATGCCCAGGCACTTGTCACCAACAATCAGCTTGACTCCAGAAAGGCCACGGCCTTTCAGCCACTGAAAGAAGCCGATCCAACTCTGTTTGTCCTCTTTCATCCCTTCGGCGGCGCTGATCACTTCCCGGTAACCGTCTTCATTGACGGCTATCGCCACAAGGATGCTCACGTTCTCAAACTCACCGCCCCAATTGCGCTTGAGGTAGATGCCGTCCACATAGACATACGGATATTTCCCGCCCCGCAGCGGACGGTTGCGCCAATCCTCGATGTGGACATACGCCTTCTTGTTCAGTTCGCTGATCGTGGCCGGCGACACCTTGATGCCCCACAACGCCTCGGTGATGTCCTCCACACGACGGACTGACACTCCAGCCAGATACATCTCAATCAGAGCTTCTTCCACACTGCTTTCCCGCCGCCGGTACCGCTCAATGATTGCCGTCTCAAACGGCACGTTCTTCAGCCGCGGCACTTTCAGCGTCACATCGCCGGAGGTTGTTGTCAGATTCCGGCTGTAATGCCCGCTGCCGTATCCCTGCCGGGATTCCGTCCGTCCGGATATATGTCAGATTGACAGAGTTGAGTTGCTCCTTTGTTTTTTTAGAGTGGACATTACCTTATCGGTAGTGATTTTAAGTACTCGGGAGATATCACAGATCCCACTTGCGTTAACGGTCATATCTACAATTTGCCTATCTATATCAGGTTTACAGCCATTGTATTGATTTTCAAGTTGGAATATCTTGTGTGAACACTCGCTGTTTTTACAAGCATATCTTTGCTTTCCGCTTTTGCTTTTCCCACATCCAATTACTTTTTCACTCCCGCAATATGGACATTTTACCTTTACCGTTGCCATAGCGCACACCTACCTTATACTCTTATAGTGCGTTATAACAACTTTTTTCGTGCATTATCCCCGCATTTTAGAAAATGACTGAATAGAATTTATATTATAAAGAAACAGGAACATTACCGCCTGGCTCTTCGCCCTGATGATAATGTTCCTGTTTCTTAGTTTTCTCCGGAACGTGCAAAAAATATTATATGCATGAGCAATTACAGTGAATAAGACTGTATTTCGTCATTTCTGAAATAAGCTCCCTATTTTAAAGCGGTAATCTTCTGGCGTATCCGACAAGCGGTTGGTGTTGCCGCAACGCCTCCAAGAGCGGTTTCCCGCAACTCCATTGGTAGACGCATGCCTACTTGATACATTGCTTCGACCATCTCATCGAAAGGAATAAGTTCTTCCACTCCGCTCAAAGCCATTTCGGCGCATATAAGTGCATTTGCTGCGCCTATTGCATTACGCTTCTGACATGGAGTTTCTACTAAACCGGCAACCGGATCGCAAACCAACCCCATCAAATTTGAAAGTGCCAGGGAAGCTGCGGCTAGACATTGTTCTGGTGGCCCTCCCATCATCTGGGTGACTGCCGATGCAGCCATCGCGGATGCGGAACCAATCTCCGCTTGGCATCCCCCCTGCGCCCCCGATACCGTGGCGTTACGGGTAATTAGATAACCTACGGCTGCTGAATGAAACAAACCATCCAATATATCTGAATCACTTAGCCCAAACTCCTCCTGTACCGCAAGAAAAACTCCTGGTATAACACCGGATGATCCGGCTGTCGGTGCCGCAACTATCAAACCCATCGAGGCGTTGACTTCCAATACTCCCATAGCGTATGTAATTGCTTTCATCGTCACGTCGCCGCAGATGGGTTTAACTGATTGGCTGCGAATATGTATTTTTTTTGATTCTCCGCCAATCAGCCCGCCCATAGAACGTCTTGGTTCCCGTAACGGCTGTAGCATGGATTTTCGCATAATTTGCCAAGCATTACCCATCTGTTCCATCACTTGCTTGCGTCCTATACCTTTAAGCTTTTCTTCACGCCGCAGCATAGCCTCGGATATGTTAATCTGTTCTTTATTGCAGCAAGCGATCATTTCCGCCCCTGTACTAAAATCCATTTTATTCCCTCCTACTGAATCAAAACTGCTCCGTAAATGGCCGGATGTGCCTCGATACCTTGCACAGCTGATTGAGATATTATATCGTCTGCTTCGATGATAGTGTAAGCGTTTTTCCTCCTATTTTCGCGATAGAGCCGCATAAAAGCGATATTGATGTGATTATCGCTTAATATTCCGGCAATATGGGCAAGCACGCCCGGTTCATCCTTTTGGCGAATAAAAATGGTGCAGAATTCTCCTGTTAGCTTTATTTCGATGCCGTCGATCATCCTGATCTCGACATGACCACCACCAGTTGATACACCTCGTATAGTATAATCTTCACCTAATTCACTACGCATGTGAATATCTACCGTGTTGGGATGCACCTCTCTGTTATCGGTATCCACATAAATAGCAACAACAATACCGGCTTTTTCAGCGCGGATAAAGGAGTCTCTTATACGAGGATCATCGGTTTCAAATCCAAGTATACCAGCAACGAGGGCACGGTCAGTCCCATGTCCTTTATATGTTGTGGCGAAAGAACCGTAAAGGGTAAAATCCGCGGAAACAATTGCTCCCTTAAAAAACTTGCGTGCCAACAGCGCAATGCGTAACGCGCCAGCCGTGTGAGAGCTGGACGGTCCAATCATATTTGGTCCTATGACATCGAATATTCCAATTGACTTCATGAAGAGATTCCTTTCTATCAAGGTAGAAACTCCGGTAGGATTACAGCAAAAGAACTATACTCCTGCGGCCTGTTATACTCGTAAGATGGCGGGCTTAGTATCATTGAAAATGTGATCGCGTCATGGGAATCTTATCATAGCCGCTTTTCTCAGCCGGGTGAATATAATCCTACCTGTTATGAATTGTAAAACATATTCAACTGCTATTATATTTTTTAATCATTATACAAAAAAAAATGCAAGACAGCAAGTTTGCCTTTGCTGCCTTGATATATATTCTTACAGGAATTTTCTAGTTTTTTAAATTACATAAGCTTGCGTATGTGTATCCTATATATGGACGGAGGCAATGGAACTATGGATATATTAAACAGAATTAAGCAGTTAAGGGATGAACGGGGCTGGAGCAATTACCGGCTGGCAAAGGAGGCCCAAATATCGGAGGGTTCGCTAAATAATCTTTTCCGCTTGAATAATCAGCCGACCATCCCAACCGTAGAGGCCATATGCGCGGGTTTTGGGATTAGCCTTTCTCAATTCTTCGCGGAGGGAAACGAAGCAGTTATACTGAACGAAGAACAAAGGGAAATGCTTGATATATGGAATACGCTCAATAAAGAGCAAAAGGCCACGCTTGATAATGTACAATAAAATGCGCAAATAGAAAAGGACACCCGATGCAGCCATATTTGGTAGAATGAAGTTGCCACGCCAAATTCACCAAAGGGAGGCCGCAAGGATGCCCAAGAAAATAGTACAGCTAAATGAGGAAGTAATCAAGGTAGAATTGAAGGAACTGGTCCGCAATAGTGTAGAGGAGACGCTGAACAGCTTATTGGAAAAAGAGGCACAGGAGTTGACACAGGCGGCGGGGTATGAACGGACGGAATCCCGACAGGGATACCGCAGCGGGCATTACAACCGGAATCTGACAACGACATCCGGCGATGTGACGCTGAAGGTGCCACGGCTGAAGAACGTGCCGTTTGAGACGGCAATCATTGAGCGGTACCGGCGGCGGGAAAGCAGTG
>Ga0153947_1000969_pt1 | contig 13787 bp, 10 predicted proteins | sample TSNJ031MetaG_FD_104697 | JGI IMG/M metagenome (GOLD analysis project Ga0153947, IMG submission 104697) | Attine ant fungus gardens microbial communities from New Jersey, USA - TSNJ031 MetaG | ecosystem: Host-associated > Fungi > Mycelium > Unclassified | place: USA: New Jersey, Wharton State... | reverse complement strand
GCGCTCAGCTCCAGCATGTAGATACCGTGGTCGCTAGAAATCTGGCTGAAGGTAGTCTCGCCGGAGAAAATCCACTGCATGAAATTGAGTGACTGCTCGTCGATGCCCAGAGTGGTCACCAAATTCCGCTCCTCGGCGCTCAAAGCGGTATCCACAACCGCTTCACCCTTGTCAGTCAGGGAGAAGTACAGTTGTGCGATAAGACGGCGGCCCTTTCTCTTCACATAGCCGCCGAGCTCCAGGGAGTCAAGCGCGCGGTGCGCGTCCGCCGCCTGCTTGCCATGCTCATTTGCGTACTGGGTGATGTTGGCGATAATGGCTCCGGTGTTGTCGTAGCCACGCCTGATGGCCTTCAATATCTCAATCTGGAACTCGCTGGGGCCAGTCTTCACGCTGACGGGCTCTACGGGGTCGTTCTTCGTGAGCAGGCTGACCACCACCAACACCACGAAGGAGATGGGGAAGACCAGCCACAGGGTGTTGACCACGCCGGAGTTCTGCGCAATGAATTCCCAGTAGACGACCACGATCATGCTCACCACAACGGAGGCGATACAGCCCTTGCGGTTGCCCACGCGCAGCAGCCAGGAGTCCAAGTAGTAAATAAAGAGCGGGGCGCTGATGCCGGTACCGAAGGCGAACATCGTGGAGATACCAGTCTTCCAAAGGATAGCAAAGACGATGGTAAAGGCGGAATATATGATGGTACCCCACTTGGCCCAGTTGAGCAAGGTTTTGGAATCCTTGATCTTCAGGAAGGACTGGGCGATGTCGCGCACCAACTGGTTGACACTGGACACCAGCACGATATCACAGGTGGACATGGTGGCTGCCATAAGGCCGGCCATCATACAGGCGGCCAGGATAGGAGGCAGGATATTCATCAGGCTGCCGAAGGCGGTGGAGGCAACGATGCTATCGCCCAGGAGTTGACGGGCGTAGCAGCCGCAGAAGGCGCCTACAATTCCCGTAAAGAAAGCAATAACGACGGTCCAAGCCCAGCCAATCTTGAGATCCTTAAGGCTTCGGGTGCCCGCCGCGCGGGCCCAGTACTGAGCCTGGTTCAGCAGGGACTGATGCATCATCAGGAAGGTAAGCACGGAGGGTACCACAAATTTAAAGATTGGGAGTGTGCCAAAGATAGACATGAAGTCTGCAGGGAGGATGGAGGTGTCGGGCCAGCCATATTTTACAATCAGGTAAATGGGAAGAATAATGAACTGAATCAAAAAAACCCAGGAGAACTGGAACAGATCAGTGGCGGTAGCGGCCCAGATACCGCCGAACACCACGTACAGCGTGACGACCGCACCGACGATGATCATCGCCAACTTTGGAGAGATGCCGAGGACTGCGCCCATGGTATCGCCACAGCCCAAGTATTGCCACGCCAGCGAGGCTACGGCCGCGAACAATATCACAAAGGTGATAGCGAGGCGTCCGCTCTTGCCATAACGGTATTCAAACCACTCGGTGGGCGTCAGGGCGCCGCTGGTTCGCCAGAAGCCAGCCCAGCACAGCAGAGCCACCAAAGCGCCGGAACCCCAGCCGAAGTAGTACCACATGCCGCCCATACCGAACATATAGCCGTACATGACGATGGAGGGCAGATAACCGCCGGAAATCAGAATGGAGCCGTTGCCGATGGCAGTCAACAAGGCGTTGAACTCACGACCGCCGACCATGAATTCAGTTTCATCTTTTGTAGTGGCTTTACCCACCACATAGCTCAGAACGACCATTGCCACACAATATATAATGGTAAAAATAGTAATTAACGAACGTGTTGCCAAGGTAACCACATCTCCTTTTCATCTCATCTCTGCTCTGCTGTGAAAACCGCGCATACCTCCGATATTCCCCGGCGTTGCAGCAGACGGAAGCGTTTTGAGGCATGACAATCCAGCCATAAGAGGTCCTTATAATTGAAGCAAGGTCTTAATTGTGGGCTCCGGCCGCTTGTCACAGTAGTCCAGGGCCTTGTCCACTTCCTCGATGGGGATGATCCTGGAGATCATGGGCCCGGGCTGTATCCGGTTCTCATTGATGGCTTTCAACACTTCTTCAAAATCCTCATGTACATACATGTTGGAGCCCATGACGATCAGCTCTTTGGCAAACAGCGGACCATAGGGGAAGCCCTTGCCGTTGCCCAGTAGGGCAATCACAGAGATCAGGCCACCCCGCTTGGTGCACTTGGCCGCCTCGTCCATCATCTCTTCACTGCCAAAACATACATAGGTGATGTCTGCGCCATTGCCGTTGGTGATCTTCATGACCTCCTCTTCCAAGTTGGAATTATGGTTGTTGATCACATAGTCACAGCCCATCACCTTGGCCTTGTCCAGATAGAAATCACGACGGGCAGCCAGGATGGTCGCGGGATTGTAGAGTTTGGCGGCCAGCATGGTGCTCATACCGATGGTACCGCCGCCAAGAATCAGGACGGTCTTCATCTTGTCACAGCCGCTTATCTTAACCGCATGCAAACCGACGGCCAAAGGTTCCACCAGCGCGCCATATTCAAAGGGGACGGAATCTGGCAGCGTTAAGAGCGTTTGCTCGGGAACCACCACATACTCGCCGAAGGAGCCGCTCCAGTAGGTGGCACCCAGGACCTTCTTCTCGGGGCAAATGTTATACTTGCCGTCTTTGCACAGAGAGCAGACGCCGCAGCCATACTGGGGCTCAACTACCACGCGGTCGCCGACCTTCCAGTCCTTGACCGCCTTACCGGCCTCGGAAATCACGCCGGAAAACTCATGTCCGGAGATCAGCGGCGGAATGCGGTAGGGATGGGTACCGTGGTAGGCGGAAACTTCGGAGCCGCAGATACCGGTAAATTTGACCTGAACTTTGACCTCGTTGTCTTTGGTGATCTGGGGCTCTTCCACTTCCTTGAAATAAGCCTTATACGGAACTTCAATATAGCCTGCTTTCATAATACATCTCCCTTCTTGATACCGATTCGTTGTCTCCCTGCTTCAGGCAGACGCAGCCAAGTAGGCAACACGCTCGCATGAAGCCGGGTAATTAGGGCACAGTGGCAAAGGAATAATAATATGGAGGATATGGAGTGAATATTGGATTTTCTGTGCTTTCTGCGGCACATGAGATGGTGTTATGGGTTGGTCTAAGGTCAGCCGTGGCAAATAAGTAACGGATACAGGCCAGTATCCTTCAACTAGTAAGTATTATTACAATACGCAACACAAAAAGTGTAAATTCTATTGTGATAATACTTACTATTTCAAAAAATCATATCTCAATATGGACAAAGCGTCTAATACCAGTTTCGTAAAAAACATATACAAAAATTTTATGAATCCGTATTCCCGCACTTTGAACATTCATTTCTGCAATACAAAGGCCCCTCTCTTGGCCAATACAAGAGAGGGGCCTTTTGCCTGAATCAATCGTTCTGGTGAGGGCGTTTTCCCTTAACAAGGAACGTTTTTAAGGATATAACTCAAAAATGTCTGTACAATGTGAGATTGGATGTTCCTCTTCCGCAGGGTGATGTAAGTCGGGATCCATTTATTGACGGCATCCTCAATTTCCAGAGTTACGATACCGTTGGTGCTCTCCGCCACGTTGCGCAGAACACAGGCCGCTCCCATACTGCTGCGGACCAGATTCAGCAGCGACTGGTCGCCGCCCACCCGCAGATTCGAGGTAAAGCTCAGACCGGCTTCCTGAAACATGTCAATCGTTTTATAAAGAAGCCCTGAAGTGCGGTCAAAGCTAACCATAGAGCCGGAGGCAATCTCAGTCAGGCGGCAGGATTTCCTGCCAGCCAATGGATGCCGCTCCGAAACAACCACCACAATCTCGATCTCCTGGAGGGCGTAGTATTCCAGGTTTTTACACTCCTGCATATAGTCGGATTCCAGGTGGATACCCAAGTCCACACTACCCGAATTGACCTGATCGATCACCATCCGGGTAGGCATCTGGGTCAGTTCAAAGTGCACATTGGGATAGATCGCGGCAAAGCTCTGTATGATTTCAGGCAGATAGCGATAGGAGTAGCCGTAAACGCTGGCTATGGAAAGAGTTCCGATGATGTGGTTTTTCATATCCTGTATCTCGGCGATTCCACGGTCCAATGTATCGAGAGACTCCTCCACACGCGCTAAAAACGCAATACCAAGCGGAGTCAGCTTCGCGCTTCGTCCAACTTTTTCAAATAAATCAACATTCAGCTCGATCTCCAGGCTGGCAATCGCCCTGCTCAAGGTGGGCTGGGTTATAAACAGCTTGTCCGCAGCCTGCTGATAGCTCTTGCTGTGCGCTACCTCCCGAAAGTAGCGCAAATGCTGATAATTCATAACGCACCTCCACTCAATATTTGTCCAGGAACAATTTTAATGTTTAGTAGCTCACTCCCACAGGAACAGCCTGCAAGCGGCTGCATAGCTAATCTTGTCTAATCTTGTCTAATCTTATCTAGTTTTGTATAAAAACTATACCATAACTATAGGGTATCGTAAATGGATGCTTCTCCCAAATACTTTTCTGTTTTCATACCAATTCTCCGCCTTTAGATTCATAATTTTTTTGTATGTATTCACTACAAGAGTGGTATTGGACAATTACGACTGTGTTCGGGTAACATATAAACACGGATGGTATTGTGGCAATCTTAAAGAATATAATTGGAGATATTTGTTATTAGCATTAACACAGGCCAGCTATTCACTATCATTTGAAAGTAGTTAACCTATATGATAAAAACTGGAAGGAGATTAAGTGACTATGGAACATAATTGGAAAATTACATGTTTGTTTTACGGCACTATGACCGGCCCCAAGAGCATGTTTGCCGCTGGCTTGGACGAGGACAAGATCATGCCCTTTATCTACGCGGGCTACCTGCTACAGGATGGCAAGCAAAACATCCTGGTCGATACTGGTATACATGAACGCAATATCATTGACGGCAAGGCTTGGGGCGGATGCCCGGCCAAGGGTGGAGCTCAGTACGTGCTGGACGCGCTTAAAGATGAGGGTCTAACGCCCGAGGACATCGACATCGTTATGTACACTCACTTGCACAACGACCATGCCGGTAACTGCCTGCTCTTCCCCGATACTCTTACCATCGTGCAGAGGGCCGAGTATGAAAATCTCATGTGCCCGCCTCCTCCCATGAAAGTACGCAATGACTACGATCCCTACACCCCTGATGATTTCCGCAAGCTGACCAACATCTGCTTTATCGATGGTGATCTGGACATGGGCAATGGTCTGCGCCTGTTCAAGGTTCCCGGCCACACGCTGGGCGGCATGGTTATAACGGCTCAGACCGCTGAGGGCAGATATGTAATTACCGGCGATATGCCCCACATCGGCGTTTCCCTGTTCCCCAAGCTCGACAAGATGCAGATGCTGGACGGCAGTTGGGTAGACATCACTCCCGCTTCTGAATCCACCGGCCCCTTCATTTTCAATGCCATCGTTGGCGATTATTGGGATTGCTGGGCCAGCTTCAATAAGATCAAGTTGCTCGGCGAGACGATGGACCCCAAGTGGTTCCTTACTGGCCACGATATGTGGTGCGCTGTTAAGAAGCATTTCGGCTAACGCCAGAAAAGAGGCACCCGCTAAAGTGGCAGGTGCCTCTCGCTCTTAAGTTAAACAAAAGAGTAATTTTTGATAGTGCCCCTATTTACCCTTTTGATTCCATTTTAAGTAAATTATGCAAAATTTTAGGCTAATCTTGACGCTATGTATTACTCATAAGCAAGGAGGAACACAATGTGAGTAAAGTTATCACTGCACGCCAAGCAGTCGACCTGCTCAAAGATGGAGTAACTTTCTGCACCTCCGGATTCATGGGATTCGGCGTGCCGGAGACTCTACTTTTGACTATGGAAGAAAAATTTATCAAAGAGGGCCATCCTAAGGATCTTTTTATTGTCTTTGCTGCGGGAATTGCCGGTGACGGAAAAAGCCGGGGCGGTAACCACTTTAGCCAGCCCGGTATGCTTCGCAGGCTGTTCAGTGGAAATAACAGTATGACGCCTAAGCTTTCCGAAGCGATTGCCTCAAACCGTTTTCCCGCCTATATGGCTCCTCAGGGTGTTATGGTCCACTTGTTTAGGGCCATCGCAGGCGGAAAACCTGGTGTCTTGACCCATGTGGGGTTGAAAACTTTCTGCGATCCCCGTGTGGAGGGTTGCCGGGTCAATGACAAATGCAAGAGCGACCCCACTGGATGCGTGGTAGAGCTGATTGAACTGGCCGGACAGGAACTTCTCTTCTATCCAGCCTTTCCTATTGACATCTGCTTTATCAAGGGCACCACTGTCGATGAATTCGGCAACCTCTCCATTGAGCATGAAGCCGTAAAAATAGAGCAGTTCGAAATTGCCGCAGCTACCAAGAACAGTGGAGGCATCGTTATTGTAGAAGCGGAACGGCTGGTCCAGCGCGGCACCATCGCGCCCTCCCAGGTGACAGTTCCCGGCGCTCTGGTTAACCACATCGTTATTGCGGATCCCGATATCTCGCGGCAGCACTTCTATCCCGACGAGGCTCCTTATGTCCCTAGTTGGACCGGCGAAACCCGTATCCCGCTGGCCGGTATGGTTCCCTTACCTTTGAATATCCGCAAAATATGTGGACGTCGGGCATTGTTTGAGCTAAAGCCAGGCGGATTTACGAACCTAGGCGTTGGCATGCCGACTACTGTGTCCGCTGTTGCCAACGAGGAAGGCCTGGCTGATCAGGTTGTGCTTAGTATCGAATCCGGCACGATCGGCGGCGTCCCCGCAGGTGGACTGGCCACCGGCGCCTCCTATAATCCCGAAGCAATTATCAAGCAGTCAGACCTGTTTGACCTGTACGATGGTGGTGGTATCGATGTGTGCTACTTGGGACTGGCAGAAGCTGATGAGCAGGGCAATATCAACGTGTCCAAGTTTTCCGGCCGGGTCACTGGCCCTGGAGGCTTTATCAACATCGCACAAAATGCCAAAAAGGTCTGTTTTATGGGCACCTTTACCACCGGAAAATCGAAATACGAGATCAAGTATGGCAAGCTTAAAGTCTTGGAAGAGGCTGGTGGCATCAAATTTCGCAAACATGTGGAGCAGATCACCTTCTCCGGCGAATACTCTTGTAAGAAAGGAAGTCAGCAGGTGTTGTATATCACCGAGCGTGCGGTTTTCCGCCTGACGCCGCAGGGAATGATGCTAACCGAAATCGCCCCCGGCATGGACTTGGAGAAGGACATCTTGGCTTATATGGAATTCATACCGCTTATCGCAGATGATCTGAAAGAAATGGATCTTCGCATCTTTAATGACGAACGCATGGGGCTCACTCTGGAAGACCTTTGCTGAGACAATAGGAGGCACAAAATGGATTTCAATTTGACTTCTGAGCATTTAGAGGATTTAGCGCATTACCGCGCCTTTGGTAATAGTGAGATTGCCCCCCTTTTCCACACAATGGAGGAGATTGGGGAAACTCCGGCAGAGTTGCTGAAAAAGATGCGCGATGCCCAACTACTAGGCATCCCCATGCCTGTGGAGTACGGCGGTCTCGGGAAGGACTACATTTCGGCCACACTTTGCATGGAGGAATTGTCTAAAATATGTCCTGCCGTGTCTGGAATTATCAATGTGACGACTGAGATTGTGAGTTTCGCCCTTGAACAATTCGGTACTCCGGAGCAAAAGGCCAAGTATCTGACACCGCTGGCCAAGGGCGATGTTATCGGAGCTTTTGCCTTGACGGAGCCGGGCGCCGGCTCCGATGCCGCAGGCGTCCGCACCACCGCTGTCTTGGAGGGCAATCATTGGGTCCTAAACGGTACCAAGTGCTTTATCACAAACGCCGAAATTTCCGCCATCTTTCTGATTGCCGCCATGACTGACATTGGCGAGGGGAAAAAGAAGATTTCTATGTTCATCGTAGAGAAGGATTTCCCCGGCTTCCATATAGGCAAGCATGAAGATAAGATGGGTATTCGCGCATCCTCTACTTGTGAGTTGATCTTGGAGAATTGTATCGTACCCAAAGAGAATCTGCTAGGCGCGTTAGGTAAGGGCCTGAAGATCGCCTTGGGAGGTCTGGACGGCGGTCGTGTTATGGTTGCCGCGCAGGGGCTCGGTATTGCGCAGGGCTGCTGGGATGAGGCGGTCGATTATCTGAAAACCCACGTAGTTGAGACGGATGGTGCCATTAACCATCAGGCAGTACAGTTTAAGCTGGCAGAGCTCCAGATCGAAATCGACGCGGCCAGGTTGATGGTTTATCGCGCGGCCGCACAGTGGAGCGAGGGCGTACCTTTTGGGAAAGCAGCAGCTATGGCCAAGTATTATGCCGCAGATATCGCTAATGATGTGGCCCGCGCCTGTATACAGCTCATGGGACATGCGGGCAGTACATATGGGACCCGGGTAGAGCAATTTTTCCGTGATGCCAAAATCACGGAGATATACGAGGGTACCAATGAAATTCAATTGATGGTCGTTGCAGGCCAGCTAGGTCTGAAGGCATAAGGAGGGCGGAAAGATGAAGACGTTCGTATTGACCGAGGACCAAGAAATGTTACAGGGTCTTGCCCGAGATCTTGCCCAATCAGAAATTGCACCTCGCTCGGAATCAATAGATCATGAAGCGCTGCCACCAGCTGAGGGTATGTTCATCCTGGCGGAGGCTGGCCTGCTGGCCTGCGCCATGCCAGAGAGCTACGGTGGCGCCGAGTTGAACCATTGGAGCCAGGTATCCGCAATTGAAGAAGTGGCGAAGGATTGCGCCTCTACCGCCTGGGCGGTTGCTGCTTCCGCCGAAGTCTCGGAGTGCTTGTTGGTTTGCGGCACAGAGGCGCAAAGAACGCAGACTATCCCTGAATTGGTGAGTGGCGCTTTTGCAGTCGCGGATGGTGGAAACGGCATCCGTGCGGAAAAAATTGCAGACGGCCATATTCTCAATGGCATAAAAAAGAATGTACCTTTTGTGGGAGTTTGCTCCTGGTATTTGATATCTGCTGCGGAGGGTGAGACAATACACTGGTTTCTTCTGAAAGGTGAAATGCCCGGGCTGAGTACAGGTCTCAGCCCAAAGCGGCTGGGAATGAAGGGTTGCGCTATGGGTGAGCTGGTGTTGGAGAACTGCAAGGCGACCGCCGATATGCTGGTGCCGGGTGATGTTTCGTCTATGCTAGCGGGTACCCAGATGCTGCACATGGCTGCAATTGCAGCAGGAATCGCGCAGGGCGCACTGAATGAGGCGATCAAGTATGTGAACCAGCGTGTGCAGTTTGGGAAAAATATCGCTCAGTTTGAAAACACGCAGCATGTGATGGCAGAATTGTTGGCCAAGACAGAGGCTGCGCGGGCTTTGGTCTGGGATGCCGCATATGTAAAAGATAGCGGTGTGGATTATGCCTATGTGGCGGCCGTGTCGAAGCTGGTGGCATCCGATACTGCCTGTGTGGTCACCCGAAAGTGCGTACAGTTCATGGGTGGCTATGGCTACAGCCGCGAGTATCCAGTTGAGCGCAAGATGCGGGATGCTAAGATGACCGAGCTATGTGGTGGCACTTCCGAAGCACAAAAAAACCTGATTGCAAGAAGAGTAGTTATTCAGTAAATTTCTATCTATCATTTCTATTTATCACTGAACATATACGGTTTTTAACAAAAGGAGATTATGACATGGCTCTAATGACAAGCGCGCAATATGTGGAGTCCTTGCGTAAAATGAAGCGCCGGATCTACTTCCAGGGAAAGCTGATTGAAGACCCTATTAACTTCCCTCTCCTTATCCCCTCCCGGAAGTGCTTGGAAGAGACATACGACATGGCTTTCATGCCGGAATATGAGGACCTAATGACGGCCACCAGCCATATGACCGGTAAAAAGATCAACCGCTTTAACCACATTCACCAGAGCAAGGATGACCTAAACAAGAAGATCAAGCTCCAGCGGCTGATGGGGCAGCGCACCGGCTCCTGCTTCCAGCGGTGCGTCATCATGGATATGGCAAACGCCTTCTATTCAACTACTTATGAGATCGACAAAAAGTATAAGACTGGCTACTTTGAGCGTTTCAAGGAGTTTATGATCCGCTGCCAGGAGGAGGATTTGATTATTGCCGGGGCCCTGACTGATCCCAAGGGCGACCGCAGCGTGGCCATCGGCGGCGAGGAGCAGGACAAGGACCTATACCTCCACGTGGTGGAGCGACGCCCGGACGGTGTGGTGGTAAACGGGGCCAAGGCCCATCTGACAGGCATCACCAATGCCCACAAGGTGGTGGTGCTCCCTACCCAGGCCATGCGCACGGGACAGGAAGACTACGCCATCGCCTTCCACATCCCTCTGGACGACCCTAACATCACCATGATCGTGGGCCGCCAGTCCTGCGATACCCGGAAGCTGGAGGAGGGCGCCGAAATCGACTTGGGCAACGCCCAGTACGGTGGTATCGAGGCCCTGACCATCTTTGACCACGTCTTTGTACCCAACGAGAACATTTTCTTAAATGGCGAGACCGACTTCGCCGGGATGCTGGTGGAGCGGTTTGCTGGGTATCACCGCAACAGCTACGGCGGCTGCAAGTCCGGTGTGGGTGACGTGGCAATTGGCGCGGCCAGCCTGATCGCTCAGTACAACGGCACCGAGAAGGCCAGCCACGTACGGGATAAGCTGGTAGAAATGATTCAGCTCAATGAGCAGCTGTACTGCGCGGGGATCGCCTCCTCCGCCGAGGGTTGGCAGACCGAGTCAGGCAACTACATGGTGGACTTGCTACTGGCCAACGTCTGCAAGTTGAATGTGACCCGGTACCCCTATGAGATTGTTCGTCTGATGGAGGACATCGCCGGCGGCATCATGGTCACCGCTCCCTCCGAGGCTGATTTGCGTAGCAGCGAGGTGGGCTACTATGTGGAGAAGTACTTAGTGGGTCAGGACGTCGGCGCGGAGGACCGCTTGCGTGCCCTTCGCCTGTGCGAGAACCTGGCTTTGGGCACCGCCGCCGTTGGCTACCGTACCGAGTCCATGCATGGTGCCGGCTCGCCACAAGCGCAAAAGGTTATGATCACCCGGCAGGGTGCCTTCAACGCCAAGAAGGAATTAGCTAAGCGAATCGCTGGAATCAAGGAGAAAACTACAGCACAACACTGCCACAGGCATCCTGTCTATGTAACGAACAAGACTGAGTAGTGTGTCCGCTTCCTCAAGTTCACTCTAAAAAATTACGGCTTGCTGCGTTAAAAAGTCAAGTTGCATTCCCTTTTGTGCTTTGCAGCGCAGCGGAAAGGAATGGTCATAGATATGAAAGAAGTAGTCATCGTCAGCTCCGCCCGCACCCCCTTTGGCAAGTTTGGCGGCGGATTGAAGGCTCTAAAGGCCAGCGACTTGGGAGGTCTGGCCATCAAGGAGGCCTTGAAGCGGGCCGGCATCAGCGGCGACCTGGTGGACGAGGTGGTTTTCGGCATGGTGGTGTCCGCCGGACAGGGACAGATCCCCGGCCGGCAGGCATCCATCAAGGGAGGCATCCCCCACAATGTCCCGGTGGTGACCATCAATAAGGTCTGCGGTTCGGCCCTCAAGTCCGTCACCCTGGGGGCCCAGATGATCAAGGCCGGTGACGCCGACGTCATCGTCGCAGGCGGCATGGAGTCCATGTCCAACATCCCCTACGTGGTGCCGGACATGCGCTGGGGCAGCCGGATAAACGACGCAAATATGAAAGACGCCATGTTGCTGGACGGCCTGTGGTGCCCGGAAAACGACGTGCACATGGCCGTTATCGGCGGAGCCGTGGCCGGTGAATATAACGTCACAAGAGAGATGCAGGATGCCTGGGCACTGCGCAGCCAGCAGAAGTGGACCAGGGGGGAGGTCGAGGGACGCTTTGACGAAGAGCGCTTCCCGGTGGAGGTTCCCGACAAGAAGGGCTCCACTATTGTCGTCCGGGACGAGTCCCCCCGGCCGGAAACCACGCCGGAGGGACTGGCCAAGCTTCCGCCTCTTTTTATCAAGGACGGAACCGTTACGGCGGGCAACGCTCCGGGCACTAACGATGGCGCGTCGGCCGTCATCCTCATGAGCCGGGAGAAGGCCGAAGAGTTGAACGCCCCTATTCTGGCTACCGTCAAGGGCTATGCCCAGGTCTCCAGGGAGTCCCGGTACATCGCCACGGTGCCCGGCCTGGCCGTACAGAAGCTGATGGAAAAGTACAATCTTACCCTTGATGACTTTGACCTGATGGAGATCAACGAGGCATTTGCCTCCGTGCCTCTGGTCAGCGGACTTGGAATCCTCGGCATGGACGAGAAGGCCATGGACGAGAAGCTCAACGTCAACGGCGGAGCTGTTGCGGTGGGGCACCCCATCGGGGCCACCGGGGCGCGGATTCTTATGACCCTGATTTACGAGCTAAGACGCTCTGGCATGAAGTCTGGCGTAGCGGCCATCTGCTCGGGCATGGCCCAGGGAGATGCCGTCTGGGTGGTGGTAGAGTAAGAAGCTCAGCGTGAAAGGAAAAGCGCAGAGCCGCCGCATCCGACGATTGCATGTATAAAGGAGTAAAATTATATGAACGTACAGACAGTGATGGTCATTGGTGCGGGCCAGATGGGCGGCGGCATCGCCCAGGTAATGGCCGCCGCCGGGAAGAAGGCGTATTTAAACGATGTGAGCGTGGATATTGTCATGTCCCGGATTAACTTTATCAAAAAGCTGCTGGAGAAGGACGTATACAAGGGAAAGATTGACGAGACTCAGAAGGATGCCACCCTTGCCAATCTGATTCCCTCCGCCGACCTGAAAGACGCGGCCGACTGCGACCTGGTGGTGGAGGCCATTGTGGAGAACATGGATGTCAAGGGCAAGGTCTTTAAGACCCTGGACGAGGTGTGCAAGCCCTCCTGTATCCTAGCCAGCAACACATCGTCCCTGCCCATCACCGAAATCGCCGCCTTTACAGGGCGGCCCGGGCAGGTGATCGGAATGCATTTTATGAACCCGGTGCCGGTGATGAAGCTGGTGGAGATCATCCGGGGCCTGGCCACAACGGACGAGATTTACGCCGCCATCCGGAACCTGTCCCTGGAGCTAAACAAGACCTCGGTGGAGGTGCGGGACGTGCCCGGCTTCATTTCCAACCGGGTGCTCCAGATCATGATCAATGAGGCCATCTACTGCCTGTACGAGGGTGTGGCCAAGGCGGAGGACATCGACACGGTGATGAAGCTGGGGATGAACCACCCCTTGGGCCCCCTCCAGCTGGCCGACTTCATCGGTCTGGACACTGTACTGGCCATTATGGAGACCCTGTACGAGGGATACGCCGACTGCAAATACCGTCCCTGCCCCTTGCTGCGCCAATATGTCAAGGCCGGCTGGCTGGGCAAGAAGGTGGGCAGAGGGTTCTATACCTACAGATGAGAGGCGACTTCCTGGCTACCGAGTGTAACTTGGCCGGTGTCAGGTTCAAAGAAGTTTGCCCTCCCGTCATTTTTATGGAGACTATCGTAATGACGTTAGGCATGGGCATACTCTATGTGGCCTTGTGTATTGGGCTTGGATTAGCGTGATCGCTGAACTAAAAGACGTTCCATGCACCGAAACAATCTATCAAACAATGTTGTCAAATAGATATGCCAATGCCGTCTCCCCTTGATAGTAATAATTCAAAAACAATGGGCCTTGACGCAATAACTCACCTGATTCAGATTCATTGCTGAGCAACGAAAGGCAGCCCTCCTGCAAGACAGATACTGCAAGTTTTAAATTACACCTCACATCTGCACAAAATTCATG
>Ga0153947_1000966_pt1 | contig 13841 bp, 19 predicted proteins | sample TSNJ031MetaG_FD_104697 | JGI IMG/M metagenome (GOLD analysis project Ga0153947, IMG submission 104697) | Attine ant fungus gardens microbial communities from New Jersey, USA - TSNJ031 MetaG | ecosystem: Host-associated > Fungi > Mycelium > Unclassified | place: USA: New Jersey, Wharton State... | reverse complement strand
TGGTATTAACAGCTGCGTCTGCATTGTGAAAAAATGGCTGCATGACGGCATGATTGAGCCGCCTGTGAAGATATCTGAATTTATTCTTCAGATGTTGTATCATGGGGTGAGTAGCTTTCAACAAGAAAATTTCTACACATAAAAAAGCACTCCTGAACAAACGAATGTTTCTTTTAATAATTCTCAAACATTTTACAAACAATTCACAAATATCTGTACGGCAGAGTATGTATATCAAATAAATTAACTGAGGCCGGCTTGCTGCAAAAACCGCCGGATAAATCCACTGCCGAGCCTTATGATCTCTGCCGCCAGCTGGCGGACTGCATATTACAGTTTGAGCCATTGTGGGAAAAGAAAGATATCGAAATTGAGGTGGATATCGAGGATCGGGCGGTTATCACGGCTGATGAAAGCATGATGGAGATTGCATGGAACAACCTGCTGTCCAATGCCATCAAATTTATCGGACCGGGTGGTAAGATCGTGCTAAATCAAACATCCGACACAAATACCATCATCGTCACGGTATCGGACTCCGGATGCGGGATGAGTGACGAAACTATCAAACATATTTTCGATAAGTTTTATCAGGGAGACACCTCTCATTCTCAGGAAGGAAACGGTCTGGGATTATATCAAAGCATAACAAAAACATCTCCGTTATAGAATATGACTGTTTAATAAAAACCGAAAAGTCAAATAACATTTCATCAACAATTCTTAAACATTCTTTAAACGAAAGGAGGTGCAGTATAATGATGAATAAAGTCTATGACGCGGATGGCAAAGGAGGGTCTGAAATGAACGAAACAAACAAATCAAGGGACTTTGTTGGCTATGAATATAAGGATATCACGGTTGACCGCAGTATGGAATCAGTTTATGCCGATGGTTATCAGAATTTTGGTTGGAAACTGGATGAAAAATCAGGTGTGGTTACCGGGATCAATTCCAGTTCCCTGAAGTTCAAGCGCGACCGGAAGATATTGAACAAAGCAGAGCTTACCCGTTTACAGCGTCAATTTGACGCCTGTGTAGGTGAGATCGTGGCGTTGGAAAAATCCAAGACAACGGGTGCAACTATCGGCGCGATCATCATCGGATTGACCGGCTGTGCTTTTATGGCCGGCTCTGTGTTTGCGGTTACCGCCGAACCTGCGAATATCCTGCTATGCGTGATTTTCGGCTTACCCGGTATTGTCGGCTGGATTCTTCCGTATTTTATTTATAAGGCGATGAGTTTAAAAAGAAGTAGAAAGGTAGAGCCATTGATTAATGCGAAATATGATGAGATATATGAAGTCTGTGAAAAGTCAAACGGGTTACTGCCAAAATAACGCCAGTCGGGCGGCCGGGCCTATAGAGCTCCGGTCGCTTTTTTGTCCGTGAGGCAAACCTTACGTTTCAGCGAAAGCATTTTGAGATAGCCTGTCTTCATTCTATGTTGAATGAGGACTTTTTTACTATTAACATTTCTCAAACAATTTAACAGCAAATCTCAAACATTCGGGGATCATAATACAGACATCATCGGCGTGGTTATCAAGAAAAAGCGCAGTCGTAATTACTAATGAAGTATCAGAGAGACTGGAGGAATTTATGGCCTGTATTGGGCAGGTGTCACCTCCGTAATCACTGCCTTCATTGCTCATAGGAAATATAAAGCCTTACTGTAAGATTGGTGGTGAAATGATGTGGCTTTTATAATAGAATGTGCCGCATGTGCGGCGTTGTTTGTGGGTGTTATGCAGCTGAACCCCGGAAAATGGCAAGGAGTCCTGGCCTTATTGCCATCGCTTGGACTGATTGCAAGCGCAGCCGGATTTCTTTTGCGTCCGGAGATTGATATTCACCTATCTGCAGCATATGCCTTAATCGGTGTTTCTGCGGCGTTTGTGGTATGGCTTATTTTCAAAATCATTATGCTGCGAAAAGGCAAATCCGTTGCCGCACGGTTTGTTCGCTTGATCAGCGGCGCTGCAATATCCGCACCGCTGTCATTGATTGTGGGGATCATTCTTACCATTACCGAACCCGCGGATATGGCAATGCTCGTTTGCCTGTTAGCCGCCGTCTTTGGAAGTGCGGCATTGTTGGTTGCGTTCAATCTTATTATCGTTTCGTTTTGCGGTTACCAAGGCACATGGGATAGTTTGAAAACGGTAAACAATCTGATAAAAAGCAAAAGGCTTGTCTTTGTGCGTATTTCTATGGTAAAAGACGTATTCATGGTGTTAAGTAAAGCGGCAATCAGTATTATCGCGTCTTCGCTATTCATGTTCGCCAATGTCCTGTATAGCACAGGATTAGGGATTGCGAGATATATAGCTGTTAAAATGCACATGCAAAATGGTAAAAAACAGATACAAAGCTATTTCCATGTCGGCGGTGTTATTTTCCTTGCCAGCGCCTGTTATGTGATTTACTCCATACGGCTATTTTACAAGAGCCAAACCGCGAGTGTTCCTATGATTGTCGGCATTGCTATCGCCTGTTACACATTTCTTGAGTTTGGTATCAATATCCGGGAGGCGATACGGCTGAGGAAAAGTAATGCGCTTGAAGCGAAAGCGCTCAGGGCAATCAGCCTATCGTCAACGCTACTGTGTTTTGTACTCACTCAAACAGCACTCATGTCATTCGCCAATGAGGGCGACAGTAGTTTTGTAAATGCGCTGGCTGGCGTGGTTTTCGGCGGAGCTGCCGCACTGGTTGGCATATATGTGATGATACAAAGCAGAATATTAAGCAGGAGGAAAAGCAGTGAAAAAGATGAATGCCATAGGCAAAGAAATGTCAACCGTGTTTATAACTGAGGCGCTCACGTTGATTGCATGATTCTTCCCATCAAGGGCGGCAGCGAAGAAAGATCCTGTTGTCGCGCTTAGAACAGAATAGTTTCAAATAAGCTGTCGAAAGATATTCAATTAACATTTCGCAAACACTTTACTGACAATTCTCAAACAACTGCACGGTATTATTAACCTATCAAATAAAAACAACTACGTGAAAGGAGTACGAATAATGAGTGAGAATATTAAAAACAGCTTTGTCGCCTATGAACACAAGGAGATTACAGTCAAGCGGAGCATGGAGGATATCTACACCGACGGTTATCAGAATTTCGGTTGGAAGCCGGACGGACGAGGCGTTTCCCTTAGCGGCCTGACTTCTATAAACCTGAAGTTCAAACGTGACCGTAAAATTACGAACCGCGAGGAACTGACGAAACTCCAGCGGGGATTCGAAAACTGCGCGAAGGAAATCGAGCGCATGGAGAGCGCCAAGGTCGCCCAGCCAAGCATTGTGGCGTATGCTATCGGGCTTGTCGGAACGGCGTGTATGGCGGGAGCTACGTTCGCCTATCTCGCGAATATGATTCCGCTGTGCATTATCCTCGCCGTTCCCGGATTCATCGGTTGGATTATCCCTTACTTCTGTTATCTGCATGTCAAGAGAAGCAAAATCGATAAGGTAACACCGCTGATTGACCGCCAGTATGATGCAATTTATGAGGTATGTGAGAAAGCCAGCGGACTGCTGCATGTATAAGCGCAATCGGGTCAGTTGGTATCAAAAACAATGCCGTGAAAGCGGGGTTAGGGTGATGGCGATGTTGGGCAGTAAACAACGGTATGCGCCATTACCCTAACCCCGGCGAAACAAAAGTATTGCAAAGAAAACCGCCTGCGCTACAAACTACTACTGCGTGCGAAGCGAACTGTAGAGAATACCTCGCTCTTTAGGGCGAGGATTTTTATTTGCTTATCTGCAACGGGCCAAGTGGGAGCTTGCTCACATTTGGCGACTGTACACGAACCATGATAAGTTCGCATTACGTACTTTTTATGGTTCAGAAAGAGTCACTATCGGTAAAATGCCTCAGGACTTTAAGAAATTCATATTATTTGTTTATGTTTTGTTAAACTCTTTTACTCTGTGTGTTTATCCACTGCCGATATACTGTTCTTGTAACCACAAAAATAGTTCCCTGTACCGCAGATACAGCTTGTAATTAAAAAGAAAGGATTGGTTGTAATGGAAAGTATCACATTTATGGTTGGATCACTCTGTGCCAAATTGACCATGCCTCTCACTATTCTCGTCTGCATCATTTTCGTTTTAAGGATAGCCGGGAAAAAATGCAAGCCGGGTGGATGGGTAAATCGCCTAAACCGAAGACTCCGAAAGATTCATATCCCGCTTGGTCTCCACTGGTATCTTTGTCCTGATTTGGGGCGTGTTATGCCTGGTTTTCCTTGCTCTAACATGCCTGACATGGTTTTTCCGCAAGAAAAAAGGATTCAACTTTATGAAATGGCATCGCGCTTTGACAGTGGCTTTCCTCATAACCTTAGCCCTGCACCTGGCAGAGGTTCCCTCTCTCAAAGCGGAAAATTCCTCTGAGACCAGAGGCGGTGAATCCTATTCGCAAACAAGCCAGGAATAAATACAGTATGTTTTATTTAACTCTTTTATCCTGTTTATTTAAAGCAGGAGGATATACTGTAACTATAAAACAAATTACAAAAAATAAATCAAACGAGGTGATCGTAATGAAAATCAGTATGAACGGTATTTACAAGAATTACGGAAAGAAAGAGGTATTAAAAAATGTCAGCCTGACAATGGGTAACGGCGTATATGGCCTGCTGGGACCTAACGGTGCGGGGAAAACAACTTTGATTCGTATCCTCGCGGGGGTTGTGCATTCGACGAAAGGGCAGGTTCTTGTTGACGGGACAGACCGCGAAGCCAACACCGAACTATTTCGCAGCAAGATAGGGTATCTTCCCCAGGATGTGAATTTTTACAACGACTTCACAGGGTTGGAATATCTGCAATATGTCGCCTCCCTTAAAGGACTGTCGGACAGCAAGGCAACACAGAAAATCAACGAGCTTGCCGATAAAGTCAGCCTCAGCAGGGATTTATCCCGAAGATGTGTCACCTATTCCGGCGGTATGAAACGGCGTCTTGGAATTGCGCAGGCGCTTTTAAACGACCCGGAGCTCCTGATTCTGGATGAGCCGACAGCAGGGCTTGACCCTTCCGAGAGGATTAAATTTCGTAACATTATCTCCGCTTTCTCAAAGGATAAAACAGTTTTATTGTCCACCCACATTGTATCTGATGTTGACAATATCGCCTGCGAAGTAGTCATGATACAGGACGGTCAGGTCAGCGATATGCAGACTGGCAAACACTTTATCGCCTGGGTAAACGGAAAGGTCTGGAATGCAACAATAAAAACGGATGATTTGCTGGAATTCCAGAAACATTCTGTAATCAGCAATGTCATTCCCAGAGGCGATGAGATGGAGGTTCGGGTGATTTCCGACAGTAAGCCATACGAAAATGCGGTTTGTACGGAACCCAATCTGGAAGATGTGTACCTGTATATGTATAACTATAAAGGAGGGAAAGCAGCATGAAACTATTTCGATTTGAGTTAAGAAAGCTGTTGCTGAACAAACGGACATTGATTATTTCAGCAGTACTATTGGTGCTTTACTGTGTCGTTGGAGTTGGATTGAGCATTTCTTCCTTCGGTGGGTTAGCTAATTATAACACATATAACGAGTTGGCAAACGCAGTGGCCGGACCATATAACGCAGAACAGGCGGAGCTTTCCAATATAGCATATAGTACCGCAAAGGGTTGAATTTTGCAGAAGGTCAGAGCCTCTGATGTTGTTTTCAAATACCCCCATGATAACAGAATTACAGCCATGATACCGCCCCAGACACCGAACAGGCTCTCCCATAATGCAACATTCTGAAATTCCGGCTCTCCCGCCGCCAGTTCCGTTTCAAGCTGTAAGGAATACCGTTCGTAGTCATAGGTGTCGGTGGCCCCCGCTGCCGCCAATTCTTCCAACTGCTCCTGGAGCGGATAGATTCCTGTGATATTGTCCATGTCCTGCCCTGATATCGGCCCATTCCAATAAGCATCTACCGTATTGGCATAATCGTGGTATGCTTAAACTTCGGTAAAAGCCACTACAATACTGCATAGGAACGTCGGGAAATAGGTAAGAGAACAATAATTCTTAACAAACCAACCTGTTCTGTCTTTAAAGTTTTATCTTTCAGGGGGTCGGGAAGCAATTTATCTAATAAACCTCCAAAATAAAATCCAAAAGCAGCGCCCAGCGTATTAACAATAAGGTCATCAACATCCGCAAATCTAAAAGCATGTAGATAAATACCCCATACGTCTGTAAATTGCGTCGCTTCATAAAATAAGCTGAGTAAAAATCCAAAAATCACGACACCCAGCAATCTTTGTTTGAAATACTTCCGCAAATAAACACCGAATGGAATCGTAACAAAAAATTAAAGGCTGCCGTATAGAAGCTTGAACTACAAAAAGCACCAACCCATGTGCCTATCTCATTCCAAACAAACCCGGAATTATTTGGAAAAGTCTTTACAAATAAAAACGGAGAAAAATTCGCTTTGACAGGCTCCATGTTCTTTACAGCTTCAATGGATGGTAAAGGTAATAGCGTCATAAAAAATGCCGTTATCATATAAACAACAAAAGAATGTTGTAAAACAAGCCGACTGGCTCATCGACATTGGTCCTGACGGCGGCAAAAACGGCGGCGAAGTGGTATTTGAAGGAACACCTGCTGATATGGTGAAAAACGCAAAAACACTCACCGCAGATTGTCTGCGGGCATCTGTTCTTAGCTAACTGATATGTTAAATAAAGCGGCTGCTGCATTACGATTTGTATGGTTTTAGTTTCCTATGATGTGGGAAATAGGCACACGCTAATTCAGGGCGTAAAACGGCTCTGCGCCTTGATTAGCGGGATTAAATAGTTATGACTGGCATGCAAAATAGCAGCCGGCCATACGCTGCTGGATTTTAGACGCAAAAACGCAAGAATACCCGTCATAGCAATTATTTCAATGGTAAACATTGTCAGTTGATACCAAACTGGCGTACCTGTTTGATAAAGACCAGCTAACATAAGCGGAAAATGTCAGGCAGCCCATATCGCTCCGCTCAAAACAACTGTAATTTTTACATTCCAAATCCCAGACATTGCAGTCGCTAAAGCACTGCATAACATCGGCAAACTTGAAGCGTATACTAATTTGTTAATTTAGCATGAATTTTTCTAAGTATCTTTTCAAGTTTTCCCGCTTTGCAATATGTGTGTAAACCTTTATGATGGTTTGGAACACAGTCTTTACATTTACCATGATTAGGACATTTAAGATTAGGACATTTGCAGTTTGGATTTATTTTACCCAATATTCTCGCTCCTTTCTGCGAGCTTTTGGATTTCTTCTACATCAATTTTTGGCTCAACAAATCCTTCTCGGAACCCTTCAATTTTATTTAAGGATTGAAATAACTTTCTATAAGCAAAACTCATTTTCTCATAATCCATTCTGCCGCCTACAATAGTAGCATATGCGGCATAGGTCAACAGGTTATGTGGGAATAGAGTTTCAAGGTAACCCTCCGTTCCTTTTGGGGCATAGCAACATGCGAACAGTCCTATCTTTTTTCTAAGCAGGATTTTTTCATTGCGTTTACAAAACTTTGTTATATCTTTCCGCATTGTACCCATATAGACCGAGCCGCCTATTATAATTGTGTCAAATTGCATTAAATCATACCGGCACTTTTCCGCAGTTAAAATTTTAACTTCCCCTTGTAAATACTCTTCCAAAATTGATGCACATTCCTGTGTGCAACCATATTTTGTAGCGTAAACAACCAATGTTTTCATCTTGTATCTTCCTCCCGATAAATTAAGTCAAATTGGTCTATGTGCTTTTCCAGCAAGTCAAGTGCCTCTTTTTCCCGTTCCGGTATTCCGTCATATTTATTTAATAGCAAGAATATAGGGGAATAAAAATGCAGAGCCATCATACTGGGGTCAACTTGCTTCATAAACCCTTGGTTAATCATTTCTGAAAAAAGGCTGGCCTGATATGACAAGGCTGCATCTATAAAAATTTCACGATAAATCTTTTCAATTTCACCATTTTTATATTTCTCAATGGTAAGCATCCTGCGAAACTGTGAGGCATATTCGTCTTTCAAATAAAACAGAAAAATGGATGTGCTGATTTTTTTCAATACGTCGTTCTCTCCCCCGGCATACTTGCTTGCGGCTTCGTTTATTTCTCCTTCGGGGAGTTGGAATGTTAATGATGTGTTAGCGAAACGCTCTTGCATTTTTTCTATGAGAGTGTCGAAAATTTCCTGCTTGCTTGCATAATGCTTATAAAGGGAGCTTTGCATAATACCTACCTCATTCGCAATATCCCGCACTGTCACACCATCGTATCCCTTATCTGCAAACAATTTGAGGGCTTCAAATAAAATAATTTCCTTTGTATTTCTTTTTGCCATTTTATACGTCCTCCACTCACATATAATCAAATCTACTTGATTCGATATTATAAAGCCTAATCTGCGAACCCTCAATGAAGGCTGTTTGAATAAAGGCACATACAGTAATAAAGTAAAGTTTTAACATAAATTATACCCTTCTCAAAATTTGCTATCGTTTGTTCTCTTTCTATTTTAGCTACTATTTGTTCTCTTGTCAAGTGTTATTTTTTCGGTCCATCCCAAAAATTCTCCATTTTTGTATTAAACACATCCGGTACATCCATATTTACACAATGACCTGCATTTTCAAAAACAATCATTTGGCTGTTCGGTTCAGTATCATGCCACATCTTTGCAGCTTGAAATGCCATAGGGACATCATGTTCCCCACAACCAATCAATAAGCGATAATTTCTACTTTTTGTTTTTTGCTTATTTACCATCACATTAAGTGAGGAGAGGTACATAAATGACTTTTTGGGAAATTTTAGATTCATTTGGTAAAATTCATCTTGTGCTTTTTCAGTATATGCAGATATTTTTTTATTAGCTTTTGCAAACCACTTAACGGAAAATAATGCTTTAAGCATCATAAGAATCTGTGCTGCACTATTACTCTTTTGCATATTTTTATCAAAGTTATTGATATCATATCCCCCGAAGCAAGCTAATGATTCTACCTTATCAGGATACTTATTTGCAAAATCCTGAGATATTACCGCTCCTAAAGAAACGCCTAAAAGATTAATTTTATCAATCTTTTCTTTATCCAACATTTCTTTCATCCAGCCCGACATTTTGTCTATGGTATTGCCTTTAATAATATTCAAAGATTTCCCATGACCGATTATATCAACAGCGATGATGTTATAGTTGTTTATAAAATATTCTATCTGCTTGTTAAACATTTCATGATTAACAAAAGCAGCGTGAATAAACATTAGCCACTTTCGGTTTTGGTCAACATTTTTATTTATGTAATAAACTATAGGTGAGTCTTTTAATTCTCTTTCTGTCATTATACATTTCTCTCTTTCATATTTTCTAACACCTGCGAATACCAATCTAAATTAAATTTTAAAATATCCATTCCATATTTGGCAGACAGCAATTGATACTTTATAATATCCTTCGTTTCCTCAGACGCTTTGAATTTCTTACCTTCTTCATGGATAAACATCATAGATTGATATTGTTTATTCAAATCTAAAATATAATTTTCTATATTTTCAATACGCTTGCTTTTATCTGAAAAACCCATAAAATATAATTTCGCCAATTCGGGATTTTTTGTATGCTCAGATTTTATTGGAGTATTAACCCATTCGATAAAGTATTTCTTCCCATCATCAGTAATCGAGTAGACCTTTTTATATTTCCCGTTTTCAACTATTTCTTTGTAATTAATATATCCATTTCTCATTAACTTTTTTAGTGCAGCCTGAATACTTCCCATGCTACTGCTGTACATTATGTTTAAGCCTTTATTGATTCTTTCTCTTAACTGATAAATTGTTCTACTTTGCAATATTAAAAGACCCAATATAATGTTGTCCAATAAAACCCCTCCTTTATGTTACTATTAGCAATGTTACTATGTAATTATAGCAATTGTCATAAAGATCGTCAATAGACTTGAAAACCTCTTACCCAAAGAGATTACAGCTCGTTTAATAAGAAACCCCGAAAAGAAAAAGCGACAAAAGATTAACCCTGCCGCTTGATAATTATACGTAAATGATTTCTTTCTCTACAATCTCCATAGCACATGCCCGAATACTATTCATCTGCACCCACTCCACAGGGCTATCAGCTTTCAACTGCTCTGTTATTCCCTGTGCCTGTTTCATCCGCCCTACAAGCGTTTCACACCGTTCCCCTGCCTGTCCGTTCGTATCGGCATAAGCACGACCATCCCAACCAGAGGTCTGGTGTACGGCATTGGATGTGCTGTTGTATTCCACGGTGCAGAGCTTGGCTTCCGCACCAATCTTGTGGGTCGTGCCGTCAAGCAGATACCCGTCCGATGGTTATATCTCCTTAATCGTCCAGTTATCACCACAGATGCACCCGTGGTTTCATAGGGACAGGTTTGTTTTTAAGGAATTCTAGTAATTGCTTATACGTTCTATTATCCTTTTCAGAATGTTGCGTCACAATTGGCATTAAATCAGGAAATCCTTTGTTATATCCTCCTCATAGGTAATATACCATAAGTAGCGGATGGCATAATAATGACTTTCCATGTCGTCGGAATCGATCTCCGATACAACCTTGAAGTACGGAATTTCTGGGTAGACATGCCATTCGGTACGCTCGCCATTTTTTGTAGATGAACCTCCACTTGCTGTCGTATCTATCGTGGTATCCGTAAAATAAACAGTGCCTTTGCAATATTCAAACGCTTTATCAACCTGTTCATCAAAGTCGGGGTTGTTTTGCACCTGCTCACAAAACAATTTCTTGAATGATTCTTTATCATTCTCTGTGATACATGTAAGAATGTCGGTTGACATCTGTTTTATTTTTTCGCTTTCTCCATTGCTAAGGATATTTTAAAACCCTTTGTTACTGATAATGCTCCCCAAAGAAATATATACAATTGGCGGCTTCATGAAAAAACAATAATTTTATGAGCCGTTTGCACTATAAAAATGCAGACGGCTTTCATTATTGACTTTTGTTTTCACTTTACATTAAAACGCTTTTTGGATATAATAAGCGTGTAGATGTGAGGTGGAAAAATGAATAAAAAAGAAAAACTTGATTTTCTGTTGCAGGAGAATAAGGGAATTTTAAAAACAGCAGATGCCATAGATGCCGGGATTTCACGTTCCTACTTCTTGGAATATGTAAAAGAAAAAGGATTGGAGCGTGTGGCACAGGGGTTATATCTTGCGCAGGACGCATGGGAAGACGGAATGTACTTATTGCAGGCAAGGTACAGCCAAACAATCTTTTCTCATGAGACAGCTCTATACCTGTTGGGGCTTGCAGGTCGTGAGCCATTGCAATATACGGTAACGGTAAAATCCGGGTATAACGTACCAACCTTGAAAAATGCAGGTATTAAGGTATATACGATTAAAAAAGAATTATTTGGAACGGGGGCAATCTGCCTACCCTCTCCTGTTGGACACATGCTTCGCGTATACAATGCGGAGCGCACGGTTTGCGATATTCTCCGTAGCAGGAGCCATATTGAGATTCAGGATAGGCAGACCGCATTAAAAGAGTATGTCAAACAAAAAGACAAAAACCTACCTTTGCTCATGCGTTATGCAAAAGAATTTCGCGTGGAAAAAATCTTAGGTCAATATTTGGAGGTGTTATTATAATGATTCATACATCACGGCAGTTAAAAGCACTCGTCCGTAATATGTCAAATGGTGACAGCACACAGGCGCAAATCATTATCCGCAACTATATTATGGAACGTTTCCTGGAGCGTATTTCGTTATCAAAATATAAAAACAACTTTATTTTGAAAGGCGGTATGCTCGTATCAGCTATGGTAGGGCTGGATACCCGTTCAACAATGGATATTGATACCATGATTAAAAATCTTCCTTTATCCATTGAAAGTGTGGAGGAAATTCTGAAAGAAATCATTTCAATTTCCATTGATGACGGAGTTACTTTCACTATTAAAGATATAAGCAAAATCATGGATGAAGCGGAATATGGCGGTGTTCGGGCTAATCTGGACGCCATGCTGGAAACCATGCGCACGCCCCTCAAAGTTGATATTTCAACAGACGATGTTATTACCCCACACGAAGTTTTATATTCCTTTAAACTCATGTTTGAGGAACGAACAATCTCGGTATGGGCATATAATCTGGAAACGGTGTTGGCTGAAAAACTAGAAACGGTAATTACAAGGGGGACGGCAAATACAAGGCTTCGTGATTTCTATGATTTATACATTTTACAAAATGATTATGTCCATACCATTGATATGGAAGCTTTTCGGAAAGCTTTTGCTGCTACCTGTGAAAATCGGGATTCCGCTGCCATTGTTAAGGACAGCTCAACCATTTTAAAAGAAATAAAGGACAGTGAAGCAATGCTGGGGCTTTGGAAAAGCTATCAAAAGAAGTTCAGCTATGCGGAAGACATTTCTTGGGATATGGTGATGCAGGCTGTTCAAAATCTGTGTAATATTTGATTTCATAGATGTCTGAGCAAAAATAAAGAATCTTGATATTAATGTTACGGAATTCAGTAACATTAGAAACAAAAGCGGTGGCAATGGTTATGTTCTCAAGTCCAAACGCAAATCAAATATCAGTGAATATATCAAACATATTTTTGAGGAGAGCGAGCTTGATGAAAATTCAGTTATTCGGAAATTCCGAATAACTGCTGCAGAAAGTCCGACGTTTCCAATGAAAAAGAATTACAGGCTTTAAATGATGTTGTAGAAGCCTGCGTCACCTTTTTTATTCCAAGTTTGAGTTTGTGTAGATGGTGTTTGCACAAATTACTCGATACTGCATTGGCTGGCTTTAGCTCCATATGATATCAACATACTGAAAAGCCGTTTGTTCTTGTGACAAAAGAGCAAGCGGTTTTTTTACGTTCCAACGCTGATACAAAATATCAGCATATACATAGCCGTTCCATTTGGAGCGGCTAAATCTATGTGAAAGGAGAAAAAGTTACTTACTTTACCGCACAATGGGAATTTGACTCTGTGCAAAAAATGTGGAATATTCTTTATACAGAACAAGAATGGAAAGACGCCCCTTCGGAAAAGCCTCATTTTGAAAATAATACAGAAGCATTCAAGGATGATACGAAATGCCAGATTTTTACGGTGGAGACCAAAAAAATGACGGTTGTGTTATAGAAGATGGGATGTTTTATCAAATATACGCTCCAACTCGATTGAAAGATTCATTGAAGAAAGAAATCCAAGATAAATTTACAGCAGATTTAAGTGGCTTATTAAAAATAATTTATGAAGAAATAAAATGGGCAGGCAAGCTTAATAATTTTATTTTCATTGTTACAGATTATACCAGAGAAATTTTAACTGAAATTCATAATATAGAAGTATTAAAACAAATTTCAGCCACGTTACATATCAAAGGAATGATTGACTATAATGCTTTATTGAAAATTCTAATAAAATAGATATTTCTAGCGAACATATTTTAGCTATTTTTGATAAAGCTCAACAAGAAGTGCCGGAAATGGTTCGAAGGAGTATACAGGAAGTTGAGGAATTCCATAGAAAAGTGTATGAAGAAAGAAAAGTATTTTTAAATCTAAAAAAAGATGCGATTCAAATAGAAATGAAATCGTTAAATGATAACATTGAAGCTCTTTCCTCTGATATTGATAAAATTGGTGCAATAATCTCTACAAATGAAGTTTATCAAGAATCAATTGAATTATACGAAAAATATAACTCAGATTTGAGAGGTTTAAAATATAAACAAGGTAAATTATCGCAGGTAAAAG
>Ga0153947_1000965_pt1 | contig 13845 bp, 18 predicted proteins | sample TSNJ031MetaG_FD_104697 | JGI IMG/M metagenome (GOLD analysis project Ga0153947, IMG submission 104697) | Attine ant fungus gardens microbial communities from New Jersey, USA - TSNJ031 MetaG | ecosystem: Host-associated > Fungi > Mycelium > Unclassified | place: USA: New Jersey, Wharton State... | reverse complement strand
GTGGACCAGTACAATGATTTGTTGTTACAAGTCCTTTTCGAAGACAGGCGATGTTTATACTGACAGAGGCATGCTCAACGAAAATTGCCCGAGTAGAAGGTCACAGTCCCATGAGGATTATATTACCGTTTTAAATCCCCTTCAGCACCGATTAGTCCTGCGGAGTAAGTGCAATGAGCAGTACGTGTTATACTCCCTGGTACTCCATGTATCGACTAATGATGTTATTTTGCGTGTTAGATCTTTGTCTTGGACTCCAAACACTGCCTTCAATACCCTTGTCGGCTGATTTTTTTGCACTAGTTCATTTGATTTCTGTGAGTATTCTGATATTGACAATGGTGTATGCTGAGTTACATATATTGAAGTGCTGATGACACCTTACAGACAACATGGCATAGGTTCACGGTCTTGGGTGGCAGAAAGCTTGGGTTGTTCTTGTGAAAAGGAGAGTGTCAAAAGGGTGTCTTTGGATGAACTGCAGTGGATATGGAAGATGGGGTAAAGTCAATGACAAGCGTGAGAGTAGTTTAATGTATTTTAGTGTATGTAGATCCAGGAAGGCTTCTTAAACATAGTGTGGTCAAGTGGCAATTTATCAAAAAATGTTATCCTGAAGAAACTCAGCGACGGTTATCGTAAAATCGATTTATTTACAATAAGGTACAGAAGGAAAAGATCAGGAAAGAAATGCACGCATGACAATGTAAAGAACAATGTAAAGTATGGCCATATTAATCAGGTAGAATTGAAGAGCAACGTTGACGCCAAGAGTGTACCATTTGTCGAATCTACATTACGTCAAGGGCCCATGCATAAGGAGCACACCACCCATTCATACATGTTTTCAAAAGAGGCACAAGAGGTAGGTCTTGAACATCAGCTTGAACACAGTCGCATATTTGAGTATTTTTACAACATAGTATACATTATATTCCTGCCTCAATATAATACCAACATTGTCTTGACATGACTTCACTCATACCACTCTTCTTGGTCAATATCCCTGTGCCAGCTCGGCTGATTTCTCCAAGTGTTTTGATGCCGACAATGAATCATGATGGTGCATTAATTGTTTAGCCTCTTACATCCGTCTCTTGTGTTACGAGGGGCGCTTACTGAAACGAAAACTGTGTGGTGGATTACCGAATGGCTTCAAGTTGTCCAGCTCCTTATCTGGATATGCTCGCTAACGATCAACGTCAAGCAATGCCCATTATAATTTTGATTCGGATAACACCTTGGCTATGTCTGCGTGAGGGGAGAGTATAATTTTGTGAATGAGGTATCTTGCCCCAATGTACTTGTCTCAATCTCCCCTGATCTTTAATTTATTACTGGGCAGGCCTCGTCATCGCTCATAGAAATCACAAGCACAATCGTCCCATTTATCATCACCTCCCAAGGAATACACTGTATCGTACCCTGCCTCGCACATATCATATGCAGGGACATGAAAGTGGTCCAACAATCTATGGAAACGCCTGGTCCTCGAATCACAGAAGGAAACCAAATGGGAGTTAATCTTTGCCTCGATCGCTGACGAAATAGCCAGGATACCTCAGCAAACTCGAGGTGGATTTCATTAATGGAGTTTCAGGGTTGTAGCTCTGCATCATCGCCGAATTACGCATTTTATCAGTCATGGAAAGATTCGATAACTTCTCAATGCTTCAGATCGGTGTGTCTGACAAATTGATTTCATCGCGCAATGGCATGCGATATCCGCTACTAATTTCCTGTGATACTTACGTTCGTCTTGGCAGGCTTCTGACATCAAATGTCAAGCGAAATACATCGTACATGCGTTTGTTGTCATGTTTCGACACTGGGCAGCCAATCACTTCGCCTCGTAGGCCCTCACTGTGAGACGGAGATTATGTTGGTTTCTCTTTTGCCTCGTCAGGTACCGGAATCATCCGTTACAGCGATCGAGATGCAATCGAGAACTTTGCTTCAACCGTGCTTCAAAGGGCAGGCTTTTCTTGACATAAAATAAATACCTGATCGTATAAAAGTATGATTCTGGGTGCGATGTAAAGGCCATTGACGAGCTATCCTTCATCGAACATGGCTGCGACAGTACCTCGAGATCAAGGAACGAGGCTGAAACAAGATAGGAACGGTCTACCCCTGATTCCACAGCCAACATCTTCACCTCTGGATCCGTTGAACTATCCAGACGTACGCTATTCTTGCGATGTTATTTGTTCATCGAATTTTTCACTTGACTCAGTGGCTGAAATATCTCATACTCGGAGAAATATGTGTCCTTGGGATGATAGCAGGATTAGCAACTGGAATGCTTAACCCAGCAGTAGACCAACTAGCGCAAGAATTCGGCATTTCCCCCCAGGTTGCGACATATCATTCTCTAGCCCAAGGACTTGTCGGTGCTATTACTCCTTTAGTCGTGGTGCCTTTTGCAAATGTTTATGGACACCGATTGATATTCCTAGTCTGCACTGCACTTACAGCGATTGTTAGTGCTGCTTCAGCGCAGTCGACGTCGTTCGCGATGTTGATTGTACTTCGTGGATTGATGGGCCTTTCATTCACTAATTCGGTCTTGGGAATGGGTGTTATACCTTGCTTGTTCTTTGTGCATCAAAGAGGAAGGATGATGGGTTTGTATGTTCTTATTTCGTTCAGTGGAACACACTTAGCTCCAGCTGTGAGATCCAAGTTGAACGTAACTTTTCCCTTATATAGTTGATGATGGATAGTAGATTGGCGGGTATATAGCATTTAAGATGGGTTGGAGATGGACTCCTCGAGTTGGGGCGATCCTTTCTGGTAAATATAAACTCTTTATGGCTCTCTTCACAATCAACACTGGTTCATGGCGAACGAATTGTCTTAGGTTGCGCTCTTTTTGTATTGATATTTTTTCTCCCAGACACGCTGTTTCAGCGTCCAGACCGAACCCTCACCCTGAACGACCCGCGCAATAAAGACTTGGTTGATAATGTGGAGTCGATCCCGAGGGAAACTTTCGTTGCGCCGCCTATGAGTCTATCTACATATCTTCGTTGCCTACGTCTTTTGGATTCAGAACGTATGCCTACTGATTGTAAACTTCGCCTGGGAGAAGTTTTGGGCCGCCCCTTCAGATTGCTAGTACGGCCTTCTGTTTTTCTTCCTGCAGTCTGCAGGTCAGTCAATGTCATCAGTAAACTTATCAAGTCGAAAAATAATTGTTTTTGTTTAGTGGTCTCGTCTTGACTTATGCCTCTGCGGGTCCTGTATTTATCGCGCCTGCCATCTTTACAAAGATATATCACTTCAACTCGCTTCAGAATGGGTCAGTGTTTCATGTTGTTCTATTCATTTTGAATTGAAGAAGGTTCAAGGCTTGCCACTGGATTGAGTGTTCAAACAGGCGTGTACGTGATTTTTTGGGCTTGAAAGATCTTTTTATCGATGTGCACATCGATTTATAGGCTAATCGGGGAAGTATTCTCTGGTTCAATGACAGATTATATGATCAGACGCGCTCGTATACGCGCTATAAGAGATGGAAGGCCAGTAGAGCCTGAAATTCGATTACGGGGAATATGGCCTGCAGCCGTGATTGTTCCCCTTGGACTTGTTATGTGAGTCAACCGCCACTCATAGAGGCTCCGTTTCTTACCTTTATCTTTAGGTGTAAGAACGTAGAGACAATCGATCAATTGGTATTCCACTGATGCCAAACTCAAGTTGGATTTACAATTCGCTATACCAGAACATTTATAGCACCTTGTGTGGCAATTGGTAAGGCGCATGTCTATTCACAGATAAGCAAAAATGAGCATTTTACCTGTAATCCACCTGCAATACATTTCCAGGATTCGCTTGCATCGGTGGTAAGTTTTTCACGTTGCTAGGATATTACGTTTGAGGCTTATTAGTGCGGATAAGTGCAAATTACTTCGACCATTTGCTTTACGTATACTTGCAGCGACTGTTTTCCTACTCAGAGCAACGACGTTAGCCAATGTTTGAAGTACGTTCGTGGATAGATCGTTTAAATGCTTCACTCATAGATGACTAGCTTTGTCAAAGTGTTATTATTGGTTGCATTAACATTTTATGAGTATGTCAGTCCAAAGAGCTTCAATCTGTTCAGCTTTTGAGCTTTAATGCGACTAGAATTCCATTTGGTGAACGCGTAAGTGGGAGCAGATAGACTGAATCCTTATAGTTCGGCGCTTGTAGATGACTGGATTTCGTTCACTTCAGGTTGGTTTTCAATGGGCATTTGTAGTTTTTGCAAGCATCTGGTGAATAACAAGTGGAGACCAGGAATAAAATAAATGGCTGATGGAGTCATATACAGCACTTTGTCGTTCTTGTCCATCGCAGTGTTGATGAGGAAAGGCACAGAATGGAGGGAAAAGTAGGAATGTTGAACTCTGGTACATATTGCGCACGTTTCTGGTGAGTCTGATGAGTATTTCCATTTTGATATCTGGCTCTATCGATAAAAGTGGATTTCTGGATTGAGGCTCCTATTCCTCGATAGATCAATTTGCATGTGACAGCGGAGGATTTGCCCTATGAGGTGAAGGCCACATAACTGTCGTCATATCATTTACAGCCCTGAAGATCGTACGGTTATCAAAACTTGATTCAATTCTTGACAGACGATCCCGCTGCGTTTGCCTGGACTAGAAACTCTATATAGGCTTTCTTTTCTTCTTCCTTTTCTGTTCTCTTTTCTTTATCTATGCCCGGATCAGGTTTGAGTGATCCTTTTTTTCTTTTGTCCTTTTCTAGTAGTCTGTGATCAATTATAGAGTACTTGTACTTTACCGGGGACTGCGCTCGAGTACCGCGTTAGAAATTTTTGATGGAGAACCCCTACCCAATAGAAACCTACTGTTGATGATAGACCCCTGGAGAGCTACTCTGAGGGGGGTCTGAGGCCTCTATGGCATCAATTGCTCAGGTGCAATGAATAATTCCCTTCTTCAGCTACTGCAAACACACTCCCATCTCTACCATCTGCCAGCAAACTTTGCTCACACACTCCACCTCTGGATTTATGCCTCTCATAGATACACCCCCTGCTGGGCCCGGTTCAGGCCCTCCATGTCTTAACACTAGTTGTGGAACAGAAATCTTGAATCAAAAAATGGGGCACGTCCCCATAGATATGCCCCAGACATCGGGCTCTTTGTAGCCCTCCGCGTCTTAGTGCTAGTTTGCTTGTTGCGGAATAGAAATGCTGAATCCAAAGGGGGCACGTGACGTATCAGGGTCTAAAGTCAATTGTCATTTCAGCAATTTCGCTATGACTCTAATAAGTCCCCCGCACTACTCCCTAGAATTTACAGAGAGCCGTCCGTGGACTGCCACTCAAGAAAAGGCTATCGCAGCTGATTTTCCATTTGATCTACAACAAGAAACTGCCGATCAATTCATAACTCAGACTTACTTGCAATTTCTATGGTTCCCAGAGGTGATGGACCAAGCCTCATCCGTTGATTTTTTGTCCTGAAATTTGAAATTAGTCTATCGTACCGCTCCAGTTTTTTATACCGTCCTTGCGCCGCGTCCCAGATTTCCCCTCGTCCGGTCAATCCAATCACTCTCTTCATTCATTGCTGGAGCCATTACTTCAAACAACGCGCACAATCACCAACAAATTTCATGTGGAACTGCTTCAGATCCTCCAGGATGGTGGGGGTGCTGGAGAGATAGAAGAAAGTATGATGTGGTATGCATTGCAGCACGAGAAAGTGGACGACAGAGAGGCATCCGACCTGGTTGAGAATGGGATTTTGGAGCCTTGGATGGATGCCACGTGGAGGCAGAACTGGCTTGAGCGCCTAGAGAAACGCGAGTGCGTATTTTACTGTCAAATACCATATGACATGTGTCAAAGTCTGATAAGAGTGCAAATACAGATATTACTTTACATGATGAAACTCTCGATCGCACCAGAACCTGTGATCGCACATCCCAAGAAGAGAAAGCGGTCTAGAAAGAAGATACATGTCCCTTCAGCCTCATTGGAGGAACGACTAGAGAACTTGATGGACAAGTTGTCCATGTTGCAGTTGACCAGCCATTTATCAACAGAGGAGTCGCAACTCAATCGTAATGAACGGGATTGGGCTCAACTCTTTTGTGAGGATGTAGTAGAAGCTGCGTGAGTGGATACACTTTTGTTTTCCTTTGCCTCATGTGCAATCTCATAGGTTCAAATCACTCCTGCCTGAACTATGTTCATTGCTGAGATCAAAAGTCTTTCCAAATTCACCTTTTTCTGATATCGACACTGCGACAACCTCACGATCTTCCTCTCCTGAGCTTCTGGTGGTCCCTTCGTTACCGATATCCACAAGTGATTTGGTCTCTTCGACGGCCAGCTCACGCTCCCTAAGTCGTGTGCGGTCCTGTTCGCTCTCCGTATCACTTGCGCAGGAGAGGGAAGAGCGTGAACGTTCTGTCAGCATTGGTCCAGGGAAGAAACGTGCCTTAAATCGCGAAGTTAGTATGTCGCGAACATTCAAACCCAAACCCAAACCCAAGATATCCAAGACGACTTCTGATCTTCAGTCCAACGGATATGGCAAACTACAAACCGGAAAAACTGAAATTATTTTAGTAGAGGATACACCTCAAAAGCCTCGTGTCGTTGGTAGAAAGGCGTCTCTGTCTAATTGTGATCCCACATCTTCAAACGATGTTTTCAGCACGCGACAAAGCAATCAGGGCCTTTTTGGCACACGTACCGACAAGACTGATGATGACGATGCGTGGATGCTAGATAGTTCCCCTGATGTGTTTCTTCTACAACCAGGTCGTAAAGCTGGCGGCAATTCGGACGATGAATATGAGACTGTCATATTTCAAACACCGAGCAGGAGGCCACGTCGGCGAGATTGAGGCTTTGTTGATCTCAGTGAATGCCCTTGGTTCGTACATCCACGGTCAGTTGTAATAGATCTGTGTTCCACGAGTCTGCCCAATTCATCTTAGTCCCAGGAACAACGATCTGTTCTTCATCATCTTTGAGCATTTATCCAAATTCTCGCTTTTTCAGTTGTACCTACTGTCTACTCTTCTTCCCCTTCCTTTCACCTCTCAGACAGCCCAAAGAGTCTTAGTTCTTATCATCTATGCTTCACGTTTGTAAGCTATCAGTTACAAAATGCATCTGAAAAAAATACGTAGTGGTTATCTGGTATTTATCATTCTCATTGACGGAAACATCTTTTGCTGAAGGCCTTTTGTCACTTGATGAAGACATAAAATATTGTCATTAGCAACAGGATGTTCCCGGACCGGCATGCCTATACACTAATGAATGCCGATCCAATTTCTACACATCAACACAACTCTGATGCTCGTATCTTGCACTTCTGAAAGCTTGGGTTTAAAAGATCGGACACTCGCCGATAAAAGAATATCGTCAACGAATTTCTTCTTCCACTACGTCTGATCTCATGGGTTCGTAGGTGGAACCTACTCGACGTTTCTTATTTTGGTAACGCCACGACACCTATTTTAGATTGAATGCATTCTTGAGTACCCTGCGGATATATCTATCTCTGGGGTCGAGTACCCGTCGGGTGAGTACCTTTGCAGTCATTTCTCTATGATCATGATTTAGCCATTCATTTAAATATACCGTAACTGTTTCGTTTCGTAAATTAACCCCCACTTGCTTGCTTTCTGGTCTCGTACTCACTCCTCACACGTGCCGTTGTTGACCGATCTCATTCAACCTACGGCAGCCGCATGTCGTCGTGCATGTCGTCCTGCCTGCAAACCTCAGTCTATATCATGTGAAGTCTCGTTGTCGACATCGAAGTGTTGCAGGGCTCTGAGGTAACGTACATACTATGATTACACTGAACTGAAGTATACTAAGTCAATGCGAACCAAGATATGAACCAAGATATCGGATATGAGTCCAAACACGTATAAGCTGATGTCCATAAAGTCCCTCAGTTCCATTCCTGCTGCGCGTACACACCCAAGACAGCACTCGACAAGACTGGGGAGTACAGCTGGGTATCAGCTGCCGTATACACCTTGTCTTTCTGCACACTGTTAACAATCTCAAGCAATTGATCCTGAATGAAATCGACAAATACGAAATCAATCGGTGTATCAGATGTCACACCGGACGGCGGATCTGAGGCAAGGAAATCCGGGGGGTTGAAGAAAGGAAGGGCAACATGGAGGGTATCATCGCCTACACCAGGGCAAGACTACCGAGAGGAAATGAAGATTAGTTTTTATAAGATCAAGAAAGAAAACTCAAAGTACTGACATCCTTCGTCACATACCCAAGGGTCAAGTTCGCAGACGTTGCCCTCCTCTCCATACCAGTCGACCTATCCATCATTCCCATCATCCATGCTTTGTAGACGCCCTCGACGTCTCCTTTTGCATATCCCTTTATTGATTCATAGTGGCTAAGACCACTGGTGGAGGTTGGGGTCCTCCTTTCATTAGCACCTGCCTTGTTCAAAGTATTCACAGTCGTTTCAGCAACGCTGAGCGGGACATTTGACAAGAAACGGAAAGAGTCCATAAACGGTGAAACGGTCAACTGATCATTCTTGGTGAAAGGTCCAGCGTACAGATCGAATCTTAAAGAGCCCGAATTGGTGATAAACAATGCAGGCTTGGAGGCTTCACTGTTGTTAAGCTGGAGTGCTACAGGCATGACTTTACTAATGAAAAGGGAAAAGAGGGAGCTGTTTGAGGGGTATGGTACTCTAATTTTTATCTTTAGATCGGCAATGAAGTGTGATTATCAATCCAACCTACGTGAAGAGCTTGTAATCTTGAGGCGCAGTCCCAAACTGAGCACTGAGGTCGAAGCGAGAGCTCAGTTCCTGGAGGCCGCTGGAAATTTGTTCGCCTAGAGATGTGTCAAAGTCGTGTCCATTTGTTTTAGTGTGGAACTTGATGCTGGAGTTGGTTTTCAGAGTAAAAAATTAGGTAGGGGGAGCATACTTCATATGTGATGCGATTGGTATCAAGGTATCTTCTGCTGAATTGGATAGCTTCTTTACTACCCTTTTTGTCCAGCTTGGCACCTGATTCAAAGGTCACACGGGAGCATGGGATCGATAGTATGATACACACTCAGCCAACCTGCGAAAACGTTCAAATCCATCACCATCTGATTTCAAAGGACATACCAACTGTTTCCATGTAACGGCCGCTTTCCAATGACATAGACCTTTGGTCAAGTTGTACTGATCGCACGTTTCATCTAGGGATCAGATCAATACATTGTTACAGCTGTGATACGCACTACAATCGCGAATGTGGGTGTGACCTGGACAAAGACCTCAGTTTCTTGCATACCACTGGACAGAGTGATACTGACCTCCGAGGATTAGAATGGGAGTTGTTGCGTGGATAGCACGAATGGCGTTGAAAACAAGCGGCCCTAGATTCAATTTCATTTTAATTGCTGGTGTCCACATCAAGAAAAGTGCTGACAATTATCACGGGAGACTGGCATGTGCCTGACAAGCATTTTAGCGTGACATGCCATAGAAGATTTGGGATGAGCTCACCCAACGAGTAGAAACACATCAGGTTCATCCTGAATCGCGTCCTTAAACTAGAAGTAGATAAACGGCTGTACACATTACAAGTCATATCAAGCCACTTGCCCAGGTTTCATTAACCATATTAGCAACTGATTGCACTGTCGTGCCAACGTCATTGTCCGTGAAATCATAGAGAACACCAAGAGCAGTAATCTTGCGACCGCTGGTGCATGGTTAGGTTGGTGATAATGAATGTCAGCATACTCACTGCTCGGTTTGGAATTTTACGAAACGGTCTGCAATTGATGAATCAGTTATCTTCAGAAGATTGATTGAACATGAAGTCGACATACCGCCCACTGGTACACTGACATTTTGCCCACACAGCGTCGGAATGGTGATATTCACATTAGATGAGAGGTAACGTCCGTTCAGTGCAGGAACGAAGTTTTGGTACCTTCGGAAGTGATCCATTGAGTGTATCTGTCCTGTCAATGAACCAAGATACGCACATATCAAGTGTATTGTTGTAGATATATAATTCATGGCTGATTCACAGCATAAATGCGCTAGGTTTCCAGAGCTCAATCCATAGACTCACTTTCCAATGACCATAACATCATAGGGAAGCTTCTTGATAAATTTATTGGCCTATGCTTGATGTAAAGAGCTGAGCAAGGAAATAACGAGGATTTAAACATACATCATGGGCGTCAACTCCACCAGGTGGAAATCCATCAGTGAGTCCAGTACCTATATCACCTTTCAGCTGATATGAATCATTAACGAACCGAAGCCACTTTCCATCATGTAAATCCCCACTATCAACTAACAGCAAATCCACACCACGTTTCTAACATTGATACACATGTGAGATATCACTAGTACTCGGGGGCATAAGATTAGTATTAACTTACGTCGGCCGCTTCTTTCATGTGACTAACGAATGAAGCAAAATCACCCAAATCAGCACTGGAAGGAACAGTTCAGCGGCCTGACACAATATCACGGGAATTGGTGTCGCACACCTGTAATTGGGTTCAGGGAACGAAGTCTTTTGATGACCCAGAAGCCAACCATGGCTGTCAGTGGTATGAATGATGTTAATATCTCCCCATACTAGTTGGCGCGTTGGTGGTGTGAGTTGAACCTTGGGTGGTGGTGGTGGTTGGTGCCCGTGACTATGGTCGTGTCCACACCCCTGAGCCAGTCCGAGGACCGCAAAACCAACAAAAGAGGAAACTATAAGTCTCATCCGAAGATCAAAATCCCTAAGAGCAGGCACTACCTCCAGAAGTCCGTCAGTTTTTATAAGACAGCCCTCCATTGGAGACGCGCACGTGTCGTTACTTTTTCTTCAGAATTTCTGGTCCACAACAAGTGCTGGGACCCTGAATGAGGCCACGTGTGATTATCAACAATGAAGCCGGTTGTAACTGATTTATGAGATTCAGATATAAGGGGTAAACATTCAGTTCCTGAAAGGAACTATCCGTCATGCGAGAGTACTGATTAACTACTAAATAAAGAAGGAGTTAGGTCTGAGAACATACCTCACACAACAGCAATGAATGATTTCCTGCAGGGATTCTGAGGGAATCTAGGAACTTTCGATATCAGTCTGTGACATGATTTTGGACGTTATTATGTCATGTAGATACTTTTGAATATCATAGATTTGTAACGTGGTGCTCGATCGCAGTTCACATTATGTGCATATTTGCAACGCCACAGCCTGACATGTTGAGACAGAGACCATATATTCACCTTTTTTGAATCACTAGATTGCAGAGGAATCCTATCACTTGTCGATATTCTCTATGATGAGATACTTCACTGGAAACTTCGTCCGAAGCTCTAAAAGCTGTCAAAACAATTTAAATAATCTTCTAGTATGTGTCATCAAGATTAATGTTGTGAAAGTGTAACAAATTGCTGGTTTAAAAAAATGGTGCGAAAATCTGTCTATTCAGATTTTTACATGTGCAGCTATAGCACAGATATAAAGTCTGAAGGCACATTCTAGGGTGTGACTCATCACTTCTTACCTGAGACACGTTTCTTTGCACAATACCATTACACGTTCGTTAAGTCCTTGCTTTGATATTGTCCTTGATCGTGCCTTCTCACAACATGGAATATTGAAGGAGATCAGGACTACTTACACTTTATGATATAAGTGAGCAGCAGTCTGTGAAACCTAAACCGATGTTCTTACAGTTATGCCATTGTTCCGGCTCAAGTCTTTCAATCGGAAAGACTTTGATGAACCTTGAGTTGACAACAGATTAATCCTGGGAGGTTGATCATGACATTTGTCAATGGTATAATGAATATATACGTTACGCTGTTGGGTGCAGCCAGATCTTAGGACTTTACTGATTGGTACAATCCGGCTACTGGATAGCAGAACGACATTTTCCTTTGTAATGATCTGGTCACGAAGACAGAAATTTGGGCAACCAAAGATAGAGGTAGGGACTAGTTCCATGTCAGCAAGACGGAAGACAACACATGGATCAATAGTGAGGTGGCCTGTCTCATCTCTCATACAAGAAACAACTGTGTTTCAAGCCTATTTCCTATGTCTGCTTCATCCTACAGAAGTATCGGTGAATTTTTGAGGACATAGGCTTAGAGTGATAGTAAGCATGCAAGTCGATGGGGAACGATGAGGCCAAGTAGAGTACATCTTGAACTTCAAAACTATCCATTCGGTTATTCGACTAACATGAGCGTAGCAAGGGCAAAGGCACTTGTGATGTAGTGATGGGATGTGTCGATCACGAGATCACATTTGCCCCCAATCGCATTTTATTACGGAACAACACCATGAACCTCTCCCTTTATAGCATTCAAGCTTTCGTCATTATTGATTCAGAAGGAAATCGTGTCCTCGCAAAATACTATCATCCTCGAAGCCATCCCGATGGCGAATCAAAAGAATTCAACACCCTCAAAGATCAAAAGGCATTTGAGAAAGGGCTTTGGCAGAAGACAAAGAAAGCTGGAGGTAAGTCTGTTGTTTCGAGGCGAAACTACTTACGATGCGTGTGCTGATTCCTAGATCCCTCCTAGGTGATATAATCCTTTATGATTCACATCTAGCGGTGTACAAGCACTCCCTAGACCTCATTCTTTACTTCATCGCTGGTCCGACCGAGAATGAACTTATGCTTTCAGCGGCACTGACGTCTCTCATTGATGCGTTATCAATGCTCCTTCGGAACTCACTTGAGAAGCGGGCTGTATTGGAAAACTTGGATCTGGTTTTGTTATGTTTGGACGAAACCGTTGATGATGGGTATGGCATTCCTTTCTCCACTTGCGTTACCTATCCTTATGCCGAGAGTGATAGAATCATTGTAGACACAGATGCAGCGGCTATTGCTTCCCGCGTCAGTCGCCCACGCCCAGATACGACTGAGATCGTGATCAATGAACAAACGATTCTAAGCGCTTACCAAACAGTAAAGGAGCGTGTGCAGCAGAGGATACAGCAGATGTAATCTTGTTCCTCATTCGATTCCGCCGTCATTGATCTCTTCCCTCCCTCTTTGAGAATCGTTCTCACTTTCTTCCTATTCACATAGGAGATACCTAGGTCCCTGTAATGGATGCATCTTATCCCTCCTGATCAGGTCAACCTTGATCACCGACGGCAAGATGGCATCGGCTACCTCATTTTATGGTTTTATGCACTTGTTCGCCGTGCGTGTGATTTGAGCATGTGGATCTAGTGCGTGAATGATGGTTTTCTGGGCTGAATGGGTGTCTATACTATCCTGCCGTTGAGTTGAGTTAACCGGAGTCTTGTTCCCTGACCCAGAATAACGGTAATGCACAGTGGTACATACGATTCAAGCTTCGCAAAAACCTTCCCCTCGTACTTTACACTCTTCATCACCTAGAACACGTGAGCCATCTTCTGAGTCGAGGACCTCCGACGCATTAGAAAGAGATCCCCTTAATTGACCCTCAAGTAGTAAAGACGTGTAACGAATACAAAACTCGACTCATCTTTACGTTTCCCCAAGTCCATTACTTTCCTTGTAACCAATATTGAATCATTCATCTAACCATTTTCGAACAAAGTCAAAACAACGCTAAGCCAATAGTGGGTGACTAGTGGGTGACTTCCCGTAAGCAGTCTGAGAAAATCTGAGGTCACAGATTTTCTACTGCTGCTCCATGCCGAGTTGAATCTTAAATTTCAGAGTGTCTCAGACTTTCCCTTCCTGATACCTATCTTCAGTTAGAGATATCATTGGGCTATACCATTTATAAAAATCTCCATTGTAGATCAGATCAAGGTCACATACTATATACAGAT
>Ga0153947_1000961_pt1 | contig 13877 bp, 17 predicted proteins | sample TSNJ031MetaG_FD_104697 | JGI IMG/M metagenome (GOLD analysis project Ga0153947, IMG submission 104697) | Attine ant fungus gardens microbial communities from New Jersey, USA - TSNJ031 MetaG | ecosystem: Host-associated > Fungi > Mycelium > Unclassified | place: USA: New Jersey, Wharton State... | reverse complement strand
CCACAAAAACAACATCATATGCCGCAATATTGGCATCCTTATCAGCAATCGCGGGACGGAAAGATTGGTCGTTCATTTCTATAGAGCTACGGGACTTCTTGTCGTTCCAGTTTAAATCAGCCTTGGTGTACGATACTTTCGGTTTGATTTCATAAAGGTCGGCACTTGCCACCTCTGCCAGTGTCTTTGCAAGTACAGCCGTCTCACCGCTTGCTGAAAAATAAGCTACTAATTTTTTGCTCATGCTTTATCCCTCCAGGACAACTAAAACTAAATTCATGGTGTAAAGATAGAAATATTACACACCGCTGGCGTCGTTTAGTTCAAACAAATTGCCTTCTGGGTCTCTAAAATAAGTGCAGCGCATTCCCCAGTCCTCAATGAGTTGTGGCTCACCCAGAAACTGTACGCCTGCTTCTTTCAGCCGTTGGTAGTCTTTATCCAAGTTGTCCGAGGGTATTACCGCTACAACAGTGTCGGATTGGATGTTCTCATTTGGTTGTTCGTACCCCTTAAACATCGTCATATTTGCCCTGGAAAAGATGGCAAAGCATGGTGCCTCTCCTGCTTTTGTGGCAAAGGAAGTATATGGGCCATTTCTGTCGCCCCAAACCGCCACCAAGCCCATCTTTTCTGTGTAGAAATCAAAGCACGCCCCATAATCTTTCCGAACTAAAACTCGTATTGTTGTCTCACCAAAGTGCATTGTCTTTCCTCCTGTATGATCGTTTTACTTAGCCATTTATCACAAGACCGCTATTGTTCAATGCTTTCCAACTCCCGCTGTATCAATGAAATTGCCAGCCGAAGCGCATTCAGATTCCGTGAGGCCAAAGTGAGCTGTGCCTTGGGAGGCGGTTGCTTCTTTGACAAGGTTTCCCGGACTTTTTCTATCTTGCGGATTGATGATGATATTGCCTTTTGGGCCGCTTCCAATTCTTCTTTTGTGTACTCAACCATAAGCATTTCCCCATAAACACTATCTGTCAATAGACGTATATTCGATCTTCGCTTCCTCGCGGGTCGCCTCAATTTTGAAAATGACCGGGCGCAGGCCGTCATTGCAACTGCAAATGGCAACCCCGGGCGTTTTGATCCAATCACTGTAATAGAACACACCGGCACCCGCTCCGTGCGCAAGGGCAAACACATATTGATAAATAGCTTTCCATGCTTCATCGCAGAAATGATTCGGCTTCGCGTAATCTGCGTAATAGATTTGCCCTGCTTTGTGCATCGGACAGGCTTTCAAGCCATCCACGCCATATTCCTTTGCCAATTCTTCATCTAATGTTGTTTTTAGCACCGTAATTTTACACTTGTTCATGGAATATCCCCCTTGACTCGTTGTCAGTGTTTTGCATTTACCGCTATCGCTGAATATGCTCACGATCCTTTTGCAATAGCCACAACGCAGTTATACACAGTTACTTATTTTTTTATAATACACGCATTATAGCAAAAATTAACCACGTCCCAGTCCGGTAACCAATTCCAAAATCACGCATAGTTCAATATTTCTTCGAAATCATCATTAATACTCATCTAACACCTCTTGGCCCGTTGTTGTGTATCATAAACATAATTGGCAACTCAAAGCTATAAGCAACCTGCACGTTTTTCTTCAATAAATACTATAAAATCATCGTGCTTTTGTTCATCAGAAAATATGGTAAAAGGCAGCAGTATGGCTTGCACCACATTAATGTAAATGTATATTGCTTTCTCGGTTATAATAACACGTTCAATAGTGGAATACTTTACTCTTGCCTCTCCGTTCTCCGTTGTCTCAACGAAAAAATCATCTTCAAAGGAAATCGTTACATTGCTCTGATACGGCAGTTTACCGCTTTTCTTTATTCTTCCGATATTTTTCTTTATCTGTTTTGCCATGAGCGGTTTGAAAAATATCAACCAGAGTATTGCGACAATTCCAAAAGCAATATAAAAATAGTAAGTTACAACAGGTTCGTCTACTATTGTTCCAGCAATCAGACCACAAGCAACAAATATAATGGGAACAATGAAACGGTAAATTATCATATTTTTTCTACTTGCCGGAGAATTAAAAGCGTGGTATTTGTTGAACTCAAAATAGTCGTTTTCGTTTAATGTATAACAAAATTGAAACATTTGTACTTTATCCCCTTTCAATATTCAGCAATTAGTTAAATTTCCCATTATGGCTAAATTAGGATGTCTGTCATAAACATAATGGGCAATTCAGTTCCATGTAAAAATTCTTCTAAAATGGATAATATTGCACTAAGGTTTAATTACCAATTGTAATCTCTACTTAATCTTGGATCAACAATCTCTTTAATAGCTGGTTATATGCTTCCCATGATTCGTCTAAAAAAGATATTGGTTCAATTAACCTTATTCTCATAAGATCTCTATTAACCTTATTCATAGTCTTTATGAATGGAGATAGAACTTTTGTATCATACTGCTCTTTACACTTAATTATTCCTTTATCATAAATAACTTCATCACCACGAGAATAAGTATACAAATAATCGTGTATATGATATTTATATATTATCATTCGTAGTGTCATCTCAAACGATAGTTTATCTAAGGTAGTATTTTCGTTCATAACCTTAGATGAATTATGTTCCAGATAAGATATAAGCTGTAAATTCTGTATACAGACAAAAGAGCTGGTTGCAATATCAATTTTAGAAAAACCGTTTATCAATTCCATAAATTCAATCAAGAAAATAGCAGCAAAGGTATCACAAGCACATTCCTCAATAATATCATCATCTGTAATAATATAATCTCTCATCTTTTCCATTGTATCAAGACCTTCTCCACCTGCTCGTACTCTCCGGTTTTCAATTAATTTTTCAAAGCAATCCAACCACAACTTACGCTTAAATGTAAGTTGTATATTCTTCTCCTCTTCATCACATCTAAAGAGATACCAATGTGAAAGCTCATGTGCTAAAATAAAAGCTTCCTGAACTAATAAATTCCGTGCAATATCTGTATTTCTTTCCTTTGAGAAAGTAACCATCCCCCTACTTGCACGAAAGCAATAGGAAAAGTGAATCGCCTCATGTATTTTGGATTGAGTATAAAACTTTTCAGCAAAAAGTTTATATGTAAGCCGTTCAACCAAATCGTCCGCATTTTGCCCAGCCAAATATGCCTCTGCAAATTCTCCAAATACATCTAGTAAGTGTGTATCGAATAAAAGAACTGGTGCTTGCTGACCTGTTTCTTCATTTTCAATAAACTTAGTTTCAGTCGTTTTATTAAAGCTACTATAAATAAGCAGTTCCGGTGGTTCGATAGACATTTTTTCTATTACAAATTTTTTTAAAAGTTCATTGTAAAGAGGTTGTAGGCTTGGAATATCAAGAGGTTCTCCAAATATTTTTTTTCCAGCTAATACACTCTTTTTTATAATATTTTTTTTATCCATCTTTCTTATTCATCTTCTTCTGTAGATCACACATCTTATCCAATACCTTAGACACATCCTTTTGCGATACACTCTCAACCGTAATATCACCACAACTTACCTTAGTTGGCCCACATTTCTCAATAAGTTTTAATAAAATCTTAGTTAGGCAGGGTATTGTAGCAACCGCTAGAGGTATTACCACATCCAACAATTCCGAACTTCCAATCAGTCCATCTGATTCTGAAGTAGTTACATTAATGGATTCTTCCTTGCACTGATTCTTTACCCATTCAATATCTTCCCTTGAAACACTTAATACTATATTTTCCATGTTTTCTTCCTATCCTTTTACTATGGTAGCTTATTATATTAAATAGAATTTCAGCCTCATTTATCTATCAACACTCCCTTAAAGTTATTAACCGAGTTTTTCATTAACTATGTTAGCCAAAATTATATCTTAGCCGAGCTTCTTATTATCTATGTTTGATGTCTGTTTTTGATTTAATTGTCAATACTCCTATATAATACTAAAAGGAGTACGCATATGCAATCAAACAAAACTTGCCCCCTCGTAGAGCAGTATCTGGCTTATCTTGTTACAATCAAAGGCCGCAGTAAAAATACTATATTGGAGTATCGCTTGGATCTTCTGCAATTCTTCCGCTTTGTTGCAGGATGCAGAGGCATAGAATATCCGGATTTCCAATATGCAAAAATTGAATTCATTCAATCTATCCGTCTTGGAGATATGTATGCTTTCTTAGCCTATTGCCAAAATACATTAGGCTCATCGCCCGGTACTCGCGCCCGTAAGATTGTTTCTATCCGACAATTCTGGAAGTATCTCAAAACCAAGGCACATTTAATTGATAACAATATCGCAGAGGAACTGGAAACCCCTAAGCAACCAAAGCGAATGGTCAGGTGTCTCATTCTTTAAGAATCTGTTCGGCTGCTTATTGAAGCGGGTTCATACTCGGCACGTGACAATTGCATCATCACATTTTTTTTGAACTGCGCTCTGCGCTTGTCCGAATTGGCAGCATTAAATATTGATCAAGTAAACGCCGATACCATGTCCGTAATTGGTAAGGGGAACAAGGAGCGCAAGATATATGACTCCAGCTGTTAAGCAAGCGTTAGCGCAGTGGTTTGTTGTTCGCAACACACTTTCTGTTAACACAAATGCTTTGTTTATTTCTCGTAACAGAACTCGCCTGACAACACGCTCTATCCAGAATGTTGTAAAAAAGCATATCGTTGCATCCGGCATCAACCCTGAAGGGCTGTCCACACACAAATTGCGCCATACGTCGGCTACACTAATGTACAAGTAGGTCGTGTTGATATCCGTTCTCTGCAACAAATCCTAGGTCATGAGAGCATTGCGACAACAGAAATTTATACACATGTTGATGACAGTCAATTGCAGGCAGCCGGCACCGGCAATCGCCCATGCCAGCCATGATGTTCAGTTGAGCATCGTGGCTTTCATAAATATAATTAGCAGTTCCAAAAATCTCTAAGTTATATTTACTACTTGTAACGATAATCGTCAGCTGTTGTCATTGTATTAACCATAAAATCACTATCCTTTAATGCTGACGTAATAAGAGCCTTTTTACACGGAACATGAAGAACTGCAACAGAAGACTTGCTATCTCTAAACATTGGTAGCTTATCCCACAAATCTGTTATTTGTTTCTTGTAGTTTCCACTACTATCCACTATATCACTTTTCTCAGAAAAGTCGGGGTAAATTACTATTACAGGAAGTCCCTGATCGTTTATTCCATAGTCGATTTCTTCTCTCAGAGCCTTGCTGTTTTTTGTAATTGAACCAAGAAACAAAATGATATTCTTTGATTTGCACAAACGTTCGCGAAGCCGAGGCTTTAGCGTGGTTTCCCAGTCGCTTCCATCACGCACATTATAATTCTTGTTATGAGAATCGATAAAAGGAAAATCACTGTCAGCACCTTTCCACATACGTAACATGTTGTAGTAAACAAAATCGGGAGTGCTTGCAGCTCCTAAATTGCTCTCGCTAAATGGTTCAGTGACATAAAAGGCCGAATAATTACCGTTTCTGTATGCCATAATTTTTTTATTCCTTTCTGTTTTGATTTTTCATTCTTATTTTATTTTGTTCTTCATTTGTTTTAGTTCAATATTCCATATATCATCTCCTCTTATTTAAAATTAAGGTTATGTTGAATGTGATAGAAGTCTATCTCTTCTGCATTGGGTGGGTAAATCACAATGTTGATCTGCTTGTCCGCATATGTATTATGAAAACCAGCTATGTATTGTTTTGCGGTTAGTCGTTATACCCCTATTACAGATGCAATTTTATTGTAATCCCATACCCACCTGTTATCTCTCCAACTCCACATTTCTTTATGTATCCCTTACCCTCTAACAACATCAGGGCATTTGCCCCTGTCGATGGAGCCTGAATTGTAAAGGACAACAATTTGTAAACCGTCACAAACAGCTTTTTGGCACTCAAAATCTATATAACTGCGATAATCGACGGAGTGCCCTCTTGCGCAATAGTGGCTATACTGTTTAAACTGTCACAATATTGGCAACTACCACTACGAACTGTCTTTGTGTTTTCACCCATGATAAGGATAAACTTATAGGATTCATCAAGGCGAGAACTTAAAGAGGCTTTTATGCTACAATTTAAGCTGCTGTCCCTTGCTTGCATTAAATCGTGATCATTCTTAAATGAAATGGATTTTCGATAGTCCTTATTCCATTTTTGAACTATCTCTACTGCGTTACTATCTCCGTCCCAATCGGCAACGATATATGTACAAGGTCTTAAGTATGAATTAATCATAGTGTATCAAGTCCTTTCAGGTTATAGAGATTTATTTCATTTATTCTATCATAAATCACAATAGTAATAGGTGCTTTTATCTGAATATTGCTTGTTTTTAGAGTGCACAGCATACACTTTATTAGGTCAAATGGAGAGGGTTTTTCAGATACGCCGTCAAAACGAGTTATTCCATCGCCCAAAATCGGTAAATAAATCGGTTTCCCTGAATATATTCGACCTAATTCTTGCCACATTTTTCGCAAAATGCTTTCATATTTTGAGTTGTCAGTATGCGCTTCGTTATCACTGTTGAGTTTTGTCAAAGCCAATAAAATGTAATCATTGTATGTCTTGACACAACCCAGTGAAACCTTGCGATTATCCTTGGCAATAGCAGTTTTAAATGCTTCAATTTCGCCATTTTCTTTGAGACGTTTAATCAGTTTTCCGTGAAGAGATGAATGCGAAATTATCGAGTCATCTTCTGATATACTGAATGTATCATCAACGCCAATTACTTTCCATTCTTTTTCTTTGAAAATATCGCCTTGACGAACCGTAACCTTGATCCCTCTGATTTTCAAAGTCACGCTATCTCTTATGCGCCACCATTGCCAAACAGCAGCAACCAAATATGAAAATACAAGAGACGCAATCGTTGCCAAGAGAATTATCCAAATATTATCGGAAATACCAGCAAAAGAGACCCCCAACACCCCTAATATAGCTGAGACCACGCCAAAAATTGCAAATCCAATCGTAATACTATCTTTCCAAAGTCTACCACTTTTTAATTGATAAAACTTTTTTTGCTTTTTCATCATGAATTATCTGTTCCTTTCACGAACTTCGTATTATTGCTACCATGCGGTGATTTGCGCAGTTCACCAAGGTTACATTATAGCCCAGCCTATGGAAAATGCATTATTCAGTAACAGTAAACTGTAACAAAATTCTCACTTCTTATAAAAATTAAAGGATATAGCAGGAAGAATTACCCTTACAATGCTCCCATTAACTCTTGGGTTCCCACCTGATTGATTACTCATATCGTCAAGGCACACCGGCATAAATGGAAGTTGGTTCCTGTTCTCATTTTTAATGTATCTATTCATAGTATATATTCAGTGGCAGTTATTTGCTTTATGTCTTTTCTTACAATCTTTAAAACTACTAAAAATATTATTGATATAATTAGTATAATAAATCCTAGTAACTTAAGAGTATCTCCAATATTTATGTATGCTATATATCTAAGAACTCAAGAATTTCCTGTTGTGTTACTTTGATACTGTCCAGTTTTTTATCAATGCTCATACAGGAACTTTGAGTCTCTGTGTAAAAATATTCCAATTTTTAATAGTATAGCACGTTTTTTTGACAAATTCCACTGTTATAGAGCCTTATTTTTTGTTTGAATAAACGAACTAAGCTGCTCGGCCGTTGGCTTCGACAGACAGGTATGGTCAGAGGGGTATGAGCCCCTCGCAGCGAAGCTGCTCGGCCGTTGGCTTCGCCAACTAAGACGGAAGGTACACCAGAATTTGCATGAATGCAAATTCTGGTGTACCTTCCGTCTTGAATGGCTCATTGCTTATCGACTAATTATCAATTAACTTTTCTCCGTCGCTCCAGCTGTAGAGCTTTCTTAGCTCTTGACCGACTTTTTCTGATTCATGCTGGCTTTCCTGCCTGCGCATTGCTCTGAAGTTTGGTGCGTTTACCTGGTTTTCTAATAACCAGTTGCGGGCGAAGGTTCCTTCCTGAATATCTTTTAATACTGCTTTCATGGCTTTTTTAGATTCTTCGCCAATGATTTTTGGTCCTGTTATGTAGTCGCCGTATTCTGCGGTGTTTGATACGGAGTATCTCATTCCGGCAAAGCCGCTCTGATAGATGAGATCTACGATGAGCTTCATTTCGTGAATACATTCGAAGTATGCACTTTCCGGTTCATATCCTGCCTCTACTAAGGTCTCAAAACCGGCTTTCATCAGGGCTGTTACGCCGCCGCAGAGTACTGCCTGTTCACCAAACAGGTCGGTTTCCGTTTCTTCGCGGAAGGTGGTCTGAAGCACTCCGGCTCTGGCACCGCCGATTGCCAGTGCGTATGCAAGTCCTTTATCGTGAGCTTTGCCGGTTGCATCCTGATGTACGGCGATCAGGCAGGGAACACCTTTTCCTTCCTGATATTCGCTTCTTACGGTATGGCCCGGTCCCTTCGGTGCGATCATTACTACGTCTACGTTAGCAGGCGGTACGATCTGTCCGTAATGAATCCCAAAGCCATGCGAGAACATCAGCATATTGCCTTCTTCCAGATGAGGTTCGATTGATTCTTTATATAGGGCGGCCTGCTTTTCATCATTGATCAGGATCATGATGATCTCAGCTCTTTTTGCTGCTTCCGCCGCGGTATATACGTCAAATCCCTGAGCTACCGCTTTATCCCATGATTTGCTTCCTTCGTAAAGTCCGATGATAACATTGCATCCTGATTCTTTTGCATTGAGCGCCTGTGCATGTCCCTGGCTGCCATAACCGATTACAGCGATGGTTTTGCCTTCTAACATGGACAGGTTACAGTCTTCCTGATAATAGATTTTTGCCATTTGTTTTCCTCCTGATTCTTTAATCAATGTTAATAACGCCTTTGCTCCCACGAGCCAGCCCGGTGATTCCGGTTCTGGCGAGTTCCAGTATTTCATATCCGCCGAGCAGATTTAAAAACGCATCGAGTTTCGATTGATTTCCGGTCAGCTCGACCATCAGCGACTCTTCTTCCACATCCACAATCTTAGCGCGGAAAATCTCCGTCATGGAAATGACCTCGGTCCGCTGCGCTGCATTGGCTCTGATTTTTACCATAATGAGCTCTCTGCATACCGACTGGTCGGGTTCGAGTACTTTGATCTCGATTACGTCTTCCAGCTTACGGACCTGCTTTTCAATCTGTTCCAAAATCAATTCTTCTCCCCGTGCCACGATGGTGATCCGGGTAAACCGCGGGTCAGCTGTCATACCGGCAGTAATACTGTCAATACTGTATCCCCGTCTGCTGAACAAACCGGCAATCCGGCTCAGTATCCCCGGGTTATTATCAACCAACAATGAATAAACCTGCGCTCTCATAATCATACCTCCACTTTCTCTGTATTAGTTTTGTATTCAACAAAAAACAGAGTGCGTTCTGTTTTTATTGTAGCAGTATCTTTCTGCTTTGTCAACAGTACACGAGTGTAAATTAGTCTAACCACTTTTTTATTTTAAATATGATGATCTCAGTGACAATAACGATAATACTGATAACGATAACCACCACATAGCCGAACCTGGTATTTAATTCCGGCATATTAATAAAGTTCATACCGTACCAGCCGGTTATTAAAGTCAGTGGCATAAATATTGTAGTTACCACTGTCAGGAACCGCATTATGATATTCTGACGGATGTCAATTTGTGACTGATACATTTCTCTTAACTGCATGGTGTACTCTTTCAGCGTCTGCGTATTGTCATATAATCTTGATACCCGGTTGGCGAATAAAGTAAATACCCGGCAATCATCTTCAGTAAACAAGTGGTTGATATTGCTTTCCAGAGACTCGCTCAGATCAATCAGCTGCCGGTAATATTTCTCCAGGATCAAAAGCTTCTTCCGGATCCGGTGCATATTCTGGTTTACATCCTTAACGTTGCCATTCAGTATAGTTTCTTCCAGTTCTGACAGATAGCTCTCGTATTCCTGAAGATAACTCACATCACCCTTGATCAGGTATTCCATAAAATTAAACAGAAAATGAGCAATATAGGTCTGATCATAAATCTGGACTTTGACAAGATTCTTTAATATCCCTTCCGCCCTGCCGGAATCATCAATAAACATAAATTCATCCTGATTCATATAAAAATCAAATTCAGCTTCTTTCCTTAAAATATCCTCTTTATCAGGAATAACAAATGTTCCGATAACACAATCTTTTAGTAAATCCGCTTTACAGTACTGAACGCTATGGGTGTGTACCAGCAGTTTCTGGTGCAGCAGCCCGTCATATTTATCCATATATTCCTGACGGCTGATCACCTGTACTATTTTCGCATCTGCTTCCGGTTCTTCGCCATCTGCCAGCGGTACCAGATTTCCCTTTAGGCTATAACGCATGATCTCACCTTCCCCTGTTACTTTATTGCTCTGCCTCTATCCGCTCCTTCAGATCATTCAGATAGACCCAGCGGTCCATCTTTTCTGCTAATTGTTCCTCCAGCTGCTGCTTTTCCTGCATCAATACATTCAGTTGTCCATAATTGCTGGCATTAGCACTGATATCCTCCGCTTTTGCTTCTATTACCGCTTCCAGGTCAGTGATGTCATCATCAATGGTTTCATATTCTTTCTGTTCTTTAAAACTGAATTTCAATTTCTTTTCCCGGAATCTGGTATCCTGCTTTTCCCTTTTCTCCTTCGACGGCTCATTTTGCACCGGCTCCGGCTTTTTCGTCAGCCAGTCACTGTAACCGCCTTCATACTGGACAATTGTCCCACCGTTTTCAAAAGCAAATATCCGCCGTACAACACGGTCCAGAAAGTAACGGTCATGGGAAACGGTAATTACAATTCCATCAAAACTATCCAGGTAATGCTCTAAAATAGTTAATGTCTGAATATCCAGATCGTTCGTGGGCTCATCCAATATCAGCACATTCGGCGCGCTCATCAGAATCCGCAGCAGATACAGCCGCCGTTTCTCACCGCCGGACAGCCGTTCAATCAAAGCATATTGCAATGTCTTATCAAACAAAAAACGCTCCAGCATCTGGGCTGCTGTAATCTGCCCTTCTCCGCTATCAACATATTCACCTGCCTCTTTGACATAATCAATTACCCGCAGTGATTCATCCAGATATTCGTTTTCCTGTGAAAAGTAACCAATCTTTATAGTTGGGCCAATTTCCACCATCCCTGCATCCGGCGGAAGCTCCTGACAGAGAATCTTCAATAATGTGCTTTTGCCGCAACCGTTTGGGCCGATAATACCGATACGATCATCACGCAAAAATGTATAATTATAATCCTGGATCAGCTTTTTCTCACCAAAAGCTTTACTTATATTAACGGCTTCTATCGTCTTTTTCCCCATCCGCGAAGATGCGGAACTCATCTGGACACTTTCATCCACCTTGGGTGCACTTACAGCCTGCATTTCTTCAATCCGCCGGATATGGGCCTTTTGTTTCGTAGCGCGCGCTCTGGCACCTCTCCTGAGCCATTCCAGTTCGGTCCGCAGGATGCTCTGGCGCTTTCGCTGCGTCGCCAGCTCCATTTCTTGTCTCCCAGCCTTTAATTCAACAAAGTCAGAATAGTTACCGGGATAATTATAAAGTTTTCCCTGATCAATCTCAACAATCCGGCTTGATACCCGGTCCAGGAAGTATCGGTCATGAGTTACCATTACAATCGATCCGCGGAAATGGATCAGATAATCCTCCAGCCAGGAAGCCATGACATTGTCCAGGTGGTTGGTCGGCTCGTCCAGAATCAGAATATCAACCGGGGCCAGCAGGACATTGGCTAAAGCGATCCGCTTTTTCTGCCCGCCGGACATGTGGGATACCGGTTCATCAAAGTGAGGAAGTGCCAGCTGGTGGATCATCGCTTTGGCTTCACTTTCAACCGTCCACTCATTTTGTTTGGTCACATTATTGGTGAGGATGGCTGATAATATCGTGTCATCCGTTTGGAATACAGGATTCTGAGGAAGATATCGCAGCTTGACATTATTGCCCTTGCTGAGTGTTCCCGCTTCGGCTGTTTCCAGGCCGGCGGTCAATTTCAGCAGTGTCGATTTACCTGTTCCGTTGATGCCCACAATTCCGATCTTATCACCTTGATTGATAGCAAAATCGGTATCATTTAATAGGACTTTATCAGTATAGGCCTTTGTTATGCCTTCCATTGTCAGTAAATTCATTCCGTACCTCCTAGCAACTGCTCCTATTATACAATAGACTAACAAAAAAAGGAAGCAATTCACACTGCTTCCGGTTGATCATATTTTACGATTTGAAACGGATCCCGGCATATGCCTTAATCACTTCCAAACATTTTTCAAATCCAAGTTTGCTGCTGTCCAGACAAAGATCATAATTTCTCGCGTCATTCCATTCATGACCGGTGTGGTAGCGGTAGAAGTCACCCCGTTCTTTATCGGTCTTAGCGATATAACGCTCCAGTTCTTTTCCTCTCAGCGAGGATCGTTCCGCCGCTCTCTCCAGACAAAACTCCTTTGATCCATGGATAAACACACTGATCACATTCAGATTATCTTTCAAAACAAAATCAGCACATCTTCCGACGATTACGCAGGATTCATTTAACGCTAATTCTTTAATGATCTTAGCCTGATAATTGAACAGATTATTGGTCGATACAAAATCATCACTATCCGGCGGGAGTAATTCCCCTTTGTAAATATTCTTAGCAATCCCGAATAACGGTGTGCTTTTCAGTTTCTCATCGGCCTGACCAAAGAATTTTTCATTGATGCCGCTGTCGTCAGAAGCCATGCGAAGTATTTCCCGGTTGTAACAATTAATGCCCAAATCATCTGCCAGCATTTTCCCGATGGTCTTTCCGCCGCTGCCATACTGTCTTGCAATTGTAATCACCATATTCCTCATCTGAAGAAACCTCCTATTCGCCTAAATACGCTTTCTTGATTGCATCATCATTCATTAGCACCTCTGCTTTATCGGACTTTACAATATTACCGGTCTCCAGCACATATGCTCGGTCGGCGATCGCCAGAGCCTTTTTTGCATTCTGTTCAACCAGCAGAACTGTGGTGCCGCTCTCACTGACTTCACGGATGATATCAAAGATTTCATTTACAAAGATCGGAGACAAGCCCATTGATGGCTCATCCATCAGGATGATCTTCGGCTGCGACATCAATGCCCGGCCCATCGCCAGCATCTGCTGCTCACCACCGCTTAAAGTTCCTGCCAGCTGTTGTTTCCGCTCATTCAGCCGGGGAAATCTCAGATACACCTTTTCCAGCGTCGCTTCAATCTCACTTTTATCTTTTCTGGTATACGCACCCATCAGCAGATTCTCGTATACCGACAATTCAGCAAATACACGGCGGCCCTCCGGCACATGTGACATTCCCATTTCAACAATCTTATGTCCCGGCATTTTGGTAATATTCCGGCCTTCAAATTCAATTGTTCCTTCCTTGGCCGGAATCAATCCGGTCACCGTATGGAGAATGGTAGTCTTGCCGGCGCCATTAGCACCGATCAGAGCGATAACCTCACCTTCATTTACTTCGAAGGAAATACCCTTGATTGCCTGAATGACACCGTAATTTACTTTTAAGTCACTTACTGTTAACATAGCCACTGCCATTTCCTCCTCTACTCACCCAGATACGCCGTCAATACTTTCGGATCGTTTAACACTTTTTTCGGCGCACCATTTGCGAGTTCTGTACCAAAGTTTAAAACATATAAATACTCACAGATACCGGATACCAGCTTCATATCGTGCTCAATCAATAAGATCGTCACACCGAACTTCTTTCTTATCAGTTCAATGGTCTCCATCAGTTCTACTGTCTCATTTGG
>Ga0153947_1000959_pt1 | contig 13917 bp, 12 predicted proteins | sample TSNJ031MetaG_FD_104697 | JGI IMG/M metagenome (GOLD analysis project Ga0153947, IMG submission 104697) | Attine ant fungus gardens microbial communities from New Jersey, USA - TSNJ031 MetaG | ecosystem: Host-associated > Fungi > Mycelium > Unclassified | place: USA: New Jersey, Wharton State... | reverse complement strand
GCATATTCCGGGAAAACATTGATGACAAGTTCACCGAAATCCAGAATTCCGGCAAGCTCGGCGGCGCCGTACGCGGCACCCGTTACCGTTTTGGTCAGGGACTGGGAGCCATGGATCAGGCCGGGCGCGTAGGGCGCCCACCATCCTTCTGCAAATACTTTTCCGCCGCGCAACATCATAAGACCATGCATCTCAGTTCCGCTGCGCTCCAGCGCTTCGATAAAGGCATGTACGCTCTCGCTGGAAACGCCCACTTGCTCCGGTTCCACGCGAGTTAGTTGGTTTTCGCTCATCTGGCATTACTCCGTTCAGTCTTTGATAAAGGCTTGTAGCTGCTCGCGGTAATCGGCCACAATAGCGTCCAGTCCGGCCGCCTTGCACTCGGAGATAAACTGATGGTACTTGGCCTCCGTATTGTCCTGAAAAATCCCGAAGCAGAAAGAGAAGCGGTATTCGTTGACCAGAGCGCTCAGAACGGCGATCTCGGCTTCAAACTTACTGTTATCATAAGCAAACCCGTTAATTGGGAACACATCCGGGGATACCAGCGAGTCCATAATCCGGTCCTGCGTGGCCTGCAGGTCCGGCTGGAGCTTTAGCGCCGGATCCGCGTCATGCTGTAACAGGAAGCACCAGCCGGCCCACGGGTAGGCCGCCGCATTGGGGCCAAGATCCCTGATATTTGCCGTCTCGTCCAGTGTATAGTGCTCACCTTCAATACCACCCAATAACAGGCGGTTCACTTCCTTGTCAAACTTCATACAGTCAAGCGCCACCGCAGCGCGTTCCGTTTTTTTAGAGGCTGTCGGGAAGCATGCCGCATACATCATGTAGGGCCCCCGCCGGCTGCGATGTTCCTCAGTGAACACGCCATCCAGAAAAACGATCTCTTTTCCGCGGGACTCCATTTCGGAAATAAGTTTATTCGCATTTTCCACAGACGCAAAATTAATTGCGCTGCGTCCTTCAAGATAGCTGTCGTCGATCATGGTCTGGTTGGACATAACGTCCGCCGGAAACACGCCGGACTTATTAAATTCTGCCATCAGCAAAGCAAATTCCAGATATTCGGGGGTTTCGGCAAACCAAATCATATCGTTAACGTCAAAGCTTTTCCCTGTGTCATAGCGCCAAGTCATCCAAGTAGCGCTGCCATCGTCAATATCAAATATGCGGTTCGCGTATCTAAACCAATAGATATCACTGGGCCAACCGCTCTGCGCGTTTATCCCGTACACCCCCGTACCGGACTCGCCCGCCGCAATGTCAAACAGGTATTGGTTCAGGTCATCCCAGCCGTTAATATCGCTTTCTTTCCAGCCATATTTGTCCATCAAATCGCGGGTGGTCACAGCTATGTCGGCTACGATAAGCGCGTCATCGCGCGGGATACCGTATATCTTGCCATCATAGGTGACTTCCTTCCAGCTTTCGCTGGCCTGTCCCTCCGCGGTCAGGGGCATGTAGGTACTGATAAAATCCCAGTCCAGCGGGGTAAAGGCGTTCGCCTTCAAATGCTCCTGATAATTACACCACGGAGCGGCGTAAATCATATCGACGCTTTCATCCCCGGCGAGAAAAAGGGCATACTTGGTCTGAAAATCGGACCACGGCACATAAACGAAATTTACGGTGGTGTTGATTTTTTCCTGCATCTTTTCGTTTGCCAAGCCGGTAATCCTCTCCCAATCGGTGCCAAGGGAGCCTATAACATAGAAATTGATAGTCTCCGGCTCCGACAGGTCGATATGGCTCCATGGGTTGTCGGGGTCATTTGCCGGGGCGCCTAGCTCCGACTGAGAAGAGGGCGATGCTGTGGATGCCGCGGGCTTCGAAGACGTTGGATCAGATGACCCACCGTTATTGCCGCATCCGGCAAACAGGCCGATCGACAACAACAGCGCCATGCCCAGACAGATCAGGTTTTTCAACGCAATTTTACGAGCAAACATCTTTTTTCCTCCATAATAAATAGTGTTTGTATATTTGCCACCCTTATAGGGTAATTGGGTACAAAAACGGAAGCCGGGCTTTCACCCCTTGACCGCTCCAATGGTTAAGCCCTTAACAAAATATTTCTGTATCAGCGGATACAAGAAAATGATCGGCCCTATCGTAACACAGGTCATGGCCATTCTCATACTGTCCTGAGGAATGACGGCGTTGGTTATGGCCTCCTGATTGCCGGCGGACGCAAGCTGCTTGAGCGCCTGCACGGTGCTCAACATCTCATGAAGGAAGTATTGCAGGCTTTGCTTATCGGAATCCGTAATGAAAAGCATGGAGTTGTACCAGTCGTTCCAGTAAGCCAATGCGGAAAAAAGGCCCAGCGTCGCTATAAGAGGTTTGCACAGCGGCAATATAAGTTTGAAGTATATCAACAGATCGTTCGCCCCATCCACCTTGGCCGATTCAGCGATATCAAACGGTATGCTCTTCATATAATTTTTGGCGATAACCATATTCCACACAGAGAACATCAGCGGCAGAATAAGTGCGATATAACTGTTCTTAAAACCGAGATAACGTGTGCATAGAATATACCACGGAACTAACCCGCCGTTGAAAAGCGTCGTGAAGAAGAAGAAAAGGGAAAATCCGTTGCGCCACGGGAAATCCTTGCGCGAAAGCACATAGCCCGTCACAGTGCATAGAAAGATCGAACAAGCGGTTCCTACGACTGTCACGCAGATGGTGTTGCGATATGCGTATAGAACGCGCATGGGATTTCTGAATACCCATTGGTAGCCCTCCAGCGAAAACTCATCCGGTATAAATCTGAACCCATTGCGGATGAGCGACCCCTCGCTGGCAAAAGAGGAAATAAAAATCAGATAGAACGGAATCGCACACATCAGGCCGAAAATCAAAACCAGCAAAAAACCTACTGAATTGAAAATCAGTACGTCATTTGTCAGCCCTTTCTTGCATTTCATTTTCATCACCTCCCCTAAAATAGTGAATAATCCGGTTCAAAGCGTTTCACAAGCCAGTTCGTCGCCGTAATCGTGATAAAGCACAATACGGATTGATATAGTCCGGTCGCGCTGGCCATTCCTATATTGCTGCTGGAGGCCATGGATCGGTAAACATAGAGGTCGATAATATCCCCCACCTCAAGCAAGACGCCATTGTTCCCGATCAATTGATAAAACATGCCGAAATCGCCGCGGAAAATTTGTCCCACTGCAAGCAACACCATGATAATTATTGTGGGAAGCAAGCTTGGTATTGTTATTCTGAAGGTACGCGTCCAGATATTTGCGCCATCTATCTCAGCCGCCTCGTACATTCCCGGATCGATACCGGAAACAGCAGCCAGATACACAATCATGCCATATCCCGTACTTTTCCATGCGTTCATCAGTACAAGCAGGAACGGCCACGGCCTGGGGTCGACATAAATGTTCAGCCTTGCTAAGCCGGCCGCATCGAGCAATTGGGTAAGCACGCCGTTTTCATACCCGAAAACAACCCGGACTACGGTAACCACGACCACCCACGATATGAAGTATGGCAGAAACATGAAGCTTTGCATCACACGCTTAAAGCGTCTGAGACGCAGCTCATTGATTATGACAGCAAAGCCCACTTGCAAAACCAATCCCACCATTATGAACGCGATATTATATAGCATGGTATTCCGCGTAAGCGTCCAAAGCTTGCCGGAGATGTACAAAAACCGAAAATTGTCCAGTCCGTTCCACGGACTGCCGAAAATGCCGTCGGTGTAATTGAATTTCTTGAACGCCATGATAATCCCGCTCATTGGAATATAGGAAAAAATTACTACATATACAACCGCGGGTACAAGCATCAACAGCAACAACTTGTTTTTCATGACATCGTATAAAAACTTTCTGAGCCTACCGGTCTTTATTGGCATTCCCTTCACCACCTGTTTTGAATAGTTTTCCCATGTTCATATGTATATATTGCAAGGGTTGCATACTTTACAGTCAGAGAACTCACGTGCGGCCGGCACGTCTTTCCCGAAACCGCTGAAGAGAATAGAGCAGGGGCCCTATTATCAGTACGACAGCGGCGTAACAGTAAAACATACCGCTGTAGCCGTAGCCGGTTGCTACCACTCCGCCAAAAATAGGAGCGATGCCGTTGCCGATGTCTTGCCCGATAAAGCAGGTGCTGGATGCCACCCCCGCTCGTTCTTTACCAAGCAGCTTGATGCTGTATGCCTGTATGGACGGACTGCCGGCCCCCTGTCCGAGAGCTTTTAGCACAGCAGCTATAATTATCGTCCCAAGCGTGGAGGCGGCGCCGGTCAGTATCATGCTGGCGGAGGCGATAAGAAACGACGGATACAGGATGACCGCCAGTCCTTTCCTGTCCAGCAGCGCACCGGCCATCGGTCGGATCAGTACGACTACCAGAGAATACGCAGTGAAAAAAAGCGCGATATTACCGATTCCGCGTTCGTCGCCAAGTAAAGCTAAATAGGTGGAAAGCAAACCGTTGCCGCTGCTAAAAATGGCCAGAATCAGCACATATATCGTCAGTTCGCCGGCATACAGGTCGGTTAGCTTAATTAGGCGTTTTCCCTTACGGTGAACCCGAATATGCTGATATGGAACTATCATGATGGCCGCTGCCCCCAAAAGCAGGAACAACATCGAAACCACAAAACAGGCGGAAAATCCGAATTTATCACTGATAGCCAATCCTAGGCCGGGTCCTACAGCAGAGGCTATGATTGTTCCTAATCCTAAATAACCCATTCCCTTGCCCATTTGGTGCTCCGGGATCAGCGAGCTGGCCAACGCCATGTTTGCCACCGTCATGAAAGAGAATGCGAAGCCGTGAATGATACGGAGGATCACCAGCGCCACCATATTCCTGGTAAAGGCGCAGGTGCCTATTGTCAGTGCTGCGACCAGCATGGAGGCAATCATCACGCGCTTGCGGTTGAACATGTCGGATACCGCTCCCGAGAATGGACGGCAAATCAGGGCCGCAATAGACATGATGGAGGCGATAGATCCGGCCGCCGTAAGCGACGATCCCAGCGACAGAGCGAATTTGGAAATGATTGGCGTGGTCATATAGGAGGACATGGCGGTACTGATACCCGTAAGAAACACAATAATATAGGATCTGTTCCAAAAGGTGGCGGGACCCGCCGATTTTTTCTGCGCATCATACTGCATTCAGACATCTCTCCATTCCCATTTGATAAATGACCGACTCTTTATATCATTCCCAATGATATTCCGGGCTTCGGATCTATTGCGGCCGCTTAATATGCAGCGGCGCCGATGTCCCAAAATTCATTGTGCGCTCAGGCGCAAATCCGGTTGTCCCTATGGCAGATTAGTCAGAATTCGCATTGTAAATATTTGCTAAATATATTTTTAATTTTAGCTGTATTTAGCAAACTCATTATATACCCTTTAGCTATCCGTGTCAATTATTTTCACGCTAGGCATATATAATTTGTTTAAAACATAATTAAAATTAGAATAATATTATGCATATTGCCAAATTCACAGACAAACGGTCTAACCATTTCCCGTTTTTCTCCTTTGAATCGGATAACGTTACACATCAATTTTGCCGACGGCATTGACAGACACGAAAAACATCAGTATAATTATGAGGTATAGAACGATAAATGATTTGCTAAATTATTTTGCTACATGCATTGGGACTATTACATGACTTTATGAAAGGAAGGAAGTGCCATATGGAGAAAACCCCCCGGGTAAATATTAAGGATATCGCCGCTGCTGCCGGTGTCTCACCCAGCACCGCATCGGTGGTGCTGAACAATAAGGGCAATGAGTTTCGTATTAGTCCGGAAACCCGTGAAAAGGTGTTGGATACAGCCAGGCAGATGGGATATCGGCAAACGCAGCGCACCCGGCAAAAATACAGTGCCCGGTCCAAATCTCTGTGGTGCATGTTCAGCCCGACCAGCTTCGACCGGGGGCCCACCGCACAGTTTTTCGCCGGTGTGAACAACTACCTGCGCAGCAACCATCTCCCCATTGAAACCGTTATCTTCCCTTTCGAACGCGGCCGGTTATGCGACAAAGCGGATTGGATATCCAGGTCCTTCACCAGCGGCGCCATTATGACCGCCCTAAACGATGATGACATGGATTTCATCCAGAATACCGACTTCGATATCTCAATCGTGCTTTGTAACCGCACGGCCAGAAATTACTATTCAGTTTCCACCGATGAATACGCCACTGGCCAGCATGCAATGGCTCATTTCGTCAAGCGTGGCCACAGGCGTTTTGGCCTTATTTCACCCAACTATTCCTCGCGTTCTCTCAGCCTGCGCATCGTAGGCTTTCGGGATCGCTTCCAAAGCTACGGCTTTGACCCTGACGGAGCTTGTATCGCGCCAATAGCTTACGGGGATGACAGCTACGAGGGCGGATTCGCGGCTATGAAAGCTATTCTCGACGGTACTGAAAGACCCTCTGCCATCTTAGTGCTGAATGACATTATGGTGGCCGGCGTGCTGCATTGTATCCAGCAAAATGGTTATTCCGTTCCCGGAGATTTTGAGATTATCTCTAACGGCAACACCGCCATAAACACCTTACTGTTTCCAACGATCACAAGCTTTTCTGTGCCTACCGAGCAGATGAGCTACGATTGTGCCAAAATACTGCACAATGCTATTGAGAATGGGATATTGTCCGACAATGTAAACCGAATCTATGACGCCGAGTTGGTCTTCCGGCAAAGCTGCCCGGAATAGATAATAAGCATGACGGTTTACAGTTGCCGATGAGCGTTTCACTACCAAAATAGATAACCGCTTTATTTGTAACCGCGGTATTATTAGGATGCCGGAGAGGGGCTGTTTACCATGGTGCTTTTACAAATGGATTATTATTCACAGGTCTTGTGCAGAATGACAGAGCTTGCCGTAATCCTGCCTGACCGTGTGGGCGTGGGGATGGATGGCGCGCTTCCAAGCGAAGGGGATTATCCCGTGTTGTGGCTGCTGCATCCCGGCGCTGGAGACGCGTTTGACTTCCCGCGTTTTTCCGGTATCGAGCGGTATGCCGAAAAGTACGGATTGGCCGTCGTTATGCCCTCGGCGGGACCAAGCCGTTTTAATAATATGATTGGGCATGTAGGCGACTATTTCGATTTTATATCGCAGGAGTTACCGGCGGCTATGCGCGGCATATTCCCCAAGCTTTCCGCCGACCGGCGCAGGAATTTTATCGCCGGGTTTTCCATGGGCGGCGGCGGGGCTATTACACTTGGTATCCGCAGGCCGGATTTGTATTCCGCTATTGGGATCATTTCATCCGGCAGTATCATTCCGCTGGAGGATCTGCGAACCACAAACGGAAAGCCCCCGGCCCCAAGAGGAAGCGAAGGCCCCAGTCTCAGTGAAATGCATTATGGAGTGAAGACCTCTGAAGAGCTGATCGGTGGCGAGTGGGATGTTCTGGCGGTATCCAAGCGCAATATTGAAGATGGTAAGCCTTGCCCGCGCATCTTTTGCGCTGTGGGCCTCAGCGACCATGCTTATGTTGTGGATAAAACCCTTCGCGATCATTTTTGGGCTTTGCCCGGCCGGCCGTACGCCTTCGATTTCTTCGAGGAAGAAGGTGCGCATAGTTGGGATTTTTGCGACAAATGGCTTGCCTCCTTTGTGGATTGGCTGTTTGAAAGAGAAAAGGGGGCGAAATAATGGCTTTTATACAAATGAATATATTATCCAGGTGCCTCGCTCGCAGAACGCAGATATGCGTCCTGCTTCCGGAAGAGTATAACGCAAAAGACGCTCCCATTCCCGTCGCATATCTTCTTCACGGGGCGGGTAGCAACAAAACGGACTGGCTGCTCGGCTGCCCTGTCATCCACTATGTACGGCAATGCAAGGTCGCCGTCGTTATCCCCTCGTGCGAGCTCAGCTTTTACTGCAATCAGGATTACGGGTTGTTTCTTGATTACATCGCGCTGGAGCTCCCCGGCCTGTGTGAGGAATATTTTGGGATTACCTCTGCACGTGAGATGACCTACCTCGCGGGAGCGTCTATGGGTGGGTATGGGACATTTAAAATCGGCTTTACATATCCGGAAAAATATAACGCAGTATTATCCTTAGGAGGCGGAAACCTGGCCGGACGTGACGGTATTATGCCTTCCCTAAAGCCTGACGGTACCCCGCGTGCGCATTGCGTCGCGTTCCACACCACCGACATGGCGTCGCTGCGCGACACGGAGTACGACCTGTACCATCTGGCAGAGGAAGCGGTAAAGAATAAGAAACCCTTGCCAAAAACATATTTTGTATGCGGCACGGAAGACGGCAATGTGGAGAATTGTAGGCATACGGCTGATTATATGAAAAGCTTGCAGGGGGATCCCTTCCGGTTTGAGTACCGCGAAATCCCCGGCGGTCACGACTGGGAAACATGGACCCCCGAGGTCAAAAAATTCTTTAAAAAAATCGCCGAAGCTTCTCATTGCCGGTAAAGAGGCCACTGCAATAGGTACAATAGAAAGGATGGCCCGATGAATGAAGCGTATTGAGTTTGAGCGCGTAACTCCGCCCGAAGTAAGTATTTCATGCGAAAGTATCGAACGGCTGCTTGATTATTTGGAGAGCGGCTTTACTGAAATGCATGGTATCATCATTATGCGTCACGGTAAAATCTGTGCGGAGGGCTGGTGGCATCCCTATGCGCCGGGATTGCGCCATGGCCTGCAGTCGCTGTCCAAAACGTATACAGCCACCGCCGTTGGGATAGCCTATACCGAAGGGTTGCTGAGTCTGGAGGATAAGGTTTTGCCATTCTTTTCTCCCGAGGCCCCGTCAGACCCTTCCACACATTTACAAGACCTGTCTATAAGAGACGTATTGCGCATGGGATGCGGAATGGAATCCAGCCCTCCGACATCCGGCCATTGGATCAGGGATTTTCTGGCGACGCCGATCCTGCATGAACCGGGTACTACTTTCTGGTACAACAATACCGGCGCAACGTTACTTGCGGCTATTATCAAAAGGAAGACAGGATTATGCCTGCATGATTACCTGACGCCGCGGCTCTTTGACAAGATCGGCATAGATGCCGGTAATTTGCGTTGGGCCCATATGCCGGACGGAACGGAGATTGGCGCCGGCGGCCTTTACGCTACCACCGAAGATAACCTGCGCATGATAAAGCTGTATGCCAATGGCGGCGTTTGGGACGGCGAGCGCATTTTGGCCGAAGATTTTGTGGCAATGGCCACCCGCAAGCAAATGGACACATCCAATCAACGGGAGATTGCTCCGTTGGCCGCCGACAATCATGTAGGGTATGGATACCAGATGTGGATGTGTCAACCCGAAGGGGTTTATAGAGCGGACGGCGCTTTGGGGCAATTTGCCATAGTGTGCCCTAAGCAGGATATTATTATATCAATAACCGAGACAGTAGTGGACGCGCAAAAGACTCTGGACGGCGTTTGGAGTTTTCTGGACGAGGTGGACGGCAAAGAGCCGCAAGGGCCGGAACTAGCGGAATGCGAGTTCCTTGCCGCACGATTAAAAAGGCTGTCGATGCCAGCTCCCCGCTATAGTCCATTCAGCCACCGTATCTCCTCAATTAATAACCAGTGGTACCGTGTAACCGAAGGGCTTTTTCACGTGGAAGAGGTGGTGAGCTTAGGTATGGGCGGAATGGAAATGCCAGTCGGCATAGAGGCGCTCTCATTCAACTTTTCAAGCGACGTTTGTACCTTGAATTACCGCGTGGATGGCAAGACGCGCCAGTTGTTTATCGCGACGAACGGCACCCGTTATCTCAACAAGGCCGAGTATAAAAATCGTCCTACCGGCCTGCTTTATCTTAGCGGCGCGTGGCTGTCTGCGAAGGATTTTATTGTAACCGCGCGATGGATTGAGACTTGCTTTGAGATGGAATACATATTTGCCTTCGAGGACGCCTGCACGCTGACGATTCAGGCAAACCCGTCCAATGGCGCGGATAGTCCGTTTGATTCCGGTCTGCGCGTTCCGGCGAGAGCTGTCAGAATATAAGGCTTACCCGTTGCGCCGCCGTTGACAGATATATAAAGATTGGACACAATGTTATCCTATACTTGGGAGAAAGGTAACGGACCTCCTCCCAGAGAATATCCCAAAAGGTAATTTTCTTCGAGTGCGTGATTTTATTTTCACCCGATTCCTTCAAGCAGTTTTTGGCATAATGAGAGCCAAGCCCCCTTTAAGAATTTGATTCCAACGCCTGTAAGGTCCATTGCACACGGCGTGGTTAGCTTTTTCATGACTATCGCTCCCGCCACTATTCTGTAACACCTGTTACAGAATAGCGGCGGGATTTCTCTTTGTCAATAGCAACTAAAGAAATTTGTGAAACCTATTGACAAGGAATAACTACATGTGTAGAATATAAATAACTACACCTGTAGAATGTCGTCGGCGTGTTCAGTTAGATAGAAATGGAGGCGATGAGATGCCTATGATAAAAAGGCTGCCGAATGCGGAATTTGAGATCATGAAAATTATTTGGAACAGTACGCCGCCCGTCACTACGGCACAGATCATGGAGAAGCTGGGCGATGAGAAAGATTGGAAGCCCCAAACTGTGTTAACGATGCTGGTACGGCTAATCGAGAAAGGCTTCCTGCAAAGCGAGCGGGTCGGCAGGGAGCGCAATTACACGCCCGCCATACTGGAGCAGGATTACATGCAAATTGAAACCAGCGATTTCATGAAGCGGTATTATGGCAATTCCGTGGGAAGCCTTGTGAAAACGCTGTACGACGGCCAGAATCTTTCACAGGAGGACTTGCAGGAACTGAAAAAATGGCTTGCGGAAAGGATGTGATATGAGTGGCACAGTACGCGCTGTCTTTTCTGCTGACATCACTCGTCATGTCTGCGATTATACTCGTTATTTTGGCGTTCAATGCGCTGTTCCCCAAAATGTTCCCGGCAAGGCTGCGCTATGCGGTTTGGCTGGTGGTTCTTATCGGGCTGATTATTCCCCTGCGGCCAACTATCGGGAACGGCCTTATTGCGGTTCCTCTGCCAGCGATGGCTATGGCGCAGTCACTGCCTGATGAAATACCACAAATTATCGAACCTTTGCCGGAAATAGATTCCCCGCAGGATGCGGCAGAAGCCGGGATAATGGAGGGCGAGGCTGCCGGCCGGACTCTTTCGCCTGTTATCATTTGCTTAGCTATTTGGGGCGCTGTCGCCGCCATGATATTTGCCTATCACATCTGGCGCTATATCCGCTTTATCAGAATGATACGTCGCTGGGGTGTATCAGAAAAGGACGAAAGGATTCTATCCGTATTACGGACGGTTCAGGCGGAAAAAGGATTGGATAATAAGAAGATCGGCCTCAAAGTATGTGGATTTGTATCCAGTTCCATGCTCACAGGCTTTTTGCATCCCGTGATACTCCTGCCGGAGAAACACTTTGAGGAAGATGAACTGGAACTTATTTTCAGGCATGAATTGATCCATTACAAACGCCACGACCTGCTGGTAAAGCTCATGTCGGTCATAGCCGTATCCCTGAACTGGTTTAACCCTATTGTTTATTGGATGTGTGCCGCCACGCAGACGGACGGGGAAGCATCCTGCGACGAAGCCGTTTTGCAGGACGCCGGTATGGGAAACAGGCAGTTTTACGCCGAAGTGATCATCGGGATGATCGGCGGGAGGAACACGGCGGGAACCTTGCTGTCCACCTGTTTCTACGGCGGGAAATCCAGCATAAAAAAGCGGCTGGATTCCATCATGGATACGACGCGGAAAATGAGAAAACCGGCTGCTGCCGCTCTCGGGGCGGTTATCGCGCTGACGGTGTTTTCCGGCTCCGTTTTTGCGCTCACCCAGGAACCATCAGCTGCTGTCGCGCCTATCACACCGGAAACTACGCCAACCGACAGCGCAAAGATAACGGTTGAGATGGCAAAGGAAATCGCGCTGGCTACGGTTGGCGGCGGTACTGTTACCGAGTGCGGGCTTGAAGCTGAGCAGGAAGTTTATAAGGCCACCGTCCTGTACGGCGATAAAAGGTACAGCATGGATATAGACGCTGTTCATGGGGTGGTCGCAAATTACCGTCTGGAAGCAGTCGAAACAGTTATGCCTTCTTCTGCTCCCGAAGCACAAGCGCCAGCCGACACACCGGCTCCGGCTCCATCCGGTTCACAAAGCACATCCAACCCCCCGTCTTCATCACCAGACGGCGAAATAACAGCGGAACAGGCGAAGGAGATCGCGCTGGCTAAAGTCGGCGAAGGCACTGTTACCGAGTGCAAGCTCGATTATGAGAACGGCAGGAAGGTATACGAAATCAAAATTATACACGGGAACACGAAATATGAAATGGATGTTGACGCTATCACCGGCGCAATTTCAGACTACTCGGCGGAAACCGTCAAGGGTTCCTCCGACAGCGACCATGACCACGACGATTAAAATATAACGGAGGGTATCTGTCATGAGAAGAAAATTTATGATTGCCATTGCCGTGATTTGTGTAGCGGGGGCTATTCTTGGCGGAACGGTATTGGCGCAGGCTGCGACAACAAAATCCACGATTACCGGATTTGCTGATATGGCGGCAAACGTTGAAAAAAGCTATGGGACCGTGCTGGAACTGGATTTGACTATGCGCAATGGAGAGCCTGTCTACAAGGCCAACATCATAATCGGCGGGGAACGGGTTCTTGTGTATTTTAGCGCCGTTACCGGAACAGAAATCGAGCGACGGGATGCGGTGGCGCTTGATGAAGATGAAACGAGAATCTATTACGACTACAACATCACATCTTCGGCAGGCAGTCAAGGAAAAACCGCGTCGGAGATCGCTGCCGGAGCGCAAACAAGCTATTCGGCCGAAGCCAAAATTTCTTATGAACGGGCAAAAGAAATCGCTCTCGCAAAGGTCGGCGGCGGCACGGTAAAGGAGATTGATCTTGATTATGAAAACGGTATCCTGGTGTATGAGGTAGAAATCAAATATAAGGGTATTGAATATGAGGTGGACGTAAATGCGACAACCGAAGAGGTGGTCAAATTCAAATCAGACCACTCCACCGATAATACCTCAGCGCAAAAACCGTCCACATCGACACCGTCTCAGTCACAGAGCGACTCGTCTACTGCGCAAATTTCATATGAAAAGGCAAAGGAAATCGCGCTCGCAAAGGTCGGCGGCGGCACAGTAAAGGAGATTGAGCTTGACCACGAAAACGGGAGGCTGGTTTATGAGGCTGAAGTCAAATACGACGGGCGGGAATATGAGATAGATATTGACGCGACATCGGGTGAAATCGTCAAATATAAAATAGACGATTAGGGGTATCGAAACGGCATAATACCATAATATGTACATTGAAGGGAACGATACACATGAAAAAGCTGCTATTTGCCTTTGTCACGGTTATAATGCTGACTGTAACGGCCACGCCCGCTCTGGCCTGCGGGTCACATCACGGTGGAACAGGAGCCGCAAGTTATTCCGTTTGCACAACAAAGAGCTGCACTCAAAGCGGTCTGCACACCCATAATGAGAAATACTATTACGCGCACTACGATGGTGATGGCCATACCTATCACGGCTATTGCGACATAGCAAGCTGTACCCTGACGGGATACCATGAGCATGGCGGCGCGTATTGCTTTGGGCATACGGCAAACGACGGGCATAGCTATCATCAAAAGAACACAGGCCATCATTAAGTTACGCGCCTTCTAGTCAAAGCCTCCGGCTAAGCCGGAGGCTTGAATATTCCCAAGAAGGGCACAATACAGGCAATACCCCCCTAAAGGGGTATTTCTTTATGCCTTGATATTCTTGCTACCCGTAAACGGGTCAGTGTACTCTTTTAAACTCATTTGATCCGATGGCCGGTCCGCCTCCAATTGCTTTTTGATATACTCTT
>Ga0153947_1000950_pt1 | contig 13982 bp, 10 predicted proteins | sample TSNJ031MetaG_FD_104697 | JGI IMG/M metagenome (GOLD analysis project Ga0153947, IMG submission 104697) | Attine ant fungus gardens microbial communities from New Jersey, USA - TSNJ031 MetaG | ecosystem: Host-associated > Fungi > Mycelium > Unclassified | place: USA: New Jersey, Wharton State... | reverse complement strand
TCTTTCTTCTGATATGATTTCATTAGTGACAGCTCCTTTCGGGTTTTGGTTCGTCACCTATAGTCTATCAGACTATACCCGGAGCTGTCACTTCCATTTTCCACGGAGTTTGGGGCAAAATCAGCGTTTACGGCCATGGATGTATAAACATTTGCAATAAATACCAAAAACCGTCCAGACACAATGTGCCTGGACGGTTTTTGGTGCGATAGGATGTTTAGTTCTGCCTTTTTTTCATTTCGTTTTGCAGCTTTGCCGGCAGCCTTGGTTGGAACATACGGAATGGAAAACACATTGGCTCAATTGATGACATCGCCAATTTTTCCCCAACCTTTTGCAAGAGATTTGCTTTTGTCATGATCAGCTCTCCTTTGTAATATATTTCGCACACCCAAGCAGCCTGTACGCGATAGGGTGTGAGAATAAGCATACGAATGACGGGGTCATAATCAGCACCGTTGATATGGAGGGGGCTATGTTGAGAAGTAATTCAGCCAGCAATACATATATGGCCATTATAATAATTGAATATCTTCGAAGCCTTACTCTGTTTTCCCTTGAACTAATTGGTTTTTCGGCGGTGTCGGCTGGAGCATATTTGGATAAAAACCCAATATCCACAATTCCAATAGTGAGCAATGAAATGGCTCCAAGTGTTTGCCCCGTCAAGGAAACGATTAGGGCCGGACCAAAAATAATTATGATTGACATCATGATGCATATCGCACGATACTTTGCGTGCGGGCCGCCGGCAAAATTGCGAAGTATATCGTGAGAGATGATAGCAATGACTACCAGCCCCAAAATATCAAACACCAGCGCTAAGAGCAAGGCGATTAAAATGACCAGTAACTCCTGGAATAGCAATTCATACCCATAAAAAATTACGTCATAGTCAGCGGTATCTGATTTGCTAACTATGTAATTGGTCATTTTCCGGGATAAATAACGAACCATTCAATTCCTCCTCAATAATGCCTTTTAGAATATGCACCGAATCGCACAGAAATACGGTATTAGTCATCTGTTTACCACATACAGGAAAGTATTTATGGTAGGTTTCTGTGGAGACTGCTTGCACCTTCTTAACTGCAGATCGAATATTGCGTTCAACCGAACTTGTAGATAAAGTGGGCTGTAAGCTTTCGGCGACAATTGAATAAAGCCGCACAGTGGATCCCAGTTTGCTTTCATCCAGCACACTGATTTTGAGCGCCAAAAGCAATGTGGTGGTGGAAATGCGGTTGATTGGAAGTCCAAGAGAAAACAAATAGTTCTTTATTATTCTGTCAAGATCAATAGCACAAGTTTTTTCCGGCATACCTGTTTTTTTGTCTGGAAGTATAATGGGCGCATGTATCCTATTTGTACCTATCAACAGGCGCGTAAGATTGTTTATGATAACTTGTGGCTCGATTGGCTTTAAGCTAAAATATGCTATGTTAAGATTCCGCAAGATTATGTTTGTTTGATCGGCGTTTATTACCGACAGCGCATATATAAAGGGATTGTAGTCAGGAATATGCTCATTAATATAGCTTGCGACATACACGCCGTCATAAATTGGGATGATTAGATCCAATACGATAATATCCGGCCTGTTGACTTCGATAAATACAATAGCATCTCTGCCGTTTGAAATCAAAGGTGCAAGGTTGAAATATGGATATTGCTCCATTTCGCGTCGTAAATTATCAGCCCATTGAATATTATCTTCAACAATCAAAACTGAATATTTTATGACTTCACCCCCTATTACCATTATACACATATCAAAATGAAAATCAACATTTCGACAAAATACAATAAATTTCGACTCTGAAATTATAAGATTTCAAATTATTTACGCTTTGCCATAAAGAAAGATCAGATCATATTAGCCCATGGAGCATCCAATATTGTGTGAAATGGTAATTGACATAGCCCGATAGTTTGCTATTATTACAATATATACATTTTAGATATACTATAGGAGTTGGTTATAATTACAAATTTTATTTTTGGTGCAACACAATTTTTTATCCAGTTGTCAATTATTCTTAAATTATCGGGATATACCGGACTTGTGCGAAACATCGCGTTTTCAACAATCGTTGTTCAAATGATATATTTTATTTTGACGATATACCTTCATGTATATAGTTTTTTTGTCATTGGCTTGTATAACGCGATGCTATTCCTAATGTATCGCTTTATTTTTCGGAAAACAACAAGCTTAAGTCTGCTATTAGCGATCAGCCAAATTGCGTTGTCCCTTGTCATTGAATATGTTGGCAGCCTTTTTATGATGGGGATTAAGCGATATCATGTAATATTTGATAAAGCGGGCGTAAATATTATCCGAGCGGTAATGACAGTCATTCTGCTGGTAATTTATATAATTATTGCCAAGAACAAAATATCATTGGAGAAATTTCTGCAAAGGAAAAAAATTAATCGTACATGGGTAGCATATTTGGCTTTTTTAGTTTTGTTTACGCTTCCATTCCTCATTAATATTGAATACAAACCATCAACGATAACCAGCGCGGTATTTGTCGTATTGATTATTATTATAGTTTTCCTTCTTGCAAACTTTATATTTATACGTAACTATCTAAAAATGACGATTGTTTCAGAACAATTGCAAGTTCAGAAGATGTATTTAAGGACACTGGAGGAATCATTAAATGAACTGCGTTTGTTCAAGCATAATTTTGCTAATATTATGCTTGCGTTGGGCGGTTATACGAAAGCAAAGGATTGGGTCGCATTAGAGCAGTATATGAACTCGCTAAATCTGGAGTTTCTGAAAATAAATACCAGGGACGTAATAAACCAAAGCCTCAAATCCACGCCTATTATCTATAACTTTATACTGTCCAAGCTATCATTTGCCGAGCTACATGGCATTGTTTTTAACATTTCTATACAATGTGATATTGCGCTTGATTATTGCAGTGACCTTGATTTTAGCCTGATACTTGGAATGTTGCTGGATAACGCCTTTGAAGCTACCCTCGAAGTAGAGAATAAACAGGTTGATTTTGAAATTCTTCAAGAGTGGGATCAGTTTGTTATTACAATCGCCAATGCTTGCAAAACAGAAATTAATATGGAGATGTTGTTTCATGATGGGTACACGACGAAATTAAACCATTCGGGGGTTGGACTCGGTCAAATCCGCCAGCTTGTTCAAAAATATCGCAAACGGGGTTACGCCATGAATTTACATACAGAAATCAATGGTACAATGTTTACACAGATATTAAGGATATAGAACGGGATAACCGCCAGCCCGCTCCCGGATTTAAAACCGGTAAACCCCGATGTGCTGATGAACCGGATTCTGGAGATGCTGGAAAAGACCGCATAACGCAAAAAATCCCTGCGTCCTCCTGCCATGCGACAGTAAGGAGCGGGGATGATTATTTGGCAACCCTTTATTTGGTTTTCTCCGTTTATATATGGATATATAAATCCAATCTGTCTCTTTATTGAAAGATTGAAACTAACCTTATCTCGGTTCCCCCGTTTAGGATTCATTGGAGAACCTTGATAAGAACTGGCGCGTCCGCATTTCTCTGGGATTGGAAATTACATCCTCGGGACGGCCTTCCTCCACAACAACACCATCGTCCATGAATATGACATGGTCGGCGACATCCCGCGCAAAAGACATTTCGTGTGTAACAATGACCATAGTGGTTTTTTTATCGGCAAGGCTGCGGATAACGCGCAGGACTTCACCGGTTAGCTCCGGATCCAGCGCGGAGGTGGGTTCATCAAAGCACAGTATCGTAGGGCGCAATGCCAGGGCGCGGGCTATGGCCACCCTTTGTTGCTGCCCCCCTGATAGCTGGTGGGGATAAGCGGCGGCTTTTTCAGACAAACCCATCTGCTCCAGCAGCTCATATGCCTCGTTTTCTATCACTTGCTGCATGGCTTTTATGTCAGCCGAATGATCGCCCTTACGGCCAAATTGTTCCTTTGCCAAGAGTTCGCTGGCCAATGTTATGTTTTTAAGTACTGTATATTGAGGGAACAGGTTGAAGGATTGGAACACCAACCCGAAATTCAACCGTTTTTTCCGAATCTCTGCCTCGCGTTGGGTGGAGGGATCGCCTGAGTCAAATAAAACCGCGCCATTTACCCGGATGGTTCCCTCGTCCGGCCGTTCCAAGAAATTGAGGCACCGCAAAAGCGTCGTTTTGCCGGAACCGGACGAGCCTATTATGGCAAGTGCCTGGCCCTGTTCCAAGGAAAAACGAATGCCTTTCAGTACCTCGATATCTCCAAAGCGTTTGTATAGATTCTCAACTTCCAAAATAGCCATAACCGTACCCCGCAGGAATAAAACTTATTAATACTGACGCATACGCCATTTGTATGCCCGTTTTTCATCTCATACTAATATTCAGTTAAAAATCGACAAGCGATTTTTAACTGAATATGCGTCGCTAACGCGCCGCGCCGCTACACGGCTACGTCTTATACAATCTTCTACGCGCTTCGCGCTATCAAAGCGTTTCGACGCTTTGATAGCAGATTAGTATCACGCTTTGAAATAGTCCAGTTTCTTCTCCAGCCCGTTAAACAGGAGGGTGAGTGCTCCCACAAAGGCCAGGAAGAACAGGGCAGTGGAAAAGAGCGGCCATATGAGCCCCTTTGAGGTGTACTCCTGTGCCATCATAACAATTTCCTTATTGGAAATGATCCGGGCCAGCGAAGTGTCCTTTACCAGGGTAATAATCTCATTAGCCATGGGAGGCAAAATGCGCTTAATGACCTGTAGCAAGGTAATTTTGAAAAATATTTGGGTTTTTGTCATACCCAGCACCTGTCCCGCCTCGGTTTGTCCCCTGGGAATGCCCTGGATGCCGCCGCGGAAAATCTCGGAAAAATAGCATGCGTAGTTGATGATAAAAGCCATAGTGGCAGCCGAAAAGCGGCCGGCGCTGCCGGTACCCCATGGTGATCCCCATCCCAGCAGGCCTGGTGCAAAGAAAATGACAATAATCTGTAGCATAAGCGGCGTCCCGCGGATAATCCAGACCAGTGTTTTGGTCAGCCCGGACAAAGGCCCCAACCGGCTCATGGAGCCAAAGGAGATAATAAGCCCCAATGGCAGGGCGAATAGCAATGTGAGCAGAAACAATTCACAATTAAGCCAAAAGCTCAAAAACAAACGCCCAATGATAATAAAAATATCGTTCATCGCATGCCCTCAAAAATATGACCTACGGACAGGACGCGAGTCCTGTCCAAGGCGTATTGGATTCCTTAAAACCTGGGGTCTTACGCAAGGTCAAGGCCATACTTTTCGGCCAGATCCTTCATAGTTCCGTCTGCCAGCAGCTCCTGAAACACGGTGTTTACCTCGTCGCATAAGTCGGAGCCCTTGCGGAACGCCACGCCATAATCTTCCACCGCAAGGCGGTCCTTAATAACGAGATCGGCGTAATCTGTGCCTTCGCCAATCATGGCATTGGCTAATGTTAAATCCAGAACGGCGGCGTTTGCGGTACCGGCGGCTACCTCCATCAGGCATGCTGTCTGCACGTCCTTGGCGATGTATTCAGCCTGTTTCAAATTTTCATCCGCCTGAATAACCTCCTCGCCGGCGCTGCCCGCTTCGGCGCATACTGTTTTCCCGATAAGCGAGGTGCCGTCGGTATAGTCGGCGTCCGCCTTCATAACGACCACCTGCGCGTTCTTGACATAAGGCGCCGTGATGGCCATGTTTTCTTTGCGTTCACCGGTAATTGTAAGGCCGTTCCAGATGCAATCAATGCTTTTGGCGGACAGCTCGATTTCCTTGGTATCCCAGTTGATTTCTACAAACTCGGGTGTCAGGCCCAAACTGTTACACACCGCTTCAGCCAGCTCGGTATCAAATCCTGTGAAGCTGCCGTCCGCGCCGGTATAGTTCATCGGCTCGTATACCGTATACCCGATAACCAGAGTACCCTTGCCCTGCACATAGGCAAGGTCGCTCTCCGTATCGGCCGGGCTGTCCGCCGGGGGCTCGGACTCGGACGCGGCGCCGGATGATTCCGGCGCGGAACTGGCGTCGGGTTGGGACGACGCGGGGGTGGAAGCGTTGCACGCGGCAAATGCCAGGCATGTAACAAAGGCCAGAACCAAGGTAAGTAATTTTTTCATCATTTTAAAAAGTCCTCCTGATAATTTGGATATTGAGAGCTTGCGTCTCAATTTAGTATTTTACCACAATAAATCGAAAAAGGGAAGGATAATACGCCGCAAAAAAATTGTCTGCAAAAAACATTCCCCGATCAAACGGCGACGAAAAATGGTGTGGGAACAGCCGGAGCCTCGGTGGCAAAGCCGTATAAAACAACCGGCGAGGAAGCTATCATATCGCTTCCACGCCGGTTGCCTTTATTGAACCTCTGCCGGTTATTTTTTGTGCCAAAGTAAAACAACGCCGCTTTCGGCATTCAAAACGCTTTTTGCGTAGCCGCCGCAGGAGTATAAGACGATCGGCTCGGCATTGTTGGGGGTGACCAGGGTATGGGGCCGGTTGGAGCGGTTGATGGCAAATAAAAAACGTAACTGATCCGTTTGACGCAGGAACGCGCACATGCAGTCGTTGAATACCAAGGGAAGAAAATCCGCCTTGGAAAATACAGGGTAGTCTCCGCGAATCCGGCCCAGAGCCCGCATTCCTTCCAACAGGGTTTTATCCTCCTCGCCCCAAGGGTAGCAGCCCCGGTTAAAAGGGTCTTTATAGCCCTGCATGCCCGCCTCGTCCCCATAATAGATGCAGGGCACGCCCGGCAGGCCAAACTGGATTACCGCCGCCAGCAGCAGCAGCTTTTGTCCCCGGGCGTATTGCTCCTTTGTCAGCAGGTGATGGGCCTCCTGCCACTCCCGGCCATTATCGTTTAAATACTCGCCTGCCAGCAGGGTGATGGCCCGGGGAGTGTCGTGGGTGGACAGGGAGTTCATGAGCGCCGGGATAACCGGAGGCGGATAATTCTCCAGGATTTGCATAACCGTATTGTAAAAGGCGCTTCCGTTGCCGTGGCGCACATAATTCAGCAGCGCGTCCTTAAAGGGGTAATTCATCACACTGTCCAGCTGTTCCCCCAACAGGTACCGGCGGCGCACTCCATAACTCACCTTGTTGGAGGCGTCCTCCCATACCTCACCTATGATGGCGGCATGGGGATCCTCCGCCTTGACGGCGCTGTGAAGCTGGTCAAGAAAGACGTCCGGCAGTTCATCCGCCACATCCAGCCGGAAACCGGCGGCGCCCAGCCGCATCCATTTACGCAGGACGCCGTCCTCCCCGCAGATAAATTCCAGGTAGGAGGGCTCGGTTTCCTCCACGTTGGGCAGGGTTTCAAATCCCCACCAGCTTTCATACTGGGTGGGATAGCTGGTAAAACGGTACCAGCGGATGTAGGGGCTTTTGGGGTCGTTGTAAGCGCCGCCCCCGCCATACCGCTTTTTTTTATTGAAATATATGCTGTCGCTGCCGGTATGGCTGAACACGCCGTCCAGTATTACGGAGATGCCCCGTGCCTTGGCCTTTTGGCACAAATCGCGAAAGTCCTCATTGGTGCCCAGCAGGGGATCCACCTTGAGATAGTCCGCCGTATTATACCGGTGGTTGGAATGGGCCTCAAAGATGGGGTTAAGATAAATGCAGGTGACTCCAAGGTCTGCTAAATAATCCAGTTTTTCGGTGATGCCCGCCAGATTGCCGCCAAAATAATCGGAGTTGGTTATCTCCCCGTACCGGTTGGGACGCCACGCCGGCATCCCGCCCCAATCGGTGCGCAGGGTGCGATCCTCATAGGGGTTTTCGGCGGGGATACCGCTGTTATGGAAACGGTCGGGGAATATCTGGTACAGCACACCCTCCCGGAGGCACGCGGGGGTTTTCATAGCGGCGTCGTATACTGTCAGCTGCCAAAGCTCGCCGTCACCGATGATGCCGTAGTTTCCCAGGCCCCTTTTAATGGTAATGAAACCGTCGCCGGAGTCTACTAAAAAATGGTAGGCATAAAGGCAGGGCCGGGGGGCGGAAAAGGTACACCCGTAGCTGTTGGTCAGCCGGTCCGTCTCAAAAAAGAACATGGGGATATCCTGGAATTGATCCCATTTGTCCATTTGAAACATACGCAGTATTACAGCTTCGGCGGGAAGGGTCTTGGGAAGATGCACCGCAAAGGTAACGGTTTGGCCGTTGGTCACCGCGCCAAAGGGATCCTTGCACTGCTTCTCGCGGCTGTCATAAATAGGCTTCATGATCTATTCTCCCGGCGATTAAGGCATGTAACGCTCATTGTTGCAGTCCCCAGATCGTATTGGCGTACTCGGATACGGCGCGGTCGGCACTGAAAAACCCGCTTTGGGCAATGTTCCGCAGCGACATTTTCAGCCAGGCGTATTTGTCCTCATAGATGCTGACGGCGCGGTTACGGGCAATTTTATACGCCTCAAAATCCGCCAGGGTCATGTAATAGTCGGCTTGGGTGAGCATGCTGTGAATATCCGGGAAGCTTTCCGACCCAAGCCCGTGGAGCAGGGTGTCCACCGACTGCCGGATCATTGGGTTGCTGTCGTAATATTTGGAGGGATAATAGCCGGATTTCCGCTTGGCGTCCACCTCTTGGGCGGTCATTCCGAAAATGATAATGTTCTTGTCGCCCACCTGCTGGCGGATCTCCACATTGGCGCCGTCCAGGGTACCCAGGGTGACCGCGCCGTTGAGCATCAGCTTCATGTTGCCGGTGCCGGACGCCTCGGTGCCGGCCAGGGAGATTTGCTCCGAAATGTCGGAGGCTGGCATCAGAAGCTCGGACAGGGTGACGTTGTACTCCTCCAGGAAAACCACCCGCATTTTCTCCCTTATGACAGGGTCATTTTCTATAATCTTGGAAAGGGTGCAGATCAGCTTGATAATCTGCTTTGCCATATAGTAGCCCGGCGCCGCCTTCGCGCCAAATATAAAGGTTCGGGGGGTCACGCTTGCCTTGGGGTTTTCCAGCAGGTAATTGTAGGTGGAGATAATCTCCAGCGCGTTGAGCTGCTGGCGCTTGTATTCATGAAGGCGCTTGACCTGAACGTCAAAAATAGAGTCGGGATCCAGGGAGATGCCGTTTTTTCGCTCCACATACTTGCTGAAGCGCACCTTGTTCTGCCGCTTGGAGGCGGCCAGCTGATCCAGGAAGGACTTGTCTTTGGAAAAGCGGTTCAGGGCCGACAGGCTGGAGAGATCCTTGTCAAAGTCCTTGCCGATGGCGTCGCCGATGAGGGCCGTCAGGGATGGATTGGACTGGATGAGCCAGCGGCGGCTGGCAATGCCGTTGGTCACGTTGGTGAATTTTTCAGGAGTCAGCGTATAGAAGTCATGGAACACATCGTCCTTAAGTATTTGGGAGTGAAGCCCGGAAACGCCGTTCACGCTGTGGGAGCCCACTACGGCCAGATGGGCCATGCGAACCTGATTGTGGGCCACAATGGCCATTTGGGTAATGGTATCCTGGCTAACGAGCTTTTTCTCAAACAGCGACAGGCAGAAGCGGCGGTTGATCTCGCAGATGATGGAGTAGATGCGGGGCAGCAGCGCGCGCATCATCCCCTCGTCCCAGCACTCCATAGCCTCCCGCATGACGGTGTGGTTGGTGTAGGCAAATACCTTCTGGACGATTTCCCATGCCGCGTCCCAGGCAAAGCCGCAGTCATCCAGCAGGAAGCGCATCATTTCGGGGATAGCCAGGGTGGGATGGGTGTCATTGATGTGGATGGCGTTTTTCTGGGAGAAGTTGGCAAGGGTGCCATACACGGACAGATGCCGGCGGAAGATATCCGCCACCGAGGCGGCGCACAGGAAATACTGCTGGCGCAGGCGGAGCATCTTGCCCTCGTGATGGTTGTCGTTGGGATACAGCACCTTGCTGATTGCCTCACCGACGGAGGTTTGATGGAAGGCGCTGGAATAATCGCCCCGGTTGAAGGAGTCCATATCCATGCCGGACATATTTTTGGCCTTCCACACCCGGAGCATGCTGGTGCCGGGGGAGTGATAACCGGGAATATTGATGTCGTAGGGGATAGCCATCACGGTGGTGTAGTTTTTATGCTCCATCACATGATAGCCTTTTTCCCAGCTTTCCACCACCTGCCCGCCAAAACGGACTTCCACCTCGTAGCCGGTCTTTGGGGTCAGCCACACTTCTCCGCCGGGCAGCCACTGGTCGGGCAGCTCGCTCTGCCAGCCGTCGATGATATGCTGTTTAAAGATGCCGAATTCATATAAGATACAATATCCGGTGGCCAGGTAGTTTTCATGGGCCAGGCCGTCCAGGTAACAGGCCGCCAGCCGGCCCAGGCCGCCGTTGCCAAGGCCCGCGTCAGGCTCCCAGTTATAAAGGTTTTCTAGGCGGATGTCAAAGGTAGTCAGGGCCGCCTCCACGATTTCGTTCATTCCCAGGTTGTACAGGGAGTTCTTAAGGCTGCGGCCCAGCAGGAACTCCATGGAGAGGTAATAAACCTGCTTTTTCCCGGCGGACAAATTGCTGGCCCAGAATTTTTTGCGCTTTTCATAGAGTATATCGCCAACTACCAGGGCTACCGCACGATAAAAAACTCCCTCGGACGAGGAGTCAATATCCGAAATCCCCATGCGGTTAATTTTATCCTGAATGAGATGCGCGATTTTTTCGGCTGTATAGGTGCTCTTCATGTGTACCATTCCTCTCTTATATGCAAGGCCAATACGCTGTGCGGTATTGTCAGTGTCTTTTAATGGTATGCTGTAAATACTCATCATGCCTTAGTATAAACTAAAATCGCTTCTTTTTCAATTATTTAAGGGGAGTAATTGGGAATTTGTTTATTAACCAAATATAAATTTTACGCGGGAAGCGCAGTTTTTCTTTCTTCCCTCTTTTTATATGTGACAGAATATACTATAATGAAAGTGGATTCTACAATGGAAGGGGAATTCGTTTTGCCCAATAAATTAAAAATTTACGTCAACAATATGATGTATGCCATTACCGCGCAAGATGACACGGCTTATGTAAAAGGCTTGGCGGAGGAGATAGATGAGTGTGTGCGCAATGTGATACACGCCAGCAAGGCGTCGATGAATGAAGCGCTGGTCTTGACGGCCCTGTATTATATTGACGAGCAGAAAAAAGCGGAGGCCAACGCGGATCATCTGCGTACCCAAATCACCGAATACGCGGCGGAGGCGGGGAAGGCCCGGCAGGAAATAGCCGAGCTCAAGCGGGAAATCGAAAGGCTGGAGCGGATCTCGTCCGAAAAGAAGGACAGAAAGCGATGAGAGATGCCCCCTTGGAGCTGCTGGCCCCCGCAGGCGGCAGAGAGAGCCTGGTGGCTGCGGTAGCCTGCGGAGCCGATGCGGTGTATCTGGGCGGAAGCGCGCTCAATGCCCGGAGAAACGCGGAGAATTTTGATTCTGGCGCCCTGCCGGAGGCGGTATCCTATTGCCATGTCCGGGGGGTGAAGGTGCATCTTGCGCTGAACACCCTGGTGTTTGCCGGGGAGCTTGACCTGCTGCGCCGAACCCTTGGCGAGGCATGCGCCGCAGGGGTGGACGCGGTCATCGTCCAGGATCTGGCGGTGGCCGCGCTGGTGCGAAGGTGGGCGCCCGGGCTGCCCCTGCACGCCTCCACCCAAATGAGCGTCCACAATCTGGACGGCGCCCGCGTCCTGGAGAGGCTGGGCTTCCGCCGGGTGGTGCTGGCTCGGGAGATGAGCCGGGAGGAAATCGCCGGGGTAGTGGAGAAAACCTCGCTGGAGGTGGAATGCTTTGTCCACGGCGCGCTTTGTATGAGCGTGTCGGGCCAGTGCCTTCTGTCCAGCGTTATCGGCGGCCGCAGCGGCAACCGGGGGATGTGCGCCCAGCCCTGCCGTCTCCCCTTTAAGGCGGGGAACAACGGCTACGCCCTGTCCCTCCGGGATCTGTCGCTGGTGGAGCATATCCCCGTTATCCGGGAGCTGGGGGTGACCGCCATCAAGATCGAGGGCCGGATGAAGCGGCCGGAGTATGTGGCCGCCGCCGTCACCGCCTGCCGCGCCGCGCTGGAGGGCCGTCCGGTGGATTACGCCACCCTGGAGGCGGTGTTTTCCCGGGAGGGCTTTACCGACGGATACTTTACCGGGGAGCGCGGGCCCTCTATGTTCGGTACCCGCCAAAGGTCGGATGTTGCCGCCGCTCCTCCGGTGCTGAAAAAGCTCCAGGGGCTCTACCGAGCGGAGCGGCAATCGGTGCCGGTCACCATGAAGCTGCGGGTCTGCCGCGGATCACCGGTGACCCTGGAGGCCGGCGACAAAGACGGCCACCTGGCCGCCTCCCGGGGAGAAATGCCCCAGGAGGCGGTGAACACCCCCCTTACGGGGGAAAGGGCGGCGGCCTGTTTGGAGAAAACCGGGGGAACCCCCTATCTGGCGGACAGGATACACGCCGATATCCAGGAGGGACTGATGGTTCCGGCGGCAGGGCTGAACGCCCTGCGCCGGGATGCGCTGGAGGAGCTTACCCGGCTGCGGGGTATGGCAAAGCCCCTGGCGTTCTCCCCCACGCCGTTGCCCCGGCCCCACCCCCGCCGGGTGGCGGGGCCGCCCCGGCTTCGGGTGCGGCTCCACAACCGGGCCCAGCTCACCCGGCGGATGCTTGGCCAGGATATGGAGCTTGTACTGCCGGTGGAGGAGCTTGCCCAGCTGCCCCCTGCCCGTTGGGAGGCGGCAAGGGGGCATATGCTGGCTGAAATTCCAAGGATCATATTTGATAAACAGGAATTGTTGGAGGAAAAACTGCAAATCATAAAAGAAATGGGTGTAAAGGGAGTGCTGACCGGTAACCTGGGCGGTGTGGAGCTGGCCAGGCGGTGGGGGCTACCTGTTCACGGGGATTGGGGTCTAAATGTAACAAACCCCTTGTCGCTGGAGAAATATGCGTCCCTGGGTCTTGTGGATATGACGGTATCCTGGGAGTTGGAGCTTCGGAGCATCGCCAAGCTGGGCGGCGCGCTGCCCAGGGGGATGGTGGCCTATGGATACCTGCCCCTGATGATTATGCGCAGCTGCCCGGTTCAGGCGGCTATAGGCTGCGCCAAATGCGGCCACAGCTTCCCCGAGCTTACCGACCGGATGGACAACCGGTTCTTTGTGGACTGCCGGTGGCAGGCGGCCGAGCTGTACAACTGCGTCCCTCTTTTTTTAGCCGATCGGCTGGAGGAGGTGGAAGGGGTGGATTTCCTCACCCTGTATTTCACAAGGGAAAGCCCCGAGGAATGCGACAGGATCACCGGCCTCTACCAAAGCGGTGGCGCGTATGAGGGGAAGAAAACCCGGGGACTTTATTTCCGCAAGGTGCTGTAGGGCGAATAAGCCTTACAAAGAGCCGGACAGAATTGATTTTCCGTGCTTGCTTATAATGTCATCGGCGTCTTGCAGGGGCGGATTTGCCTCGGTTAGCCTGATCGCTGCCTCTGGCTCGGTTTTGTGCGCGGTATGGCTTTGCCTCCGGCGGTCGGGCTCTGCCCGAACCCGCTTAGGGCCATAATGGCCCTAAGAACCCATAAATCAGCAGGGTTGTAACGCTCCGGACAGCAACAAGCCCCAAGCCAACCTCCCGCTCCCTACATGGGGCCCAAAAACCCCATTCCGGGAGCTGGCTTTGTGCCCGGATCAAGCGTTAACCTTGCAGTTGGCATGGTTTTGTAAAAAAGCAGCGCCGCGCTGGGCGGCAGCCCACCGACGGCGCGCTGCACCGCACCACAGTGTTTGCCAAGGAATACTGGATTCTTAAGGACTGGAAGTCCTTAAGCGGGGGTTTTAGGGGCCGGTGCCCCTATTTAAATATCGTAGATACCTATGCGAATCAAGGGTTAAAACAGCCAGCCAGCAGCAAACAAACAACGGAAATGCGAGCGAAAACAAAGGAAAGCAGGCCCTGCAAAGAGCGAACCTTGGAAGCGGATTGAATTTTGGTTTTC
>Ga0153947_1000948_pt1 | contig 14021 bp, 7 predicted proteins | sample TSNJ031MetaG_FD_104697 | JGI IMG/M metagenome (GOLD analysis project Ga0153947, IMG submission 104697) | Attine ant fungus gardens microbial communities from New Jersey, USA - TSNJ031 MetaG | ecosystem: Host-associated > Fungi > Mycelium > Unclassified | place: USA: New Jersey, Wharton State... | reverse complement strand
CTACATTAACGAAGCTTAATAAGAACGAGTATGTCTCTATGGATGTACTTGTACGCATCTGCATGGTGCTTGAATGTGATTTGGGGGATATAGTGGAAATTATTAATTGATTTCGCGTGCTTTAAAATAATGACTTTTCTCTTTAAATAAAAGATATTTAAAATGTTCAAAAAACCAGAGAGATTTTTCATTATTATACAGAGCAGCGATAAAATAAATGGAGGCTTTAAAATGGAGATTGAAATCGGAAAATTTACTCTCGAATCTCTGACAACGGGCATGTATAGCGAGCCTGAGTCGTGTTACCGAGAATACATTCAAAATGCAGTCGATTCACTTGATACTGCGCTTGCTGAAGGGTTAATGCAAGCGGAGGACTTCCGTATTGAGATTATCGTTGATGGCTCAAGGCAGGAAATTAGCATCCGTGATAACGGGGCGGGCATAAAGAAAGACTTGGTTCGGAAAACTTTGCTTGATATCGGCAATTCCACCAAGCTACATACGACTAACCGTGGCTTCCGCGGAATCGGTCGTCTTGGCGGTCTTTCGTATTGCAAAAAACTCAGTTTCTGCACCACGGCATTGGGTGAAAATGAGAAAACGCTCATCACCTTTGATTGTGAGAAACTCAAAGCCTTGTTGGTACCGGGGCAAAGTATAGAGCATAATCTTCAGAGTGTCATCGAGACCGTTACTGATGTAAAGGTTATGCATGAACAATCCTCGGCGCATTACTTCATTGTTAAGATGGAAGATGTCGATGACATTTCGTCGCTCTTAGATTTTGAAATAGTCACGGACTACATTTCGCAGGTAGCGCCGGTACCTTTTAGAGATAGGTTCTACTGGGGGCGGGAGATTAAGAAAGAGTTAGCGGAGAATGGGATAACTATTGCTGAATATCCAGTATTCATTGGCGAGTCTTTTGAAACACTTTCTCAGGTATACAAGCCCTACAAAGTGACCTTTGAGGCAAACTCACGTGCGGGTGTATCGAAAGATGAAATCCTCAACCTCTCCTTTTTTAGAATAAATGATGGTAGTCAGCAGATGATTGCCTATGGTTGGTACGCCGATACAGATTTCTCAGGGACGCTGGTTGACGAGCGTATTTCCGGGGTCAGGGTGCGTCAAGGCAATATTCTAATCGGCGACAAACGAACCCTTGCCCCCTTCTACAAAGAACCTCGATTCAACGGGTGGGCAGTTGGTGAGGTTTACGTTGTTTCTCCTAATCTGATTCCGAATGCTCGTCGCGACGACTTCGAGAAAAATACCACTTTCTCAGAATTTACTATTGGGTTGCGTAGCACAATCGGAACAGAAATCAGCGACAAAATCCGTGCGGCATCCAAAGTAAGAAACAACCCGATGCAAAAGACGCTCAAAAAGGTGGAACGCGAGGTGGCTAATGTTGAACAAGTTCTCACTACAGGCTTTCATTCTTCTGTGGAAAAAGAACAAGTAGCTGCTGGGCTTGCTGCTACGAGACGCGACCTTTATGCTATTCCCAAAAACGCTCCTGTCGAAGTTGTGGAGCAGAAAACAGCTTTGATGGAACGTCTCACAATGCTTGCGGGTGATGTCGAAGAATCAACGAACTTCAGAGTGAAGAAGGACATCCCATCCAATTTTTCAAAGGTGGAGAAAAAGGTCGTTCGGGCAATGATGGAAGTGTTGTCACGTAACTTTGAGCGTACGACAGTTGACAGCCTGTATCGTGAATTCTTAGAGGAACTGAAGTCGGGAGGGAAAAAGCAATGATGCAAGTCTATCCCGAAAAAAACGAACAGTTAGAACTGTCGGTTGACGAGAAGTCATTTTTGAGGACAGTTGAGCGGGCTTTCTCCAATGAGGAGATGGCTTATTATGTGCTACACATAAACCCACGCAAGAAAGACGCAGGCGAAGGAAAACCCGAACTATTCAATCTATTGCTCGTCAACAAGGGGATACTATTGTTTCGTTTTATAGAAGTGCAGGATTTAGCAGCACAGATGACCATCAAGGCTCTTGGCAATCCCACTGTCTATGAAATGCTTAGAAGTGATATTACCAAAAGGCTTGAAGAAAGTCGCTATCTCACTGACACATCCGGAAAGTTACGGTACGCTCTGAATGTATGCTTTATATTTCCAAAGGCAGACAAAAGCCAAGTGACATCCAGTCTTGACGAAAACGAGTGCCAATTTTGTTCTGACCACGTCTTTTTCAAGGACACCATAATTCAGATTCGCAAAGAAGGAGCGGACGTTGTCAAGAGTTATTTGGGTGAAGCTGACGAACTCCAAGAAAACCAAATCAATAATGTGTTTCAGCGGCTCTGCCCTGAGATTACCATACCCAGAAAATATATTCTGGATGAGAACGGAACTGTGTCCGGCGCAGACGGGGCTTTGGGTTCAGTGGATAGAGCCGTGCAGTCCTACCGCTTGGAAAACAAGCAAATAGACATCATCAACAAGATTGCAAAGGGCAATCAGCTTATTCTTGCCTGTGCGGGTAGCGGAAAAAGCGTACTGCTTATTTCTAAGTGTTTTAAATTGGCGAGCCTGAATCCAAGCGAGGATTTCCTCATTACCTGTTACAACAGGAATTTGAACAACTATTACACTTGGGCTATAGCTCAAGCCGGATTTACCGATAGAAATGTGCGTTGTTCGACCTTTTTCTCTCTGTGCAAGTCACTATTGGAGAGTAACCGTATACCGCTTCCTTCTGTTAATTATCACGACCAGAGCACCTCTTATGACAGACTGTTTGAGGTGGCTAATAATGCGTTAGCACAAGGCAGAATCAAAGAGAGATTTTACGGAATCTTTATTGATGAGGTTCAGATTTTCAAATCAGAATGGTATCGTTTTTGCTTTAATCTTCTCAAAAGTAAAAACGCTGATGACCACTTCTTTGTTATCGCCGGAGACAAGTCACAGGATGTAAAAAACAACATAAAACACGGCAAAGCTCCTTGGCAAGGTGGTGGCGATGCCTATCCTGAGTACCGTGGCAAAACGCTACCAATAGAAACAAATTATCGCAATTCGAAGCCGATTAACGATGCCATTGACAGATATGTTTCGGTGGCAAAAGAACTTGGTTTGAATTTGGGCATTGACCTAACAGCAGACCCTGAATTGTTCTTGCGCGGGACTGCGTATCGCCCTGGCAATGTTCCAACATTGGTTGAACTGAGCGAGTTAAGTAATAGCGGAGAAGCAAATGCCATTGGCGATGCAATAAAGAGCCTTATTGATGAAAAAGGTTTGAGCGAGGTTGATATAGCCATCATTCTCTTTAATGAAAGTGCAAGATTCACGACAAAAGGATGGCAAACGCATTATTACAGGCTTAGACCGTACATTATTCAATACTTCAATGCAAACGGGTGGGAAGCACCGGCGTTTTTATACCAAGGGCAATCTGAGGGCGTAACTTATGGCTCGCGGCGAGGTGTTACAGTTGTTTCAATAGAGGGAGTTCTTGGGCTTGACTTCAGGGCAGTAGTGCTTGCAGGATTGCGACCTCTGGGGACACACGAGAAGACAAGAATTATAGCAGAGTTTGAGTCAGCTACGCAGGAACAGCGGCCCGATAAACTCGAAGCCTTTAAGAAGAACATTAACCTTATTTATACGGGTTGCACGAGAGCCAAAGAAGAGTTGACCATTATTCTCTCCGCCCCGAAGGGTGAGTCGATATACATGGATTTGCTTAGACAATCAATACAGGAGGTGAGCAATCGATGACTACATACGATGACAAGACAAAAGGCATAGTCGCATCGGACGGGCGGTTCATTTTGCCACTTTGTAAGGAGTACGACGATGTTACTTTTAAAGCCAGTTACATCGTTGTACCCAATATCAAATGTAGCGGAAAGATAACCGCGCTCTTTGACCTTATTGTGCTTGGCGACGTTGAAGCCAAAGAAATCGATGTCAAAGGCAGATTCGTATGCCTTGGCAATTGCACGGTTAGCGGATCTGTTATCGTTCAAAACGAAATCTGGGCAAACGATGTACGCGCGTCGAGTGTTGAGGCTCACGATAGAATTGTCGTCCAAGAAATCGACGGTGATACCATTATCGCTGACGGTAGCATCATCGTTGGTAAAATCCTTGCGGTTGAAAAACTCGCTAAAAGCGCTAAAATCATTCTTTGCGGTGAGACGGCATATGGAGCGGGTAAGGTTGCCGCGAACACCATTATCACAGGAGAGCCTATTGACTTAGACGGCGGCGAAGATGCGGTTGAGTCTCCAAACTTGTATCGACCAGTTTCGGTTCAACCACAACTTACGAAGGCAGTCGTGGCGTCCACAGAGCCGGTAGACTTGGTTGCTCATGGAGAATTGGAGTACGCACCATCGGGTGATTTCACAGGATATTTAGATTTCTTGACCTCAACAGTTTATGACGATGAGAGCAAGGCTAAGTTTGCTCGTTGGAAAGAAGTTCTAAACGAAGCCGAAACCGTAAGGCAAAGCGGGATTAGCGAATATTCGAACATTGCCATTATTATTTGGTTGGCTGAAATAGCGTGGTCAGATTATTTCAAAAATTGGAAAGCGATAGATGATATTTTCGATGTTTTTGAAAGTCACTTCAAAGGACTGATGGCGAGGGATAAAAACGCTGTAGGCTGTACGATTAATACCTATGATAAGTGGTTGGAAGCTCTTTCAATCCTCAGCGGTTTCGGGGCTTTGATTGATAGAAACGTGTACAGCGTTGCGTTTGAACTCGTTGTTTCGAATCTCGGACTAAAGGCGAAGTTTGTGTCCGAGAGATTAAATGAAAAGGGGTGGGAAGCTCATGTCGAATAATAGAGAGATACTGGCAAACAACATTATTGATAGGTTTGTAGCTGCGGTTTCTGGTACGGACAAAGAACAGTGGCTGTTCAATAGTCCTGAAGACCGCATCTATGTTGGTAAACTGTCTCCGCAAAGTGCTGAGGACAGCTTTTCATCGAGCGTGCTGATTAAGCAAATCAGCGTTGACTTCCGCATCCCTAAGCAAGACATCGACGTTGCTGTTTTGCAGATTTCCCCGCAGGGAAACTTCTTCTTTAGGGTTTTGCCAACCCTCAATCAACAGCGAGCATTTTTCCTAAAGAACTTTATATCCACGTTCACTAAATTCCAGTTTACAGACTTCACGGTTCTTGCTGAAGCATTCCTCGCTGGCAAGCTAACCACGGAAATGCGAGCCCACAAGGTTCAACTTTTACCTGTTTACGAGAAGATTGCAATCGACAGGAACAAAGTCTTCGTTGATGTGAAAATCAGTGATATCTATAACCCTAAGTTCGACTGTGGAAGCGTGTCTACAGAATCTCAGTTTTGTGAAGAGATTAAAGGACAGGCTGAGGCGTTATGCTTGGAAGCAAAAGCTCGCCCCAATATTATGCCGTGCCAATTCAGGGAAAAACTAAAGATTGACGATTTGCTTACCGAGGAGGCATGGCAAGCCTACATTAAGAAGCAACGCACTCGTGAGGAATTCGATATGTTCCTTCGTTTTGACTATTCTCTGAGTGTAGATTTGAAAGGAAGCGGGGACTATCTTAATGTAACCGTCGCTCTCAGTAACGAGACACCTTGGGGAGATGAAAGTGCAGGCTTCGGACAGACTGCTGCAAAAACAGATAAGTACCGTATTAGCACTCTCTTCAATTCGGGATTGAAAGTTAAGTGCTTCGGTACACAATTTGTTCCGATTGAACTTGACTATTTTACTGACGATTACAAATACGATAGATTCGTCTACGCGCTTGGGAACAACTGCAATGTATCCTATGACAAGAACAATGTCGAGGTACAGACAACCCATGTACCGTACTTCGTTCAGCGTCGCCTAAAGACAAACGACAAAATGGCAATTAAGTTTGAATCCCTTATTGCTGAACCAATCAAAACGCTGAAAGGCATCCACACTGAGATGCAAAAAGAACTGGGACGTTGGGAAGCTGACTTTGATAAGCGGCATGGTTCCCTTACGCCGAATGGAGTGCAGCAGTTTGAGAAGGAAATTGTAGATTTTAAGCGGGAAATGATGAGGTTTGCCACAGGCATCGAACTGCTCGATAAATACAATATGCTTGGTGATGCTTTCCGTTATATGAACCAAGCTTTCAGGGATTCGGCAAAGAGCAAGGGTTATGATAGTTGGCGACTATTTCAGATTGTCTTTATCGTTTCTCTGATTCTTGATGTCGTGGCACATGAACAGGACCTTATTCTTGATGATGATGTAAAAGGCAAAGCCAAAACGGACGATGTCGACATTCTCTACTTCCCGACTGGCGGTGGTAAGACAGAGGCATTCTTGGGCATTCTTGTCTTTAATTTGTTTTTTGACCGGCTACGTGGTAAGAATTATGGTGTCACTGCGATGCTGAAGTATCCGCTCCGATTACTCTCTGTGCAGCAAGTTCAGCGTGTTGCAAATATCCTTGCAACTGCCGAAGTAATCCGACAAGCGAAGGAAATTGGCGGTAGCCCATTTAGCCTTGGGTATTATGTTGGTGACAGCAATACGCCAAATAACATCGATAAAGAGCTTCAAAAGACATTGATTGAATTATCTCCTGATGAGGTAGACGAGAAATACCGTCTGGTTGACGTTTGCCCGTTCTGTGGTCAAGAAACCGTTCATGTGGTTTATGATACTGACGCTAACTCTCTAAAGCACATTTGCAGTAATTCGGATTGTGCTTCACAAGGCGTTATCCCTCTTTATATGGTGGATAACGATATATATAGATACTTGCCGTCCGTAATCATTTCTACTGTGGATAAGATGACAGCAATCGGCTTCAATTCGAACTTTCACAACTTCCTGTTCGGTGCAGAGTTTGAATGCCCGAAGCATGGGTTTACGTCAAAGACAAAATGTCTGGTATATGATTGTCAATGCGACCCTGCTGACTACAAAAAAGTGTCGATGAAAGACCCCGCGCCAACTCTGATGATACAGGACGAATTACACCTTATACGGGAGTCGTTGGGTGCATATGATTCTCATTACGAAACTTTGATTGAGTATTTTATTAAGAATTTATCAGGTTGTAATCGAGGAATAAAGGTAATCGGGGCGACTGCTACAATTTCTGCTTACGATGAACAAGCCAAGCACTTGTACTGGAAAGGCGCGATTCGCTTCCCAGCCGCTTCGCCAGACCTTAACCAAAACTTTTATTCGTTTATTGATGAGAATGACATCGGCAGAATTATTGTGGGATATGCCCCGTTTGGGAAGGCAATCGTGAACAGTGTCGCTTACTCGCTTCAGTATCTGAAACGAGTGGTCTGGAACCTTTATACCAATCCAAAAGAGGTTCTCTCATTTGTGGGAATTGATATTTTAGGCACAGAAGATGAGCAGATTGCGGAAGTCAAACGGTTACTGGAAGAATACTGGATAATCCTTGAGTATAACAATGTTAAATTAGAAAGCAACCGAGTGCTTCAAGCATTGGAAGACCCCATAAATACGGAACTCATTGATGAGGGAGTTCAGCAGCTGACTGCTAAGAAGATGACAGGTGATGATACTTTCCAAGAGGTTAGGGCTACGCTTTCAACTATTGAACATGCCGAAAGTATGATAAATGGCATTGATTTCAATATGATTGCTGCCACTAGTATGATTTCTCACGGCGTTGATGCCGACAGGTTCAACCTTATGATTTTCTATGGAATTCCCGGCAATACGGCTGAATACATTCAGGCTTACTCACGTGTCGGTAGAAAGCACACTGGCGTGGTCATTGACATTATGCGTCCATCACGGGAAAAAGACCGAAGTTATCTCAAGAACTTCATTAAATTTCATGAGTATAAAGATATCCTCGTGGACTCGGTATCAATAAACCGTTGGGCGACGAAAGCAGTTGAGAATACTTTACCCGGCGTTATATCAAGCCTGATTCTTAACCACTATCTATATTTACTGAAATATGAGGCGGGTATGAGCGATATCAGCAAGTATTCGAATCTCAAGATGGCTTTATTCACTGGTAAGATTACTGCTGAGGAATTAAAGCAGCACGCTTATGGTGTTTATAAGTGTTCCGATGATGATAGTTCGGTCGGGAAACTCTATCGGCAGACAATAGACAGACTGATAGACCAATTAGTTGATGATTTGAAAAATGGTTCCTTTGAAGGAAACGCCTATATCACCGAAGTCTTCAATCATTGCTATTTCAAAGTTATGTTGAGCCTGCGTGACACCGACAAACAACTCATCGTTGAGGTAAAATAGGAGGGAAAAGAGATGCCATCAGACAAGAGTACAATGAGACGTGGGGTTCACCAAGCCCTGTATAAATATTTGCCCGGCAGTTGGGTGGACTTTACCCAAAGCGGCGGCGGTGTCACTTATGCTGTTCACGTTGACCGTTGGAACAGCGTTCATCTGACAGGTGTCAATAACAAGCGACTGCTTCGTGTAGTGAATCAGCGTGTGAGTGAGTTTAAAAACGGAAGTCCCGACGGGACGGCGTCCGTTGTCAACTTCTCGTCGGTCATTAACGAGGAAAATTACTATGTATTAACACCAAAAGTCAGTGAGCAAGAACGTGCAATTGTCACATCGGTCAAGCCTTGGGTGTTTGTATGCAACTCCTGTGGGCGTGTCCGCCAGTATTATAGTTATGAGGAATTCAAACGCCGCGAACACGAGCCGTGCGATGTATGCGGAAAGCATATGACGCAGTTAAGGATGATTCGCTTTTGCAGATGTGGGTATGCGGATGGAATCTTCGTACCTAAATGCCGCAACAAGGAACACGGTACAAAATATATGACCCGTCGCGGCAGCGGAATTGACTTCGTATGCAAAAAGTGTGGGCAAAAAGTTGTCCTGCCGTTCTACTGTCCTAATTGCAAGTCAAAACTTGATATCAAACCGGCGCTTGATTCGTCACATTATTTTCCGTTCACTCTTTCCCTTATCGACCTTCTTGATAAGCGAAAAGACGTGTTCTTAGATAACGAGGAAGAAAGCCGTGGCGAAAAAGTTGTTATTGGTCAATACTTAGGACTGATACCTCAAGAGGAATACACAGGAATTATTGCCAAGGGGAATGTCATCCAAGAAGAAGAGTTCGAAACTGCCCTGCGAAAAGAAGCAGAGAATCTGCGGCTTGGCGGCTTGGATGAAGGCACCATTGCTATGGTATTGGATGCTAAGCGACGGGCGAACCCAAGCGGGAAGATTTTTGAAGCCGTCGAGAAAATCGGACAAGGTCTCTCAGTCGTTAGCACCGATGATATCAAGCCAATTGCCGAAGAGATTCTTGAATACGATGAACTTGTTAATGCCAAGGTTGTTTTGTCGCTTGAGGATGCAGAATGCGATGCAGAAATTGTCAATGACGGAATTAAGCCCGACTATGTCGGCATTTCTAAAGCACTGGGATTTTCCAATGTTCAAATCTGCTCAGGAGTCCCCATCGTTTTTGCGGCATACGGTTATACACGCAAGGAGCGTGAATGTTTGGAAGGCGTTAAGCTGCACGGATTTCCGCAGGAGATGGAGAAGAAAAATATTTACGCTAACCGTCTTGAAACTGAAGGCGTATTGTTCGAACTTGACCGCCACAAGGTTCTGGACTGGTTGTTTGACAATAAGCTAATTCAAAATGAGGACTTACCGCCAGACATGAGCGACTACGGCATTAAGATGTGGTTCTTAGACCGTGTTCGACTTGACCGTATTACTCCATTTACGCCAATCGATGAAACTGACTCCTATGGTGTGATTACGAAAAGAGTTTATACCTTAATACACAGCATCTCCCACGCCTTAATAAACGAGGCTTCGGAGATATGTGGCTTGGACAAGAGTTCACTGTCAGAATACATCTTACCTAATATTCCTGCCGTGTTTGTCTACTGCTCAAATTCTCAGGGGTTCAATATGGGAGCGTTGTATAGCGCATTCCAGTCGCATTTTGACCGTTGGCTAAAACACGCCAAGGAACGGTCAAAGAAATGCATCTTTGACCCTATTTGCATCGACAAAGAAAAGGCTTGTGCGGGCTGTCTGTTCCTAAACGAGGTATCATGCCAGCACTTTAATAAAGATTTAGACCGAGGCTATCTCTGCGGATATTTCGACAAGCAGAAGCAAGAGAAGCTGACCGGTTTCTGGGAGGATTAATTATGGCTAACATGCACCCTGCTCAAATACCCAAAGTTTACCACGCCTACTCCGAGGTGAAGTTTTTCAATGCTTGTAAAGAGCAGTTGTCTGATAAGTACCACGTTTTTTATTCAGTGAGATGGTACTCCACGAATAACGGTGTCAGAGAAGACAGCGAGTGTGACTTTCTGATTTTTAACCCTGACTATGGGTTTCTTTGCATTGAGGTCAAAGGCGGCACGGGGATGCGGATTGAGGACAGTATTTGGTATCTGGTTGACCACGACAGAGAACGCAAGTTGAAGCGTTCTCCTTATGACCAAGCCGAACAAAGTATGCGATTCATCAAGAAGTATTATGAAGATGAGGTTGAGGGACAGTTTTCAGGTGTATATGGGTGTGCTGTAGCATACCCAAACTACTCAATCAACTCGCCCATTACAGTTGGCTCGCCAATGGAGACAACAATTGACCTTTCAGTAATGAATGACCTTCAAAAGCGTGTGACGGAAATATTCCGCTACTTTCAAAATCAGCGGCGTGGCGCAACATCGTTCCTTTCGCCTGATGCCCAGAAGAAGTTTATAAGCGTTATCAACAAACGTATCGCTCTGTCTATTTCAGCAGGTGCGCTGATTCAGGATAAAGAGCGTGAGCTGCTCGAAATCAATCGCACTCAGGATACGGTTATTGACTTGCTGGCACACTATCCCAGAGTATTTATTGTCGGCGGTGCAGGAACGGGTAAGACGTGGATTGGAATAAAGAAAATCATCCGCTGTGTGCAGGGCGGAGGCAGAGCCTTATACCTTTGTTATAATAAAGCATTAGCTGAGAATGTGGCTGCTATTATTTATGATAACCGTGCCAACTGTCATAACATTGATTCGTTCGCTTATTCTCTGCTTAAGGGGAAAGCAGTTACCGCTCCTGAAACAAACGGATGCAAAGATTATAGTACTCTTATAGGGGAGGTGCCAAACCTGCAAAAGTATGACTTAGTGGTTGTTGACGAGGGGCAGGATTTTACTGAAGATTGGGCTTTTTGCGCCAATTTGATGGTAAAAGACAGTGGTTCGCTTTATGTATTTTATGATGAATGCCAAAACATATTCAAACGGAGTTTCGGTGAAAAATTCTTTATCAACGAGCCGCCGTTTGTTCTCCGCTATAATATCAGAAACACCGCTAACATCTATCGGTATACCCAAGAGCAGACGAATTTAGGGCTTGACACTATCGCTAACCAAATTGAGGGGGTTGAGCCTGACTACCGCAAGTTTACCCGAAAAGCACAGGCGGTGGCGTTCATAGATTCTGTCATAAATAAATTAGTAAATAGAGAGGGTGTTGCACCGCAGAAGATTGTTGTCCTGAGCAACCGAAAAAAAGACAACTCCATCCTGAGTGAAGTCACTGCTATCGGCGGTCATAACCTCAGTGAAGAGCGTACTTTACCAGACACTGATTCTATTGTTTATAAAACAATCCAAGGTTTCAAAGGGCTTGAATCGGATATCATTATTTATATCAACCATACATACAAGAACGAACCTAAAACTGACAGTGTCCGCGCTACCCTGTACACGGCGCAAACGAGGGCACGGTTCTACTTGTATGTATTGGACTTTGAAGAAAGTGGGAGGGATTGATGAATGGAGGACATTCTACTAATAGAACCAAATTACGCAAACAAATATCCGCCTTTGGGGTTGATGAAGATTTCAACCTTCCACAAGCAGTTAGGTGACTGTGTAGTATTTGCAAAAGGAAAACTGCCAGATGAACTGGCAGAAAAAAGATGGGACAGGGTCTATGTCACGACGCTGTTTACCTTTGAATGGAAAGAAACCAAGAAGAGCATTGAATACGCACTGACGGTTGTGAAAGAGGTCGGTCAGGTGTTTGTCGGCGGCATTATGGCTACCCTAATGCCTGAGTTGTTTTTAGAAACTTTCCCCCAAATAGTCCTGCTCAAAGGGTTGCTCAACCGGGACGGAGTTTTAGGATTACGCGGGGAAAGCTGCATTGACCGCCTAACGCCAGACTACGACATTCTAAATGATGTTGATTATAAGTATCCGGCAAATGACGCTTACTTCCTTTACATGACACGCGGTTGCGGTATGAAGTGTCAGTTCTGTGCTGTTCAGACCCTTGAGCCTGAGTATGTGCCATATATCTCAATTCGCAAACAGATTGAAGAGGTTGATAGGCTTTTTGGTAAAAAACGATACTTGCTTTTGATGGACAACAATGTGTTGCGTTCTAATCAGTTCGACTGCATTGTTGACGAACTGATAGATTTGGGTTTTGGTAAAGGTTGTACCTACCCAAGCCCGCATACTAGGAAACCGCTTCAACGCTACATTGATTTTAACCAAGGGCTGGATGCCAAGCTATTGAATGAGCATAAAGCAAAGCGGCTCGGTGAGTTGGCTATTAGCCCTGCTCGCATAGCGTTTGACCATATTGAGGACGAGGAACAGTATAAAAGAGCGTTGGAACTCTGTGCCAAGAACGGCATTAAGTACTTGTCAAACTACATACTTTATAACGGCGAAGACTTTACTGGAAAGGGTCAACATTACCACGCTGACACACCGCAAGACTTGTTCAATCGTATGAAGATCTCTATGGACTTCTGCGATGAACTAAACTCAAAATATGGAAATGACGGGAGAGTGCATATTTTCTCTTTCCCGATGAAATATATCCCTTTGAATGCTACAGATAGGTCTTTTGTTGGTACGCACTGGAACAAAAAATACCTCCGTGCCGTGCAGCGAATGCTAATTCCAACGCAGGGCAAGGGCGTATCAACTCGCTCGTTTTTCGAAGCGGACTTTGGAACAACGACGGAGGTGTTTATTGAGAACCTTGCTATGCCGGAAGAACTTCTCGGACTTCGTGGACACTTTGTGGAGCGCAAAGACGAGCCAAAAGAGGACAGAAAAAAGCGCTATAAACAGTGGCAGGTCAACCATGGTCGAATTGACGAGTGGACAAGGCTCTACCGTTCCTTGGGTGACGACTACATAGACTATGTGGAACTCATCAAAGACAACGACTTCTCAATGGATAACTACAAGCGGGCAAATACTGCTACACTTCGCAAAATGTTCATTCACAATCTTTCATATCTCAGAATTTTGCGAAATATTAAGACATTGGGTGTTGAGATGCTTACATACATCAAGGATGAATTTCCAACAATGTATGGTGAACTATTAAGGTATGTAATTCGTTCGGAGCATACACAGTTCTCTTGTCTTAAAGGAATGCTCACGCTCCAAGGAATGGTATTCATCGCCGATATTATCCGTGCCTTTATCGAAGAGCCTTATTTTACTACGAATGTCTTTGACGCCCTATATAAGGCTCAAAAGGATTTGAAAAAGGTGGTTTTGGATACCAGAAGTCTGGACATCGCATTGCGATATAGAACAGCAAGCGCAATCTCAGATACGGAATTGAAAAATATAATGCGCTTAGGGCTTGAGTGTGATGAAAAGAAAATCGAAGTCCGCTTATATAACAAGTCAAGGCAGCTAAGGAAAACCCTGCGAGAGCAAAACGAAGATGAAATTGCAGGCGAGGTCATTCTTGATAAAATTGAGGAAATCATCACCTTGCTTCAGAAAATTTACCGAAAGGAGGTCAAGTAAAAATGGAAATTACGATAGGGAAATTTACGCTCGAAACCCTGACATCAGGGATGTATGAACGTCCCAAAGACATATACCGCGAATACATTCAAAACGCTGTCGATTCCATCGACATAGCTGTATCTGATAATCTCGTAAAAGCGGCTAAAACTCGAATAGACCTCAAAATTGACAAAGAGGGGCGTTCTATTCGGAT
>Ga0153947_1000943_pt1 | contig 14033 bp, 13 predicted proteins | sample TSNJ031MetaG_FD_104697 | JGI IMG/M metagenome (GOLD analysis project Ga0153947, IMG submission 104697) | Attine ant fungus gardens microbial communities from New Jersey, USA - TSNJ031 MetaG | ecosystem: Host-associated > Fungi > Mycelium > Unclassified | place: USA: New Jersey, Wharton State... | reverse complement strand
GAAAAAGTGTAAGCAGGTGATCAAGAAAATGTTTAGGGGACATAGCGGTTGTTGCGACGCTCCCAAACATGGTCCCCTCAACAACATTTGCTATTTGAATGTCTGCGATGCATATTTGTATTGACTCCTTGTACTTGGTATAGGTAGCTCTCCCTTCGTTTGTCACATTTATAATAGCGGGAATCACTTGTTGTTCTTGTAGTAGTAATTTTACAATCTATCTCTCGAACACCAGAGCTCATGACGCCTGCGCGCAGGCTTATAGCTCGTCTATCTCTGCTTCCAAATTATACTCCCTTTGCTTTAACCATCGGCTCAGTCAAAAGGAATTTGATTGCATCTTCTGTGTCTGAGTCTTGATCATCCGTTTCAGGAACAAACATTCACCTCCACAATTCCCTTGTCCATTGAGTGAACCAAATTTGGTAGAGGGTGATGAATCAAATACCTGTTCTCAATGTAGTCATCAAGGTGATTCCAGAAAAGACAGGTTTGTGTGCTGTCTGCACCAACGATCAATCAGCCTGTAGTGAACCGTAGTCAGCACTTGGACTGGGGGAAATTGGTAACCGACACCATTTTGTTGACACACCACATGGAACAATGTATCCGCGTCACTTGGTCAAGAGCTGGACAATGAACTGAGTGACCCGTTTTCATTGATGACATTGACCTGTTTAGAATTGCCTGGAATCGCGTCAAGTTCTCTTGGCAGCTAGAGGAATGCGCACCTCACCATCGATCAACGACTTTATTTATCAAGATATTTGAGCTTAGCTTTGCGACGAAGTTGAATGAGTGAAGTGTTGAATTTGGATTGACCGGGTCAAAGCGCACTGTGGAATGGAAACCAACGCCAAGCAGTTCTAAACATATCCCGTTTTTGCACAAGAAGTGTTAGGTTCTTACGAATAAGAACCAGACAGCTCGAACCCATGTCTCCCTTTCCAACCTCTCAATCTCCTCCGAGTCTATGTCATCTGCCTTAAGGTGCCTATGAAACGTCTCTAGGAGGCGTTTAGGGGTTATATTTGTCCTAGTGCCTGTCGAACGACGTTGTTGAGATATAACGTCGTATTTTTTATCAATGTCAATGGAAAATTATATGCTTTGTGCGAGATCATCTACTGAGCTGAACATCAAATCTTCACCCCGATGGCCAAGGGGTCAGTGTGTCCTGCGTCAGAAAATACTTGGTTGTGATTTTGTCAAGTAATCGGAGGTGAAGGAAAGCGGCAAGCAAGTTTCGTCGGTGTTAATCTCCACCCTCTTCTTGCAGTTGAACCATGCAACTGACATTATCTGGCCTCTTTTTCTTTGCACCTTGATATGAGGCTTGGACTATTGTATCTCATCTTCACTACGTGATTATATCTACGAAAAGAAGTTAAGACCATTTATATTCATTGATAGAGGCTTGGCAGCCGTATGATTAGACTAGCTAATGTCTCGATGCACTGAGAGAGAGAAAACATGACTAAAGCTGCGAACTCGTCCTACTCTCCTGTTCACAAATTTGAACATCTTCAAGTACTTTGGGTAAGGACAGGACGCACCTTTTCTTCTTACTCCAGCAGGTTTCCTACCTCCTCCTTTTTCTCGAGCTCTCTCAACCACCCTTTGTCGATGCATTCCATCTACTTTCTGGAATGCCAGTGGTCAGCTGTGAGATCTGCTATGTCCCGTATTCTCAAGCCGGCGTGGCAAACATAGTACGCCAACATCTCATATAAACACCATGTTTGCGTATCCTCAGTCAGAGCAGGTGAGATTTCATACACCGAGAATGTTTGAAACTTGCAAACGAGTTGGCCAGTTTGCGTGTCCCAAACTTGGACGTGAGAGTCATCGCGAGACCAACAGGCGAAGAGTTTCCCGTCGGATGAGTATTCAGACCCATGACTATACATATGATCGTCAAAGTCGACAGAATGAAACTGGACAGTGTCGTGGTTTCATGAATAACATTTGGCAGAGGAGGATAAAAACACGAAGACGAGGGTCAAACCATCGGATGTCAGGAATGGATACAAGTCTTCTTCGGGCTTGATATCTAAAGAAAATCCGTGCGTTCAAAATCTGCGGGATCCTGCTGATGCCAGCCTAACGATAATAATGAGTAATACTACGAGGCGCAGATAACCAGGTTGCTGCACGTTTGGAAAGCATCCCTTTCGTTATTCTGAATAGTCAGACAGAAATTTGTGATAAATTCGTCAGCGTTATGGTAACGAGGATGTTCTGGTATCGGTATTTTTAGGATAGGAGCTTGCGAGCTGGTGAAAAAACCATCGGATTAGAGATCATGAGTGCGACAGGGTCGACAAATGGTGGTGCTGAGGGGAAGCATAGGACTCGAGGCAGCAGAGGTTGGATGTGGTGCTATGGACTAGAGAACGGTGAGTAGCAGAAGATTAGCGCGCCTACAACGGCGCATGACAGGAAAACACTCACGTTTTGAGATGCCTTAACCGCGTCTGAATGCGCCCTCTGCCGCTTTGCAGGAAGTAGCTGATGCTCCTCATCTTTTGCCTGCGATTCTGAATGTCGTGAAAACGAGATCACTCTCAGGTTGTTGAACAGGGGTAGACAGCCGGGTATGACCATCTTCCATATGAACATCATGGCAGACGCCGTTCATCCATCTTCACGTCGTCGACATCGCTAGGAATGCCATTGGGCGAGTCAATAGGACTATCAAGATAAGGATTGAGCAGCGATAGAAGGCACGAGTACGGAAGAAACTAACTGCAACGAGGTTGATGCGTCGTCCTCAGCAAATTTATTGACTGCTGAGCGTGCATGCCAGTGTCTTTGGAGTTGACTTAGCATGGTAGATAGGCGCTGCAGAACAGTCTGCAGGGGGCGACCGGGCATGGCCGCATAGATATGACTGTCATAGTCTGACAGAACCCCATATCTGAAGCTCAACCCAAAGTTCATGATCTCTCAGGCAGGGGACATTCTGACCCAGAAGCCCTTCATCTGCTCTTCTAGAAGCAACCAAATCAAGGCGTTAGCGTTGTGAGAGGTGTCAAGAATTATTTCTCGGATTTGTCAGCTTACAATATCCCAAATGTCGCACATGCAAATAAAAGCATTTATAGTGGTTCACATAGATAAATTCTTGTACTACCATCCCGAATGATACTGTGACTTAGTCTATCGGGAGTATCTCATGACAGCTGGACCGTGACGAGATCCTGGATGGGGATAGTTTCTGAGAAAGGTCACTGCGAGCGATTGGGATTGCAGATACGGGCAACGTCTTGGACCTGGGCCTTGAGGAGGATAAGTTTCTCAGTTGTGGACATGCCAGACTCGAAAGCGGCATGGGAAAAGACTCATTGGCATGGATTACATGTTCACAGTCAGGCATGATCACGAGCAAGAGACTGCTCAGGCAATAAGCCAAGAGAAAGAGCTCGTTTCGTACGTGCAGCAACAGTTGTAGCAGTGATGGTGGTAGTTGAGGGAGGAGGTGGCTTTGAGGTAGCAGGCCTGGCATTGTGCTCAACGGCATAGAGTTCGTTGACGCTGTTGCCGACACGAGGAAAGCAACTGTCGACGCAGTCTTCGCGACCTACTGCCAGTGGAAGAGAAACAGCAGGTTCTTATATGTTCAGCCGGACACCGACGGACCTGGTCCTCTGCTTCCCAAAGACGGCGACCAAGGCCGACGACGGCACGAATTGCCAGGTGAGAGGACCATTCAGACAGGGGAAAACTTTGAGCCTACCTCATAGACAGACAGCAGGAGGATGAGATGCCGCATGAACGTATCCCCATCGTTTGGCTGTCTTATCCAAAATTCCCCTGCACGTCGAGCTTATTACAAGTCACGTGACTCTTTGTTTCCCCCAACAAGTAATCTAGTAACACGCGGAGAAATACACAGGGCCAAATGTCCGGGGCGTGTGTATACAGGAAGGGGGAGTAAGGCGGAAGAGGGAGTGAGGTGGAAGAGGGAGTAAGGTGGAAGAGGGAGTAAGGTGGAAGAGGGAGTGAGGCGGAAGAGGGAGTAAGGCGAAGTTTACTGATATATGAGAGGAGTGGGAGTGTTAATCGAAGGTGTTGTGACTCATATGTACAAGCAGTTGGATATCATCAGTTCATGTTATGAGCTTCAATGACAGGCTCATTTCCATCATGACATATATGCTTATATAGCCCAATTTTTATCTTAGTCCCCATCATGGAACAAGAAAAACCTCTCGATGGTGGTCTCCTGGCATGGTCTACCGTCATTGGCGGGTGAGTCCATCAGTTAGTCTCATCCATTCTCTGTCTCAATTCATCCAGTCTCTTGACCGTGGCAGTTACATTTGGCTATACCAATAGTTTTGGTGTATACCAGGATCTCTACACCCGTTCCAATACTGCCTCCGCATCCGCCATCAGCTGGATCGGCGCCACACAGATGTTCTTCATTTTTGCTATGGCACTTCCCGCTGGAAAACTTCTTGATATGGGCTACTTTCGCCTCACTACTATTGTTGGATCCATAATCTATGTTTTTTCGTGAGCCCACTCTCTTTCATTGGTTCCCCTTCCCCTCACCATCTCAGAATGTTCATGTTATCTATATGTCACGAAGACAAATTCTACCAATTATATCTTGCACAGGGACTGGGCATGGGAATTGGTGCCGGTCTTCTCTATGCTCCCAGTGTCGCCGTTCAGGCACATCACTGGTGCTCTCGTAGAAGCCTTGCTATGGGAATTGTTGCCTCCGGTCTGTCTGCTTCATCATTCCATTCATCTCACCACTTAAAATATCATCATCCCATGATCCGAATGTGCATAATTATATCCATTTTCATCATGGCCAGGTACTGCCGTTGGCGGCATCATCTTCCCGATCATGCTCAATCACTTATTCAAGAGCTCTGCTGGCTTCCAGTGGGGAGTACGCGCTTCTGCCTTCTTGGTTCTTGGCGTGTTGTTGTTCGCCAATCTGCTGATGAAACCCAGGCCACATGCTTCGACCACTGAACGTCCCAAGGTCAATCTTAGACAAATCATGACTGATATACCCTACTTGATTACTGTCTTCTCGTGAGTTGGATATCTAAATATTGTTTTGATTACTTCAATCATACTACATCAGAGTCTTCATGGCAAACGGGGGTATCTATTTTCCGTGTGCGTTTTTTTTGATTACTTGAATGTACATATATCCGAAAATTATCCGTTTTCGTAGATTTTTACTTGCAATTGTTCTCTATCCTTCATGGAATAGACCCTCAGATTGCATTCTATTGTGTAAGTGTCCCTTTTCTACCTTCATTTCAATCTCATCGTTGGCTCACAGATCACGATTCTGAATGCATCTGCATTTGCTGGACGGATCATTCCAAATATGTTAGCTGATCGTTTCGGCGTTTATAATCTCGCAATTCCCTGCATTTTATCTTCCGCGGTACTCGTTTTCTCAATGACTGCCGTAAGAACTGTTGCTGGTATGGTTATTTTTGCTATCCTCTATGGATTCATGTCGGGTGCTGGTATGTACCATATTCCATGGTATAATCCCCTCAGGACTTTGATGTAAACGGTAGCTGCTGCACTGGTTGCCCCTGTCTTGGCTGTCCTATCCAAAGACCCAAGTGAAGTAGGGTAAGTTGGTTTCATTTCTTGTGTGTTCTTTCAGAGGCTGATGTAGCGATTGTTAGAGTTCGGTTCGGGATCGCTTTTGCAGTAGCTTCTTTTGGTGCTCTAATGGGAAACCCAGTCGATGGAGCGCTCCTTGGAGAAACTTTTCCTTGGATAAGGCCCGTGACGTTCAGTGGGGTAGGTATCTTTCTTTATTTTGGGAAATTGTACGCTGATGCCAGCATAGGTAACAATCTTGATAGCCACGATTGCAACAACCATCACTCGCCAAATACTTGTTCATCGAAAAGGCACGCAATTTGTCTGACGATTCTATATGATCCCCATGTTGAAATACAAGCGGGGAGGGTACAAACAAGTAGGGTAGGTTACAAACGGATAGCCAATACAAGGTAACTACACTATTTATATACTTATGTCTTCATCATGTAACGTAGCTACCAATATCAGAAACATTACCTGTTTTTAGTGTAACGCTCGACACCCCATTCTTACATACCTTTTCAGAATCTAATCTCTTATTTGGAAAAAATAAATAACATTGATGGAGGATTTGAAAATATTGCCATCATGGTCGATGGGCGCAGTCTGCAGGGAGTGCATAAACGTGACTATCACACTATAACAGAATGTCGAGAATCAGTTCGTGAGAACAGTTTCGACCACAAGTATACGTGCCATCATAAGCTGAGATTTTCGCCTCCGCTTGGTCTCAGAATGTCTCTACGAATGATTTATTCGATTTCGCGCAACATCTATGCAGGACGCAGCCTTAGCCCCAGACAATGCGCCACTCGAAAAACGCTGCTCGCTCAACAATGGTCGACCCGTTTTCCATCTCCACCGGTTTTGCCACTAGTCAGCTCGATAAGCTCTCCATAGAAGTGATCATCGAGATTCTGTTTCAGCTCAACATTCCTTCCCTCACTTGCTTCCACAGTCTCAGCCGTCACGCAATGCAGTCTGTCACGCAATGCAGTCTGTCAATCCAGTCCACCAGTATACTGCAATCATTGAGCCGTGTTCAACAATCCAGATGTCAACATCTGTTTGTCCCTTTCTGCTGACATAGTCCTCGAGACCTCCATATCTGAGGTATCAAAGAAAATAGTTTTCGCCGTAGACGAGTCCCTGTCTCAGCAAGAGAAAGAGTTCTTATGTCAACTATGTCAACAATTCACAGCTATCAACGCAAAGCGACCCTCCAAAGATGTATTAGTAATCCAACTGCATCTAGTCCGCCAATAACAGTTCCACGAGTGAATTGGACGACGATGACCAACGTGAAGCAGTTCGCCGAACTAAGAGAAAGATTGACACTATGCAATCTGGCACCGAGGGGAGGAAGATGGGCATCAGGGAATGGAGAAAGCGTCCCCTAAGGGAACGTTGATAATGGTGGCATCAGGATGTATGCACTCTCATCCTTTTCATTAATAACTCCGCTCAAATATACTATGCAGCTCGACCCAACTCATCAACATCATCATTCTGTTATTTGTGGCAAAACGCTCCTCACAAAATCCCAGACTCAACTTGACGCCGATCAAAAATCAAGGAACGACTGATTGAATAGCTACACCTTACAGTGACGTACCCGTCCCTTTAACATATCTTTCGCCATCTGCTCCCCTTCGCCTGTTAACATGCAGCGGAAGGTTGAAATTGACCAGGAGTTTGGGTGAGGTAATTAGAATGAGTGGAGAGCTGATGTTGAGACGAGGTTGGTGTTGTAAGGATTGAGAGCCGGTTGTGAATGATGTTTTTTGAAGGGGATGTTTGCTGAGTAGGAATCTTCGGGGTTGTGGTTTTCGGCATGTGCTTGCTCTTTTTTGTGATATGCGACGATGAAACTCAAAATAATATATTTGTTCTGTTTTCATTTAGTCTGTACTGTCATTATATGCAACCTGCGATCGTCACTACAGATGCCCTCTCAGGGGGTTATGTCATAGTCGTCAAGGTGATTCCGGAGAAGACAAGTTTTCGCGTTGTCTGCACCAACGATCATAGTCGTAGTCAGTTCTCAACCAAGCTGGCACAAAACTTGGACTATGGGCGAGTCGGTAACCAAACCATTTTGTCAGGCACACTATATAGAACATTGTATCCGGTTACTTGATCTAAAGCCGGACAAAGAACTGACTGACCGGATCTCATTGACCTAAGAATTGCCTGGAATTGCATCAAGTCTGCTCGACAACTAGAGGAATGCCATGTCATCATCGATCAACGACTTGGTTCACCAACACATTTGAGTTAAGCTTTCGGATAAAGTTGAATGAATGGAGTATTGATTCTGGATCGACCGGGCCAAAGCACATTGCGGAATGAGAACCAGCGCGGAGCAGGTATCCGATAGGCTTTCAGGACAGATTTGAATACAATGTCGGATATGCATCGCATTCCAAATGGTATGCTCAATGAGGATAAATCTTATCCTAGGCAATACAATTTTTAAATATATCCAGTTTGCGATAGAAGAGTAACTGAGCAACTCGAACCCATGGCGACGTCTAAGCGTTGTTTCTGTCCCAGTTGCTAATCTCCGCCCTCTTCACGCTCTACTGGCCCATTCGCCAAGCTTCACGTCACCATACACTAGCACAGCCATTTGCAACCACCCTTCCCGATAACGGTACTGATGCTACCAAAGAGATACAGACGATAAGACAGAAGAACCTGCTGTAGAGTAGATGGAGCATCATGGGGATACATCCTGAGTCAGAGTAGCGTTGAGGTGATGATGGTGATAGAAGGGATGCTTGATGAGAAGGAGGCGGAGGATAAGGACTGTAGGGTGCGCATACAGTTAATGGAGGCAGAGGTAAAATTCCAGAGTGAGGGCATGAGATAATGGGGGCAGATAACGAGCATAAATTGAAGGGAGCCTGTGGTGCATGAGGTTGTAGAGGATAGTATAGATGAGGTCGGGATATTCACCACCTGCCCGAATACCCCAGACGTTGTCAGCTGCAAGAGTTTCGTCGCCTTCCAAGCCTCCAGCTGCTGTTCCACCTATGCCGACCCTGATGCTTCTCAGGCGCAAACCTCTGCAGTTGTGACCTCACCATCTTGACAAGTTGGAGTTGGCAGTGAAGTAGTTGCCGATGGACTGGGATCAGTGGACTCCCGGGAGGTACCTGAGCTTACAGTTGGTGTCGTGGTAACGTCTTGTTCAGGATGGGGACTCACGTTGATGTTTGTAACGTAGCGCGCTTATGTGCAGCACTCTTAGGCACCTCATGGTCAGAGACAAGCCAGTCAGAGGGCTAGTGAAAGAGATCAACTGTCCACATCGTCAGCTTCAGGATTGTCTATATTCTCTCACTGACGAGACATGGTAGTTAAATAGATGATGTTTGACAACCCAATCAAGGGAGACTTCCATAAGTTCATTGTCATGTGAGCGATTGCAGTACACAAAATTGAAACCTGCGAACGCCATCGATGAAAAAACAACAACTGTAAATAGTAAACAAACAATGAGTATCAACTGGATGATGGCCGGGAAATAAGCCGACAATGATCGAGGAACGTGCCAAAACTCATCAGGAAATAATGAAAAAAGTGTGTAGAATGGGCAAGCAAGGATAAACAAGGAATTAATCCAACGGAGGACTTAGGAGCAGCGGTAGAGAAGATGAGAATGCCGAAAGTCGAGAGGGACATCTACTGAATTGATAAAGATCACACAATCAGATTTTTGTTCATCCTTTCGGTTAGCTCCGCATATGAGTAGATAAACCCAGTTTTGAGCTTCCAGGAGCGTGATAAGTAGATATTATGAAACGCGAAAAAGGATGACTTTACTCGCGAACATTGTTCCTTCATCTCTGAAGGTTTCCTAGGCTTTTACAGAAGTATGTTTTCACGTACAAGCTGGGTTCCTTCTTTTGAAAATTCCTGCACCCACCCAAATACACATTGCTGCGTTTCCTTCTGGACTTCCACCACCGACTTTGTTCAAGCTATGCCGGTACCGTACAAAGTCTTCCAGTGTGAGCATACTTGGTCATCGTTTGGCTCTCAAAACCTTTGGGATCAGCAGAGATCCCATCTATCTTCTCATACCCACAGACGACAAGAGCACGTTGCATACCACCTTGATGAAGCGATTGTGAAAAAGTATAGCCTAGCTCTCTTTCCGCGATCCAAACGGTCATTCTGTAAGGGATTGCGCGATTACCCAAGACGTTGAACATAGGGAAGCATGCTAGTTCTTTTCTGTATGGTGCAATCTGTGCCAGTTGGCAGTGGCAATGAGGTACAAGAATGAAGGCGAAGGGAATAAGCCTGATCGGGAGAGCTGTTCCAGGTAACGGTGGAGTAAAAAGAGATTCAGCGACTCAAGAAAATCAGCTGAGCCTGAAGAAGACGATGAAGCTTTACTCCTGATTCTGATATCAGCACATGGAATTGAAGTGACTGCATGACGACAGACTTTCATCACATCAGCATCAGCAGTGATCCCAGCGGCAGTACTGACGTTAAAAAGACTGAATCCATTTCCTGAGGTTCCAATAATGTCAACGGCGAAGTCCTTGTCAGAATATTTAATAGCAGGTTCGAGAGAATGTTCACGAAGGACTGCAGCCGCAGCCAACAGAGATTCTGGTCGACGTTCCACCCTGCGAATATGTAAGGCAACGAGAAATGCACTAATGCTTCGGGACCAGAAGATCCGGAGTGAAAAAGGTGGTTCAAAGTCATTAGCAGAGGATTAATCGGGTGTCTGGACCAGCGGAGAGAGCAGGGGACAGAAGGAGCGGCTTGTTGTATAGGAGGTCACTTGAAGCGTCCAATTCCAGTGCACACCCAAATAACACACTGCGAGCCAGGACCTGATGCGACTTACGGAGACAATTGGTGTGGCAATGAGTGGATCAGCGACGTGAGACTCGCCAGCATATTCGGACTCGGTCATGCCTCGAATGGGCATTCTTGATTAGGGAGCTCCCCGAAACTAAGAGAAGGCCCTCAGTGCGTCATGGGGTATGACATTGAGACCGATATGGGAGGATTGGATCCAGGTAGCGGTCTCGTGTTCCTGTGATTACGAGCGCGTGTGGACCACGGAAGGCCTGCGGGCATATCTCGGTTTGCCAACTGGGAGTTGCTACTGCAAGCTTTCATGGCACGCGTGTAGGCTGGTAAGGTACAACAATCCGACAACGTATGACCCGCATATTCTTTATTCATCAATATATTAGAGGGCAATGGGCTAAAGTCTGACGGGGTCATGCGATGAGAGAGAGAGAGTTCCGTATTCAGGATTAACATGGCCAAACAAAGTACCAATCCTCTCTCGATCAGTGGCAGTGCTCATTTATTGTCTTTTACAATGTTCAGATCGTCATTTGGATTGTTCGGTGCGCTTTTGGATGCCATTTATGTGACGCAAAACATAAAACAAAATACATCGTGGAGAGAATCCTGTTCGCTATCTCCCCCAATAATTTTCTCAGGTTTCTCTTTTTTGTCAGGAGAACCCAAGACAGCCCAAAACACGTCGTTAAGTTTTTGTTTAAGTTTTTTTTTTCAGATTTACCTACACTGTCTGTCCAGAGAAGTATGGTGTCGCGGGCTTCGTAATTTATGCTCTGCTTCGAATCATGCGTCTCTGTGGTCTGTATATTTACCCCATAATCTCTCTCTGCTTTGTTGGAGATACTACCCGTTATACTAAGTACATTGTACCGTTCCCCGCATATATATATATCCACTCATATTACAAGTAATCTCAACACCTTTGGAAATTCTTTAATATGATAACCAGATTAAACTCAAATGTACTTCACTCTGTTTGAGTTCGGTACTTTCAGGCAGGAGACAAGGAAGAGAGAACAGGAGAAACAAAAGTGCCATCTTACCATATGAAAGTTAAAAATTGCTATCACCTGATTACTCGATATCAAGGAAAGAGACATTGAGTACGTGAGCACGAGGGTAGGATTGACGGCGTACAGTGAATACAATCATCTCATGTACATAATTCGCTCATCTACATAGAAAATCAAATTTTTATATACCACACTCTAGGAATCGACAAAAAAAACTCACGTCTTCCATCAATATCATCAAGTGTAGCTGCTCCTCTATAATGAAACATAAACACTAATCTTGTCGCCGAATGCACCTTTGTTTTCCCTGTCCTCTCGTCTTCATCTTCTGCCTAAAAATACTATCGTATTGAATATAAATGGAGAAAATAGAAGACGTCAAGTATAGAATACGAGCAATCAGAATGCAATGCAAGAACGAACAAAAGCATGCGAATAACTATCTATCGACCCCGAAGAATAGAACTCGAGACCGATGAATAGAAAATGTCCAGAGAAGTCAAAGTCCAAGCCAAATAATTTACACATTAGATTGCCATGTAGGTCATAGCGTTCATCAAGCACAAGGCCAGAAACAAGACAAAGAACAAAAGCAACGACAGCAGATAGCAATAATCACATATTCTATTCATCAGGGATTCTCAATGTCCGATTTCTCGATATACACTCTCATGACGATCATCTTCGCGACTGCCAGTGAGACGGAAGAACCTGCTGCAGAGGAGACGGAGGATCATGGGGATACACGCCTGAGTAAGAGTAGCGCTGAGGCGATGATGGTGATAGAAGGGATGCTTGATGAGAAGGAGGCAGAGGATAAGGACTGTAGGGTGCGCATACAGCTAATGGAGGCAGAGACAAATTCCAGAGTGAGGATGTGAGATAATAGTGGCAGATTTCACGCATGAATTGAAGGGAGCCGGTGATGCATAGGGTTGTGGAGGATAGTATACCCAGAGCTTCCTGAAGGCTAGTCGGACTCGCAGTTGGTGTCGTGGTATTGTCTTGTTCAGGATGGGAACTCACGTTAATATTTGCAAGGTAGCGCGTTTGATGGGCTTGGACATGGCACTCTGATGGACCTCATGTCTCACAGCAAGAAGAGGCAAACCGGTAAGAGGGCTAGTGAAAGAGATCAAGTCTCCACATCGTCAGCTTCAGGATTGGATACATTCTCTCACCTCATAGCATTTCTGACACGCCAATCAAGCGAGACTTTCAGGGGTTCAATCTGTCAGTACCATTATTATGTGAGCAAGGGCAGTAAACAATGTCTGCGAGCGCCATCAATAGCTTATCGATGAAAAAACAACAACTGTAAGTAATTGATAAACAATGAGCATCAACTGGATGATAGCCGGGAAATAAGCCGACAATCGACCAGGGAACCGGATGTCAAAGTGTAGGAGTGTAGTGCAAATCTTGAATTTTGGTCAGGAACAAATATGATTCCTGTTGCAATCCTTGGACGTAAAATCACTACATGTATTGGTACTTGTCATCTATCATACACGAACCCCATTACCGTTATCTCCTATGACAGGAGTTGCCTCTGTATTCAGGGCATGAGGACAGTCAGAATGTTACCAGAAAGATATATCATGGTAGCTGTCTCCATTTTACGGGGAATTCCATCAAGACATGGTATGGTGCTTTGATTCGTCCATCCATAAGAGGCTAGAGGGAGTTCAGGGTCACAAGATCCAAGCTCCAACAAACAAAGTATCTGAAATGATCGATAGATGAACGGAACAAAGCGTTGACTATGACGATCATTTCTCGATCAGTGGCAGTGCACTTGCTGCTAGGCATGTCTAAATGTGATGTGACTACCAACGAGGTGGGCCGAAACCCATGTTACAATCACTATGTGATATGTATGAAACGACAAACACAATATATATCACCTATCACGCTCGATGTCCTTGTCTTTGAAAAACAAATATGTAAGAACTTTGGACTTGAGCTCACTGCCATCGTGGAAACTTGGTTCAGTTATTTTTATTCCTCGATCCATCATGGAATATCTCATCAACTCAAATATACAGCCATATATTTGTATAAAGCATTCACTGAAGAGCAAGTCTGTCATTGCTGTCAAGCCAATCAAGGACACAAGAAATAGACTAGGTAGAACCAAAAATAAACTTGTGTTTCAATTTATACTTAAGCAATAAGCCCCCTCATCAAAACTTGAAGATCTCACACATTATTTTTGATTTATTTTATAATATAATCATGATATACATGCATATAGGGCTATCAAGAGTGGTGGGTTGTGCAAGACAGTTCTAAAAGATATTAGTATTTTTGAGAAGGATGAATGTCTAAACTTACATGTTAGAAAAATACTCTGTCTAAACAAATGTCAACACTAGAAAAGAGTAATAGCAATGGCTCCAAGAAGTGCAAGTAAGTTTTGCCCCAAATTAACTACCTATTACAAAACAGTTGAGATCCAATGTTATCAATAGGCAGTGTGTTGTGAGAACCTCGAGCAGGAAAAGGTTTCCCACACATCTGAACACTCAAACTAAAACCTCCAAGCACACAACAGAGTAAAGACATAAACAG
>Ga0153947_1000942_pt1 | contig 14039 bp, 12 predicted proteins | sample TSNJ031MetaG_FD_104697 | JGI IMG/M metagenome (GOLD analysis project Ga0153947, IMG submission 104697) | Attine ant fungus gardens microbial communities from New Jersey, USA - TSNJ031 MetaG | ecosystem: Host-associated > Fungi > Mycelium > Unclassified | place: USA: New Jersey, Wharton State... | reverse complement strand
TGATCCCAATGAGGATAACAGTCAGGCGCCTGCCTATCTGGGAGAGGCATACAGGATTTTGGAGACGCTGGCCGACCGAATTGGCCAGTACCGCAATTCTCCAAGCCTTCAAGGGTTTCTCCAGTATAAGGACAAAAAGGTTGAACTGGGCTTTACTGCCTATGACCTGCGTATCCGCTATTTCCCCAAAGCCCCCAATGCCCCCTTGGGCGCTGGGTTAGTGCTGGAAGAATCTCTCGACACCTTTTATATTGCCGCTACCGGTTGTATGGTGGATGTGATGCCCAAACCGGGGGAGCGGTGCCGGGCGGAAATTTTGTCTCTGGAAGAGGGAGCTTTTAAAGATGGAGAGTGGGAAACGGACCGGGTCCTCAATGGCGACGAACAGTATCATTTTTTTGAGGCCATGCCCAAATTGGTCCGTCTAACCCTACACAAATTGACTCTTGAAAGTAAGGAGGTCTAATCGTGACTTATAAAAATCCCGTTATCCGTGGATACCACCCTGACCCCAGTATCTGCCGGGCGGGGAAGGATTTCTATATGGTGGCTTCCACTTTTGAATTCTTTCCAGGGGTACCCATTTTTCACAGCAAGAATCTGGTGAATTGGGAACTGATCAGTTACTGCCTGACCGATGAGGAGCAGCTTCCTTTAGAGGGCTGCCGCCCCTCTGGGGGCATCTTTGCCCCTACCATCCGATATCACGACGGCATCTTTTACATGATCACCACCAATATCACCGGCGGCGGCAACTTTATCGTGCATACCCGGGATATCCGGGGAAAATGGTCGACGCCTGCCTGGGTGGACCAGCCGGGGATAGACCCCTCCCTCCTCTTTGACGGGGGAAAGGTATATTTTACCGGCACTGGCTTTGAAAATGGCCAGCAAGTAATCCATTTATTCCAGGTTGATCCCATGACGGGGGAGCGGTTGGAGAATCCAGTGGCCATCAGCGAGGGCTGCGGCGGCATTTGCCCCGAAGCGCCCCACCTGTATAGGATTGGCGAATATTATTACCTGACGCTGGCCGAGGGGGGAACGGAGTACGGCCATATGGTGACCATCCAGCGGAGCAAATCCCCCTATGGCCCCTATGAGCCCTGCCCCCACAACCCTATTTTGACCCACCGTCACCTGAACAGTCCCATCAAGGCCACCGGCCACGCGGACATTGTGGAAGATCAGAACGGCAATTGGTGGCTGGTCTGCCTGGGTATCCGTCCTCTGCCCCACAACATGCTCCACAATATTGGCCGGGAGACCTTCTTGACCCCCATGACCTGGCGGGACGGCTGGCCCATAGTGGGCAATGGCGGCACCATTGCTATGGAGATGGATGGGCCGTTGCCCGCCGGAGTAGAACCTGTCAGCTTTGACTTCGAGGATTATTTTAGTGAGGACCGCTTTCATCTGCGCTGGAACTGGCTGCGCAACCCGGAGATAAACAATTATACGCTCCGCTCCCAAGGCGGAGTGGCGCTGACAGGCAGTGACATTACCTTATCCACCCCGGACGCCTCTCCCACTTGGCTGGGCATCCGGCAGCCGGAGATTCATGCTGAAGCGCAGGCGGAATTTATTGTAAATCCTGTGGAAGGCCAACGCTCCGGCCTGACCGCCTATTACGCCGACGGCTACCACTATGGCGCCTATGTCACAAAAGAAGGGGATCAAGTATATGCATGCCTGACCCTCCGGGTTCACAATATTGAACAGACCTTCCGCCGGCTATTGCCGGATTATCAGGACAGTATTGCCTTCAAAGCTGTAGCGGATGAAAGGGCATACCACTTCTATTATAAGACAGCGGAGGAGTGGGTTTTACTGGGCAGCGGACTGGCGGCGGGCCTCTGCACTGAGGCCACCTGGCAGATGACCTTTACCGGCACCTATTTCGCCCTATTCAGTGAGCGGGGCGAGGCAATCTGCACTCGATTTGCCATGAATGCCTATGAATATGATGAGAATAAAATGAGGAGGCTTTGATTTTGAAAGTATTTGATCTTGACCTATCCTCCCCCCTACTTCCCTATGAAAAGCATTGGGAGCTTTGTGTGGGAAGCTGCCACGGCACCACTGCACTGCGGGAGGATTACCGCCGGCAATTGGAACAATGCCAACGGGAGATCGGATTCCGCTACGTGCGGTTCCACGGATTATTTGACGATGATATGAGCGTGTTGACCCGCAACATGCGTACCGGGAAGACCCAATTGTCTTTCACCAACATCAATAGCATCTTCGACTTTTTGTTGTCCATTAACATGAAGCCCTTTGTGGAAATCGGCTTTATGCCAGAATGCCTCAGCAGCAAAAACACCACAGTTTTTCACTATAAAGGCAACACCTCTCCCCCCAATGACTACGACAAATGGGCCTGGCTGATCCGGGAATTTATTGCCCACTTGATTGACCGCTACGGACGGGATGAGGTGCGCCAGTGGTTCTTTGAGGTATGGAATGAGCCCAATCTGGGCGGGCCGGATTCTCCATTTGGCTTCTGGTCGGGGAGCATGGAGGAGTACTTCAAGCTGTACCAGGTGACGGCTGAGGCCATTAAGGCGGTGGATTCCACGCTGGCTGTAGGCGGCCCCGCCACCTCAAACAACGCCTGGATTCCAGAAATGGTGGATTTTTGCCGCAGCAACCATGTGCCCATAGATTTTATCTCCACCCACCATTACCCCACCGACGTGGTGCTGGGCTATGGTGTGGAAGACAGCCAAAATTTCAACATACCCACTGATTTGGACATGAGTGATCCCAAGGTCATAGAGAGGATGCGGGAGCAATATGCCGTATTCCAAAGCCGCCTATGGGAGCGGGTGGACCGGGGCGTGCTCAAAGGGATGACTGAAAAAGCCGTGAAGGAAGCCGAGGGATTGCCGGTGTATTACACGGAATGGAATAGCCTGGCCGGATTGCCCTCCGACGGTCCATTTGGATCCTCCTTCCTTGCCAAAACAGTATTGGACGCCATTGGCTTGGTTAAGGGGTATTCCTACTGGACCTTTAGCGACATTTTTGAAGAGGGCGGCATGCCCAGCCCTGAGTTCCACGGCGGCTTTGGGCTGCTGACACTCCATGGCGTGCCCAAAGCGTCCTACCGGGCCTTTGAGCTTTTACACAGCCTGGGGGAAAAAAGATATGCCGCCGCTATGTCTGAGGGAACGGTAGATATCTATGGTTTTAAAAAGGATGCCTCCCAGTCAGTGCAGCTGCTTGTGATCAACCATCACTCACTGCTCCACGACATAGAGGAGGAAACAGTGACCATTAATTTTTTTGGTCTATCGGCTAAAAACAGAACCCTTTTTGGAGACATAATGCGGATCGACGATACCCATGCCAACTCCCTGGCCTGTTGGGAGGAAATGGGGTCCCCTGAATATCCCTCCCCTGCCCAACTCCATTCCCTGAAAGCCGCCTCCTACGTAGAAAGAGAGAATTTCAGCATGGAGGTTGCTGAAAGCAGTGCAAAAGTGGAGGTCACTGTACCACCTATGGGGATGGCTTTGATTACCCTGTACTTATAAGCGTCAACGGCCTGTTTCGGCCAAGTAATTTTAAATTATCTTTAAAAGAAAAGGAGCCTTCATAGGCTCTTTTCTCTTCTGGAAGGGGTTGCTTACCCCTTTTGCGATAAAAAATAAAGTTGAAAAGTTGTCCGTCCAGTTCCTACAGGCTGGAGGAATGACATACGTTTTATGCTATAAATATTTGCGCAAGCCTTTGATCACCGTTTGCTATATTATCGATAACTCCTAAGCAATTCAGCGGCGTATTACTGATTTCATTCCTGCTTGGCTTGTTTTTCCTGCGGCAAGATCATTTTTATGGCGCCTTTTAGATTATTGAGTGTAACCTCCCTGTGATCCCCTCCCGCTTCGCCGTCACGTGTCCACGCCACCGGTTGCTCAAACGTAAAGGTTATCTTCCGGGAATGAAAAACCGTCACATACTCCGGATCATATGTCTGGGTTAAAATATCGTGAAGAATCCGCCTCAGCTCTATAAGGTTGTTGGGGTTGCGGACCAAAATCACTTCAAACAGGCCATCGCCCAGCTCCACTAATGCAGGGTCCAGCTTTACAAGGCCTGCCACCGATAGGGAGTTGGTGACGCTGCCAAAGACATATTCCCCCTCTACCCATCTATTGTCATACTTCACAGTGACGTGGTGGGATACAATTTTTGGCAAGCTGAGCAAGCCCTCAATGACATAGGCCAGGTGCCCCAAAGCTCTTTTATTCTCAACTGGAGTTTGATAGGAAACCTGGGTAAAAGCGCCAAAAGCGGCTATGTAGCAGAAATATTCCTCTCCAAATTTCCCCATGTCGATGGATTCAATTCTCCCTTGGAGGATTGTCTTGGCGGCCTGTACTGGATTCTTAGGCAGGTTAAGAGTGGCAGCCATGTCATTAGCTGTCCCCATAGGAATATAACCCAAAACAGGATTATTTTCCGTCTGGACCAATCCTGACATGGTTTCGCTTAATGTTCCATCCCCTCCACAGCAAACTACCAAGTCATACTGGGAGCCGTGCTGCCGGGCATATCGGGCCGCATCCCCCTCCCTCTGGGTAAAATAAACGGTAGGAAGGTACTCCTGCGACAATATGTTTAAAATCTCGCCTAAATGGCTTTTATATCCTCCCTTACCGGCGGAGGGGTTGACGATCAGCATCAGTTTCTTATCCATACCCATACTCCTATTTACCATTGTCCAAAGCCAACATCCCGTCGCGGGTATACTGGTTTTCATAGAAGGTAAACTCGGTCATGTTTTTCCAATACCGCATAGGCATATGGGTCCTTCTGCATTTAAAATTCTTCCGTTCCTTTATCCCGATGCTGTTGTAAAATGACCTCCACATCCGTTGAAACTGGATGTCTTCCTTGGCTACAGGGGGCGGATTAATGGCCTCCGCTTCAGCCATATACCAGCTTTGCGTGTCGTAGATGCCCGCCAAAAAATGCTCTTTATCATATAAGATAAACGGCTGAATGGAAAAGCGGTCCACAAAGTGAGGCATAAGCAGCGGTATGACGTTATTTTTTGGGGTGATCCGCGCATAGAATATCCCGCCTTCCAACAGGGAGAAGCGAACAAATCCTTTCAGCAAATGCGCCTCCCCCTCAATATGCCTCCGCAGCTTATCCATAGCAACCACTGTGTCATGGGCCAAATCGTCCACAATTCTGGGGCCAATTTTCATCCCGTGCTGAATATAGCGGAGCAGCACCATCTCCTTGCTGTCATCCCCGGACAGAAAGGTGGTAATGACATTTTGATAGGCTATCTGGCCCATTTTCAACCCTATCCCTTTGTGAACCCGCTCCGCCTTTCCGCCGTCAGTCCGGATAGTGCAGACGTGTTTGTCAAAGGCCAATTGCACCCCCTCCTCAACTGTGATGGCCTCCGGCTCTTGGCGGCGGCTATACACCTCAAAGACCGCTGTTAAAAAACCCTCAAAACTGCCGTCGTAGATATAGGTCACACATTCACGCTCTGCCATGATCCTACGCCTCCTCCCGTCAAAACCTGCTGGGCCGGCGGATCAAACAGGGATATTTGCTCCACCGATGACTTGGGCAACCCTTGGGCCGTCCTGCGGACATCATGGGTCAGATTATTATAAATGAAGCTATAATCAAATTTGACACCCTCCATATATTTGCCGGAGCAGGTGATAAAATACGCTGCCCGCTTCAAAACGATACCCAATTTTTTCAGGTGGTGGAAGTTCAGCGGGCCCATCCGGCGAGCTGTCAAAATCCGCTCAACGGATTTAAGGCCTATGCCGGGTACCCGCAGCAGCATTTCCTTGTCAGCCCGGTTGATCTCCACCGGAAAATGCTCCAAGTGGTTGACCGCCCAATTGCATTTGGGATCTAAAAAGGGGTCCAAGTGGGGATGGGCCTCAGTGAGTATTTCGTCCGCCTGAAATCCATAGAATCTAAGCAACCAATCCGCCTGATAAAGCCGGTGCTCCCGCAACAGGGGAACCGGTTGGTTTTGGGGCAGCAGCTCATGGGTGCCTATCGGGATATAGGCCGAATAAAACACCCTTTTAAGACTGTATTTGCGGTAGAGGCTTTGAGCCAGGCGTACAATATGAAAGTCCGTTTCCGGGGTCGCTCCGATAATCATTTGGGTGCTTTGCCCCGCAGGGGCAAATTTGGGAGGCTTGCGGTAAACCACCAGATCATGGCGGTTTTCCTCTATGCTGCTTTTGATCTGTCTCATAGGCCGCAGTATGTTCACCTTAGGCTTGTCCGGCGCAAGGAGATTCAAGCTCGCCTCTGAGGGCAGCTCCAGATTGATGCTGATTCTGTCGGCCAGATGCCCCACTTTGGTAATCAGCTCCTGGGATGCCCCAGGAATCGTTTTGGCGTGGATATAACCCCCAAAATTATACTCCTCCCGCAACAGCTTTAAGGCGCCGTAAAGCATCTCCATCGTGTAGTCGGGACTTTTGATCACCCCGCTGCTGAGAAATAATCCCTCAATATAATTGCGGCGGTAAAATCCGATGGTCAGATCCGCCACTTCACGGGGAGTAAAGGTAGCTCTCGGTACATCATTGGACCGGCGGTTGGCGCAGTATTGGCAATCGTAGATACAGCTGTTGCTCAAGAGAATTTTAAGTAAAGAGATGCACCGGCCGTCCGATGCAAAGGAGTGACAGCATCCGGCCGCTATGGTATTGCCCAAACTTCCCTTCTTGCCATTGCGCTTGGCGCCGCTGGAGGTGCAGGCAACATCATATTTTGCCGAGTCAGCAAGTATGTTCAGTTTTTCCATAATATCCATTTCGACTCACCGCCAAAACTATTTTACTTTCTTGCTGAATATACTATACCACAAAAGCTCGTCGTTGTAAACATCTGTTTTTATCGGACTGATTCCTTCCAGCAAAACCCGCTTTCTGCTTCAGCGTGGACTTATTCCTCTTTGATGTGATAACGCAATCACTGATCTATCTCATGTAAATAGAATGCCTCATTTCTACCTCTTTAATAATGCCAAAAGCTATCCATCATTACCCAGGGCTACGCCTAATTTATAACTATAGCCTTTTTAATTCTCATGGACAACGGTTAGATATCCCATCAATCTGGCGATATCGCCTTGGAGAAACGACACCCCATCTGCCTGAGCATAAGCACTGTTTTGTTTATCAATCAAAATCAAGGCATTTCCCTGGAAATGCTCCAGCAGCCCTGCCGCAGGATAGACAGATAATGATGTGCCGCCCACAATGAGGGCCTCGGCATTTTGAATAGCCCTCACCGCTCCGTTTACCGTCTGATCCTCCAACTGCTCCCCATACAGTACCACCGCAGGTTTTACTATGCCGCCACAGCTACAACGGGGAACAGCACCTGCGCTCTCTTCCAAAATCCAGGACAATTCATAAAATCTTCCACAGCGTTCGCAATAATTGCGGTGCATACTGCCGTGGAGCTCAAAAACATTCCGGTTCCCCGCCTTCTGATGCAGTCCGTCAACATTTTGAGTGATGACAGCCTTTAGCTTACCGGCACGCTCAAGCTCAGCTAACTTTCTATGGGCTTCATTTGGTTTCGCATCTATATGGACCAGATGGTTGCGGTAATATTCAAAAAATTCCTCTGTATGGCTGTCAAAAAAGCTGCGGCTCAGAATGGTTTCAGGCGGATGGGCCGAGGGCTTATTGTAGAGACCCTCCTTACTTCGATAATCAGGAATGCCACTGGCAGTGGAAACTCCCGCGCCGCCAAAAAAGACGATATTGTTGCTGGTATCGACAATGCGCTGCAATTCATCAACAGTGATTACCATATCCTCATTCCCCTATACATTGTTAGTATTATTATAACATCCCAAACATGAACCGGCTACAGAAAAGATAGATTCCTCCTGCCAAAGGACAAAAAAGTGCCCCGGCAGCTATAGCGTGCCGGGGACATATATATTAATGAAAGGCCTTAAGATATGGCCTTTTCAGCATATATGTTGTTTACTACATCCTCATAAGGAGCTCTCTCATCAAGCTCTCCCGCCATTTCCATCACATCTTGCAGCCTTTCAAAATCCTCCTTATACAACACCGGCGTATCTTTCCACGCGTCAATGTCCAGGTAGTTCTGAACCACCTTTTCTAGCAGCTCCAGATCACTGTCCGGGAAGGAGGGCTGCAATGCCTCGGCGATCTCTAAGGGGGTATGGCTCAAGACCCACTGCTGCGCATCGTAAATCGCATCCACAAAGTCTTGGACCAGGCCGCTGTTTTTCTCTAAGTAACTCTTGCTGGCAAAGAAAGCCGTATAGGGGATCTCCCCTGCCGCTTCACCCACCGAGGCGACAATATAACCCTTGCCCTCCATCTCCAATGTGGAGGCCACCGGTTCAAAGCAGGTAAAATAATCCCCTGTGCCCCCGGTAAACGCGCCGGCCATCAAATCAAACTTGATACTATCATCCAGAATGACATCCTTGCCTGGCTCCAGTCCATTCATTTTCAACACATATTCAAAAGCCATGTAAGGTACGCCGCCCTTCCGGCCAGGCAAGATATAGCTTCCAGCCAAGTCGCTCCACTGGAAATCCTCCAAAGGCTCCCTTCCCACTAGGAAGGATCCATCTTTTTTGGTCATTTGCGCAAAGACCTGGGGATAATCTTCCTTGCCCTCGTTGTAGACATAGATAGACGCTTCAGGGCCTGCAAATCCCACATCCACGCTGCCGGCCAATATAGCCGTCATCACATTATTGGCCCCCTCTCCTGTGGAGAGCTCCACTTCTATGCCTTTATCCTTAAAAAAGCCGCTGTTGATCGCCACATATAAAGGGGCGTAAAACACTGAATGAGTTACCTCACTTAACTTAATGGTCCTGTTATCCTTCTCACCGGAACAGGACACCAAGCTTCCACAGGCCATGACCAAGCACAGCGCCACGGCCAATATTCGAATTAGCTTCCTCATTATAAACTCCTTTCAATTCACTTGGAGCAGTTTTAAAAGAAAAAGAATATCACAGCGGTTACATACCCTTTAGAACATGCTCCGCTGCTTTATCTTCTCCGTGTTATTTTTAAAACTGCCCTATTTATAACTGTGCTGCATATGACGCAGCACCAGCTTTTCAGTAAAGTTGACACATTGATACATCAGTGCGGCGACAACAGCCAGAATTAAAACGCTGGTCATGACTAGATCCAGCTTAAACACTTGGCCCCCATAGACAATCAAATATCCCAACCCGGCCCTGGACACAAGAAACTCACCTGAAATGACCCCCACAAGAGACAGGCCTATATTAATTTTCAATGAATTAAACAGGGTGTTCAAATTGGATGGAAAAACAACCTTTGTAAATATCTGTGCGCGGTTTGCTCCAAAGGTTTTGATCATTCTTACTTTTTCTCTATTGGTATTGTTAAAGCCGTTTAGCATATCCAGTACGGTGACAATTAGGGAAATAGCCAAAGCCATAACAATAATGGCGGGGGTTCCGGCGCCTACCCAGATAATTATAACTGGTCCCAAGGCCACCTTTGGCAGACTGTTGAGAACCACCAAAAAGGGCTCCGCAATTTTTGTCAGTACCTTCGACCACCACAGGAGTGTGGATATAAGCAATCCCAAAAATACACCCAGTACGAAGCCCGCAAGAGTTTCAAAAACTGTAGTGCCAATATGGGTCAGCAAATTCAACTGTGAGAAGTTCATTAGAGTATCCCATATGCGGGAAGGCTGGCTCATGACAAAGCTGTCAATCCATCCAGCGTTGGCCGCAATCTCCCATATACTTATAAAGGCTATAACAATGAAAAGCTGGGCAAACCGGATCAGCCACTTTCTCTTGTTTTTCTTCTGTAGGTAGAGTTTCCGTTCCTCTGATATTATTTGGTTCTCATGTAACATGGACATCAAGCTCTTTCCATATAGTGTTATAGTATTCTCTGAATTTGGGATGGTTCCTGCTGGAAATTGGCGTCCTGTTCTCCATATCAAAGTCAATTGAATAAATAGCTTTTATTTTAGAGGGTCTTTCAGTAAAGACAATAATCCTGTCGGACATACTGATAGCCTCCGATATGTCGTGGGTGACCATTAATGTGGTTTTACGTTCGTTTTTCAGGATTTTGTACACATCCTCTGTCACAACGATGCGGGTTTGATAATCAAGAGCTGAAAATGCTTCATCCAGCAGCAATACATCGGGATTAACGGCCAAGGTGCGGATCAAAGCCGCCCTTTGACGCATGCCGCCTGAAAGCTGGGATGGAAATTTTTGTTTAAATTCCTCCAGTCCGTAGACCCGGAGAAGCCGATCCACATATTCCAGATTTTCAGGCGTACGCTTCTTTTGAATTTCAAGTCCCAAAATTACATTTTTATAGATATTTCGCCACTCCAGCAGGTAATCCTTTTGGAGCATATACCCTATTTCGGAACATATCCCCTCCACTTCGTTTCCCTTAACGAGGATACGTCCATATGTGGGCTTCAGTAAACCGGCAATGATGGATAGGACAGTTGACTTCCCGGAACCACTGGGCCCCACGATGCTCACAATCTCCCCCTCGCCGACTGAAAAACTTATATCATCTACAGCGATAATTTCCCCATTATCCGCCTGGTATTTTTGAATAATATGTTCAACGTTTAATATCTCTGTCATTACACCACCTCTTCTACGTTCTATAGCATTATATTAAGTCGGCACATAATTGGTGTCCACACCAAACCTTATCTTAGACAGCGACGCAAAAATGGCAGGGAATCCAAATGATTCCCTGCCTCTAAAGCATATATACATCAAAAAGTAATCACCAATCAATCTTGGCCAAATCGGTATTACTTGAAAAATTTTCCACATTATATAGAATCAGCACATGGGTGTAGCGATCCAAATCCACATAATCCTGGAAAGAGCTGTTGATATACCGCAGGTCCACCAGAGTGATCTCATCAAAATGGGAAACCATAAAGGGCGCAAAGCTGTTAGCGTAGGAGTCCTTGATAATCAACAAACGGTTACCGGATTTGGCATTTGCCTCAATGGTCACAACAGGTTCATTCTGCCCTAAAAACAACCTGTACTGGTCCTTTTCATTTAAAAATTCACGAAAATAAATAGACTCGTACTCCTTCACCACTTGCCCATCATAAGCATAGCAGCGGGTTACAGGGTCACGGCCCTCCACTGTACTGGAATAAATCTTGACGCTGTCCGGCTGAATCCGCCTGTAGCCTGCCTTGGAATAAAGCGTTCCATAAAAGTTATTGGAGGCTGTCTCCACATCAAAGACGCCCATTACAAGGGCATTATAGCTTAAGGCCTCCTCTGCCGCCACGTAAGCTAGATACGCGCCCTCCGAGGTCCAGTGATGGTCGGTGCGGTAATACAGGTAGTCATCCTGGCGGGTTAGAAAAGAGGGAAACAGATTGATAGGCGTCACAATCCCCTCCAACCGGTCGTAAACACTCTCCACAAACTCCTGTTGACTCCAGGTGGTGGCTGTTGCGTAGGCGGGCAGATAATGGCTCTGAATCTCCACCGCTGTAGGTACCAGCATAAGGTAAGGAGTGATCCCCGTGGTGTGGGCAAAATTGGTGATGGCTTCAATGGAATTGACCACAATCCTGTCATTGGGCTCGTCCAATCTTGCAATCAAGCGGTTATCGCAGATAAAAATTCCGTTATTTTCCTGTTTGCCGCCAGCCTTTTCTATATCCCCTTTTAACCCTACCCAAGCGTCCCGGCCAACAAAGTGGTCCGCGACATAGGTGTCAATGCCATTCATATAATTTGTGGATAATAAATTATTTATGCTAAATTTCGGAAATTCAGCTAGCTCCCGGTTTTCCATCTGGGAAAATGATGTTTTGGGCAAAAAAATGGTGGCCAGCGACAAAACCGCAAGTAAAGTAAAAAAAGCTATACCGGTAATCAATTTGTCCCACTTCATCCCTGTCCCTCCTTAAAATCGGAAATATAAAAACGGGTTGTATGTGGCGTCTACCAAGAACGAGATGCATATTGCGAACAGCGCTATTCTTCCCAAAGGAAACACTACGGCGGCGCCTGGAACCCGGCTTGTAAACCAGGATACCAAGCGCTTGCACCAATCTGTGGAAAAGAGGATGCATAGAAGGAAAACAACAGCGTAATTCCGCAGGTAGTAAAAGGCCCTTTCATCCATAAACCCAAGGCCGTTGCCGCCAAACATGGCTTTGAAATACCGTAAAATATCCTGTATCTGTTCAAATTCAAACAATACCCAACTAAATACGACCATCAAAAAGGTATATAGTCCTGACAAGAATTCGGGCAGCTTTTCAAGCAATTTACCAAGAAATAGGCGTTCCAAAATTATTAACACTCCGAAATAGACACCCCACAAAACAAAATTCCAACTGGCTCCATGCCACAGCCCCGTCAATGCCCAAACAATCGCGATGTTGCGTATGGTCTTAAACAGCCCCTTGCGGTTGCCGCCCAAGGGAATATAAACATACTCCCGAAACCAGGTTCCCAGAGTCATATGCCATCTTCGCCAAAATTCGGAGATGCTCTTGGACATATAGGGAAAATTGAAATTTTCGGGGAATTGAAAACCCATCATTTTACCCATGCCAATGGCCATATCGGAATAGCCGCTGAAATCAAAAAAGATTTGGAAGGTAAAAGCAAGTATCCCCATCCATGCGGTTGCCGTATCCAATTGATCTATGGGCAACGCCTTGATGGTTGCCCACAGGCCGCCAATATTATTGGCCAGCAATGTCTTTTTTGCCAGCCCCCGGATAAAAATCGCCGCACCCTCTCCGGCAATGGAGACACTCACTTCCCGGTGCTCCAACTCCTTTCGGACGTCGTCATACCTAACAATCGGTCCGGCCACCAATTGAGGGAACATGGTCACATAGGCGCCAAATTTCAAAAAATTGCGCTGAACAGGTATCTTCCTCCTGTACAGGTCAATGGTATAGCTCATGCTCTGGAATGTGTAGAAGGATATCCCGATGGGTAACGGCAGTCTTGGATCGGTGATTGAGGTTCCAAAAAGGCCATTGATGGATGACACAAAAAAGGAGCTGTATTTAAAAACGCCCAACAGGGTAAGGTTCATCACCACTGACGTCATCAGCATAGCAAAACGGATTTTGGGCTTGTCATCATAGCGGTTCATCACATATCCGCAGCAAAAATCAATGAGAACCGACAGAATCATGACGTATAGGTAAACCGGCTCCCCATAAGCGTAAAAAATCACGCCGGACAAAAACAGCACTAGGTTTTTCCATCTCTTAGGGACGATAAAATACACCAGCAGCGCCGCCGGCAAAAACATAAACAAGAAGGTCAAACTGGAAAAAACCAAGGTTGCTTCACTTCTTTCCTACTTAAAAATTTCCTCTATCTTCCGCTGATATTCTTCTACGGACATAAGCCGGTTAAGCACTTCCACCAGGCTGTTGGCCGACAGCCTTTGAGGCAGGTTCAAGAATTTTAAAAACAGCCTTCTGTTCCCGGCACTTTGGTCTGTTCCCGATAATCCGTCCACATACAGATGGTATTTGGTTATCTTTTCCTTATGGCTTGCTGGAGCCGCAATAACTCCAGCTCGCTTAAACGCTTCAAGCAGAACCTGATCATCCATGCCCTCAACTCCAATTTTTCCTTCTTTGGAGGGCACTGCCTTACGGCGTTCCCGACCCAAAATGTCGGGGATATAGACATTGGTCACCTTAGGCTTTCCCACAGCGGAATTCAGATAATTGCGTATCCTAAAGCCCGCCGCGTCGGAATCGGTTAAGACGATAATCCCTGTGAGGTCTGCCAATGTACGGATCATATCCAGCTTTTCCTTATCCTTAAAAATCGAAAACCCATCAGTTTCAATAATCAAGGTATCCAAAAGCCCGGATAGTTTGATTTTATCATACTTACCCTCTACCACAACCGGCTCATTAATATGAATCATTTATTCCTATTTTTCCTCCGCCTGTAGCACAAACAGCTCCGTCACCGC
>Ga0153947_1000936_pt1 | contig 14086 bp, 17 predicted proteins | sample TSNJ031MetaG_FD_104697 | JGI IMG/M metagenome (GOLD analysis project Ga0153947, IMG submission 104697) | Attine ant fungus gardens microbial communities from New Jersey, USA - TSNJ031 MetaG | ecosystem: Host-associated > Fungi > Mycelium > Unclassified | place: USA: New Jersey, Wharton State... | reverse complement strand
TTATGGTTATTGCGGATGCTCATCTCAAACGTAAACATACTACCCATCGCTTGATAACTTTTGAATCTTATGAACCCTCCGAGACTTGCCATCCAAGCGCCGACAAGAAACGGCCGAGAGATAAATATACGTTCCGCAGCGCCATACGAAAAAATGAGATGGGAGAGTACAAAATGGGAGTAAGGGTGTTGGTGGTCGAGTGTATGTTGGGCAATAAGGACCGCCGTCTCAGCAAGAGCAAAACCGACAATGATGCACTGCCAAATTAATCGATAGCTTCAGTGATTGTGTTTGAAATTTGATATCGTTGCAACTTACTTTGATAGTGAAAAGAATATATCGCCGTCTAAGGATGGCTTCCAAGACTGTCAGCTCTGTCTCCTCATTTTCTGCAGGGGGCGGTTGAGGTGGTGTCAACATAACTCACAGGCCTGTTGTGGAGACGAGGATGTGAAGAACCTTCATTAGTGGGAGCATGGTGAAAGGACAAGGCTGTAGATGTAGAGTGACTTGAGAGAAGACAATTCGTCTCCAAATATATTGTTTTAATAGCCGCTAGTCTGAAGGCATCAATTCAGAGAATTTGTTTTGTTCTGGCTCATTTGCCAAAGTCACAATCTGAAAACTGAGATCTGGGAAGGTTGTAGCTAATATGATTAGTTGCCGTAACAGGCACTGGCATCTAAATTTCCACTGCTTTTGGCCTGAATTATCCTAGGGAGGGTGAGAGGAGAAAATCGCCTGATTGAAAGGCTTGAGAAAGGAGATTCCTCATTTCATGTCCGTTATTACGGCATAGACCTTTGTAAGGGACTCATGACAATACAGAGTAGTGCTTACTCCCACCCATCAAATCCAAGTCCACCTTCAGGGTATAGTAATAATTTCTTTGGTAGTCAATACAATAGATAAATCTTCTACCTTGAATACATGATTTGTTGCCTTCCAAAAGGACTGACTGGTTTTATCATCGTGTCGATCCTCATGTGGAATTCAAAGTTTGTTGATGCCTAAGGTGTGACTGAATGTGACTGGCCAAAACTAGTTTGTGGGACAGTACCTGAAATTCAAACATGAGAGAACTTGGACCAAATTTGGAATACGGATGAATTTGTTGGTGACAAATCATAATTTGTCTATCATGAGCTACCAAAGACAATGGCACGAGGCATTGCCATTGCACACAGAGCAACATACTAGATAACAGCAAGCATTGTTTGATCCTCAGACTGTTTCAAGCGGAAATTGCCCCAACGTTGCAGCACAAGACACATGGTGGTATCATGCCCAAATCACAAGACTACTTCAGGCCAAAACTTCAAACATGCACTACATTCCTGAATTCTCTCGAACTTCCTATACGAACTCATGCCGTAAGGTTATTGCATTGCTAATATAAGATTTGAAATTCTTTGAGCGCACAACCTTTCAGCTGAAAGTCTTTTAGTCGGCATTACGAGTCCATGCCTAGGGAACCCCTTGGAGCTGGTTTTACACGCATCTAGTCGAAACGCCACTGGGAAGAACCGAAATCCCTCTCCGCAATGACAGTTGAAATTCGAACCAAGCTTAGCTCCGAATACCATACATTCATTCCATCCAAAAGCATTATGATTCTAACCTATGTAAACAGATAATCATAAAAAGAATTTCTTCTTTGCGTCCCTGTCAGGTTGGCGATTAGCCGTTTCTTCCCACCAAAAGGAAGACGCCGAGGGCGAACGGGCGAGCGGGAAGGCGAAGAAGTACTCCTAGTCCAGCGTCTTTCTGCCAGGTGGAGATGGTGAGGATGCTTTTTGAGAGAAGATTCCATGTTGCCTGCTGGGACATCCCCGATCGCGTCCTGCGTCATAGTCTTGTCAGGATCCTCATCATCTCTGGTGAGGGCCTGCGTATCCTCCAAACTTGGATCAACAATGTCCGGCAGGCCTTGTCCCGCCTCACTGTTGGATTCATCTCCATAGGCGTCACTGTCACTATCCCGATTGAGCAGTGACCATGAATTATCCTCATGGGAAATACCACGGATTGGAGCTCGTCGAGAGGAAGATACTTCTTCTATTAGGTCAAGATGATCGACGTTTAAATCTATCAGATCGCCATCCTTGACGAAATCAGAATCGCTGTCTGTAATCTCAAATTGGGAAGAGTAATCCGCATCTGTAGCTGGAGGAGTTTCAAGAGTAATCGCGGCTCCATAGTCTGGTTTCTGTACATTAGGACGGAGGAGATAGGTCAAACGATGTGCCGGGTCCCCTTTACCTGCAGGAAACATAGTTACTCGCTGTTCAGTGCTAAATATAAAATCCACCCACTGAAACTAACGACTTGATGATATCTAGCGCAGCAGTGAACGACATATCTCGCAAATGCATCATCGGCCACACTCCATATCAGTTGCAACGGAGATCGTGATAATTCAACAATTCCAGTTGATTCAATTGCCCTGCCTTGATCACCTGAAGTAATTTGCAAGTCTGGCAATCCTGCAGCATTAGACTGGTTGGGAAGAAGTATGACACCTCCTTGAAGCCACTCCATCATTTCAGCTTCGACGATCCGAACGAGGGTTTCTGTTCTCCCTCTTGCACGCCTGAGTTCCTTTCTCATATCTTTCATGCTGAGTGAAAACCGGCCAGCATTAGCAGACACGGGATCCCGAGTAGGGAGTGTCGCTATAGGGACTTTGACTGTCCGAGGAAGATAAGATGGTAAAGGCTCAGGGAAGGTGGACTTGGCTGAAGGTACCGGCAAGGTGAAGTCCTTCGTGGTTGCAGCCACGATATGAGGGTTTCCAGCGAATTGTGCTACAAGATAGATAAGTTTATGTTTATCAAGATGGACCATCAGTTCGACTAACCATTATCTTTTCGTCGAACCCAGCGCTTTCCTTCGTTCTGATCTCTTCTAATCTTCTTGAATTGTGCCTGTCCAGGGATTTGACTCTTTGGGGTGTATCCATAATAGCTAGAGTAATGTTCGTTCAGGTGAAGAGCAGGAGCATCAATAGCACCGATCATTGGTCGGTTTCTTCTGGAAACGAGGGGGAAGGTTCTTTCTGTATGTTATCAAGTCACAGGGCCTCGATGTTCCACGGTCCGGTTGCCGAGATAAAACTATGTGACAGTTAATGCTAGTCAAGTCTACAAAGTATCTCACGCAGGAAAACTAAAGTCCGGGTTTTATTCAGTTAATATCTCAGACGTCTCGGGATCGAGTAGACGGCTGAGGGAGAATAGTGGAACTGGACTCTATATACATTCCTCGGTGTTAGCTTGTGACCCCAGGTGACAGGTGTCATCATATCATTGATGAGTCGGCTAGAGTGGTGGTGTTGGAAGAGTAGAGAGGCAATGGAAGGATGGTGGTGTAAGTGGAATGGAGGAGTTGATAGAATGGAGGAGTTGATAGAATGATAGAAGAGTCAATAGAATGATATTTGAGCTTGGACATATCTATTGCGTCAGTTCATTGCAATACGGTTTGCTTTAGATTCTTGTTCAGGTTACGGTAGCGGACAAGTACCAGAAGATCAAGGTACAGGCTGTGAAGCATCTGAAGCCTTAGACATGGGCATAACCACGGACTGGTGACTTCCAAAAGGAGACAGCCACCATACAAGTGGTCAAAATGCAAATGAAACATGGATCAGCTGTTCACAACACAAGAGGTGAGTTAATGAAGATCATCAGTGGAGATAACAGTTGCTACCGCCCCGGACTCCATCCCAGTCTTAAACTTACGGAGTTGCATGTAGGCAGCGTCTGGAGCCCTGACCGGAAATTACGTTGACATTAAATTGGCTGGCTTCGTACTATGATGTTTGGTGGCTGCACCAATTGTATTCATTCCGGGTCACGATAGAACTTCTCCATTGGCTGTACATGGTCCCTATGAACCGTCTGGTCCCCAGTCTCGGGCGCACTGTGCCCTACTTGACAATTTCTACCACAAGAACACGGACATATCTTATCTGATCGATCTACAAGAGCACCGAGTCAGTGTGTTGAAGAGATTCGGGGAGTGTGAACGCAGTGGTATTGGGGAATAGTGATAATGGTCGGCCAACATGGAACATGAAAATGCCAGAGCATGCACTTGAAGTATCCCCTTGTGGCATTCAGCTATACCATTCCAAGTACGACCTGGGGACCGCCGACGTCCACTGTCTACACTCAAAATGCTACGTTGACAGTCAAATTGCTGGAGTGTGTATGCATTCAATCGGCTGATAAAGCGTCTTCAAGATGATCCGTTACCTTAAATCTCTCTATAAAGCCTCATTTCTACTTCAATAGTCTGGTTCTTTCACTATGCTTCTATTCATCAAGGTCCCTTGCATCCTTGTCTCCACTGCCAGCATCTGGATTGCACTGACCCCTCCTAATCCTCCGCCTGCCAAAAATGAAAGAAAAGCAATATCGGTATCCTTGGAAGCCTTCGTCTCTACGCGATTTACTCTCTACATTATTAAAGTGAGCTCAAAAGACACGAAGTTCAGAACAGCTATTGAAATCATCAACAGTACTTCATTGGCGTTGTTGCCTTGGCCGAGACAGTAGTCCTAGTCGCCCAACATGCACTCGACCGTCATCACTTGTGCTCCCGTCTTTTACTAAACCGCCTCATTTTCTCAGGTGGCGCTGCGGAACGTATATGTGTCTCTTGGCTGTTTCTTGTCGGCACTTTGGTGACAATTCTTGGAGGATTAATAAGATATAAATGTTATCGAGCCCTGGGGCGCATGTTCACCTTTGAGATGAGCATTCGTAAAAACCATAAGCTTATCACGTCAGGACCATATGCTATTGTTCGTCATCCATCGTATGTCGGCGTCATACTTGTAGCTAGCGGACTGATGCTTATACATGGATCAAAGGTGTGTTGTTAATTGGCATTGGTGATCAGCACTGAGCCGATCTCCTCAGGGCTCTTGGCTTATGGAGAGTGGTATACTGAAGTTCACAGCCATAAAGACAACCATAGGACTTGGTTGTGCAGTGGTTGCAATGCTTATTGTTGCATTACTCATACGGACGTCATTTGAGGATGAGGCATTACATCAGTTTGCTGGAAAAGAATGGGAGGAATGGAATGAAAAGGTTCCATATAAGCTGATCCCTCTTATCTATTGAAGCTATAATATAAAGTGCTGGTAGTAGCTGAGAAACTTGCTATACACTTGTGATATATATATACTTGACAGATTTTCGTAATGTTATGCTCTTGATAATAAGGAAGCTGGAAGCGAACAATACTTATTGAGTCAATAGTAGAAATAGTGGAAATATAACTAACGATCGATAGGGATTGACGAGAGGTTTCCAAGAGTTAACCTCTATTCTTACCCTCTGATCCTTTATCATAGAGGAAAAGAAGCGTGGGAATTATTTCACTGTAGCCAAATCATCGCTAACCGACTGTGAACATTGCAAACGCCGTTCCCAAGCTAGCAAGAGCCTATCGGTATGTCCCAGTCATGATTTCCAGTGCCCTCTGTAGAGAGAATGAATCCATTCATTCATGTTTCGGGGTGGATGCATTCGACTTATCTTGGATGTTGATCTAACCTTGCCTCACAGGTTTAACGCAATATGGCCTCAAAACTTCCATCTAGCCTGTCTGCGACAGAGGAGGATATGAAACTCATGCTGGCCGCTCAGACTCACATTGGCACTAAAAATTGCGATAAGCAAATGGAGTCATACGTCTGGAAAAGGAGAGCTGACGGTATGTTGGATATCTCATTATTAAGCGTGAAATCGTTCTCCTACATGTGTTCTGAATCTCACAGGTATTCATATTCTCAACATTGGCAAGACTTGGGAGAAACTTGTCTTTGCTGCTCGTATCATCGCTGCTATCGAAAACCCTAATGATATCTGTGTCATTTCCGCCCGTCCCTATGGCCACCGCGCCGTCCTGAAATTTGCTGCCAACACTGGCGCTCAAGCTATCGCTGGTCGTTTCACGCCCGGTTCTTTCACTAACTACATCACTCGTTCGTTTAAGGAGCCTCGTCTTATCATTGTTACCGACCCTCGGGTGGATCATCAGGCTATCCGTGAAGCGTCATATGTCAACATACCCGTTATTGCTCTCTGCGACACAGATGCTCCACTCAAATTTGTTGACGTTGCCATTCCCACAAATAACAAGACCAAGCACTCAATTGGTCTCATTTGGTGGATGCTCGCCCGGGAGGTTCTGAGGCTCCGTGGAACGATACCTAGATCGAGCGATGGTTGGAATGTCATGGTCGATATGTTCTTCTATAGAGATCCTGAGGAGGTTGAGAAACAGCAACAAGAAGAAGCTGCTAAAGCTACTTTTGTTCCTAACGAAGAGGCCCCTCCTCAGCCCACTGAATGGGAGGTTGCTGGTGGACATCAAGCCGGTGCTGTCAACCCGACTGAGGCAGGCAAGTGTTAATTCTGATGATTATCTGTCATATGACTGCTAAGATTCGTTTGATAGTGGGCCTTGACTGGGCTGATAGTGGTACAGGGGGTGGTGACTGGTCAGCGGAGCCTGCGGGTTCGGGGAATTGGGCAGCTGATGTTCCTGCTGGTGGAGGTGGGTGGGATTGAGAGACTCCTCTCCCGAATCAATTTCTTCCGGGCATATGGCAGCTTATCGTCTTTGAGTATGCTCTGTGCTATATCAAAAAACATGGAACATGTTATTTCCTCATCAAATAATTTCTTCTGGTACCCTTCTAAGGCAGAGTGCTACAAGATATTTTTGTGTATGCAGTGTTTGTCTTTCATTTCATTATTGCATATCACAACAAGTGAGGTATAAGGTGGAGATCCCTAGGAAAGAATCCGAGTCAGTCATTTGAATATTGCGCCAATGACCACTGACCATGGAGAAATAACTTCTTTAACTGAGTATCATATACTACAGTTGTGATTCCAGATGCAACCTCGCCATCATCCTCGAAAATCTAAATAATAGATGTTGAGTAATATTCGGCAACCCTGAAGATTTGTAACACACTGTGGTAACTCTGTACTTCTTACCGTAGAACGCATCTGGGCCCGTGTTAATGGAGAAGCGCAGGGCGAGAGAAGGCATGAGAATATTGGGATTGTCAAGGAAATTCCTCATTAAACCCACAAGGTGGGGTATTGCTGTGGATCCCGTCAAGATTTCCAACCAAGGCACGAGAATGACAGGAGATGTCACCTGCGGCCCAGACGTGGCCTTCTGAATCAATTGAGAGATTGTCCAGCGGATAATCTGTGAAGGCATCAAGGAACAACAGTTCAAATTCACCTCTCCGACAGAGGTTCCGAAGATCAACGCACCAGACTGAATGTGATCAGTAATGACCAAGGTATTGTCGGATTGCTCCTCAAGGACTGAAAGACCGCCAGACAACGTATGAGCGACATAAAATGTGCCGTTGGGAGCTCGAGCGATTCCATTATTGCTGAACATATTCTGAATAGCATACTTGCACCCTTCTTTGACGTCACAATAGACGACAGACGTAGCTTTGTGCTTGAAGAGCATACCAAATTTCCTCCACTGTTTGAATAATGACATGAGAAGTAGAGGTACCCAACTAAGAAACCTACGATGCCCAGTTTTTGCCCATGGTCATTCGTGAAATAGAAGTTGTTGCCATCATCCGACCCAACAAGATCGTTCGGCGCTATCATAAGTGGACTTGCGACAGTACTGACATGAGTGAGCTTAGTATCTCCCAGCTTGTGCTTGAATATTTCCACAACAGAGTCAGCTCCTGATAATCGAGCATCCACACCCCTCGGTGGCCTGTGATTGATGAGATATACAAAGAGTTCTGAGGGATCCAATGCCGAAGGGACAATATCCATGCCATGCGATGAAAATCCGAAATCGTCATCGACATCAGCAAACTTGAGTTTTCTGATCTCGGAGGTTTTCGTGTCATATATCGCGACGTAGTCCTGTGATGCACCTGTCGCATTCAAGCGAAGGTCGGAGGGCAACCATAGTGCACGACGCTCGGGCTCGGAGCACGCCAAGAAGAGTTGACCGGAAGGCTGATGAAGTATTGATTCTATTAAGCTGTCGCGATGTCTGTTTCAAGAACTAATCAGAGAGATATGCTCACTCTCGCAAGCTCTGAGGGTGGGGATCTCCTGACATTTTTCATTCCCAATGGGTGTGACAAGACGGTTATATCCCAAGAGGAGGAGCAGATCCTTAAGATATAATTGGTAAAAGGCTGCTGTTAACGCAGCTAGAATAGCTAACACATTCAAGATTATTCGTGCCATGCCAACGAAGAGATGATCGCAAGAGCAGAAGGCGGGCAACAGGCAAGGGACAGGCAAGGGACGTGGGTCTATTTATTCAAAAATGACACTTAGGTCATAGGAATCACACACCGCTAGAACAAGGCTTAAATCACGTTCTCAGAAGGGATGGTGCTGGCCAATACAAAAGTTTTGTTGGAGTATTAGAAAAAGTTTGGATCAAGTCATGACATATAGGAGCGTCATCGAAGATTTCAACCAGCTCTGTTTTACGCTTGAATTTCTAGTCGAGATAGAACAAAGCATAGTAAAAATTAGATTAGACTCTGGTCTAATTGGATATGCGGCTCACCAAAGTCAATCCGTGGGTTTTTCGAAATGCGGCCTACCATATCTTCACAAGCTTGTCACGTGTATGGCATCGATATATACGTCTTCTTCAGCCCCGATGGCAAATTTGGTTGGGCAAGTGTTGCGGATATTACGTCCAAATTTCAACGTGCTATGACCAACAATAATATGGTCATTCCTTGCAATTGTATGGCTATCTTCACACCCGGTGCATGCCCGGTGTTGTTCGTCGGCGAAAACTTAATCACTCGACGTGTCCTCGTGATAGCTGACTTGATAAGACTTAATATCCGAGCATACTTAACCCTTATCTACTTGGTCCGGTCAAACTCTTGCCAGCACTTGCTTTTCGTCCACCATCATCATGGGTAACACACCGTCTTCTGCAATCCCTGTGCCTACGAAGCCTACCTCTGGCGAATTCGATGAGAAGACGTCGAGGGAACTCAAGGAACTTGATATGTCTCTGTCAGCGCTCCGGGTTACCATGCCTCTCTCTGGCAGTGGTCAGTTGACACTGGATCATGTATCCTCTTGGGAGACTGCTGCAGCATGCGACCCCAAGGTCCAACTCGCTAGAACCATCTTGTCGCATTCTGATATTCGGTCTGCATTGACCTCGTGCTCTGCAAGAGTTGCTGACCAGCATGTCTTCAACAATGTCATTGATTTCAAGACGGGCCCCGTCACAAACCAGAAAAGTAGTGGACGATGCTGGCTCTTCGCTACTACTAACGTGCTCCGTTACAACATTATGAAGAAGTTCAGACTGAAGGAATTCGAGCTTTCTCAAGTGGGTCTGAATTTCTGTCATGTTAAGATTGAGATTGAAATCAACTTTCAAATAGTCCTATCTCTTCTTCTGGGACAAGCTCAACAAAGCTAACTATTACCTCGAACTCATACTTGAGCATGCGGACCTTCCTGTCGAGGATCGGCTCATCAGTCATCTTTCTAGCGACCCTATTTCGGATGGTGGTCAATGGGATATGGTGGTTAATCTCATGGAGAACTATGGCATTGTTCCACAATCCATCTATCCTGAATCTTTGCACTCTTCGTTATCCAGTCCCCTCAACAATCTTCTGAAGACCAAACTGCGCGAGCATGCACTTATTCTCCGTGACCTTTCTGCATCATTATATAAAGCTAATATCAAGAAGGAGACAGCTCTTGTGACTCTGAGAGCAAAGAAGGAAGAATTAATCAAGGACGTGTATATGATCATGACTGCTACTCTTGGTGTCCCTCCAACGCCGACCAGGAACTTTGTTTGGGAGTACAATGATGCTGATGGCAAGGCGGGGCGCTGGGAAGGTTCGCCCGAGCAATTCTACAAAGAATTCGGGAAGAAGCCATACTCGGTTTGTCTGTTGGTCTTTAAAGGGGTATACAGTGATTGACATGGATTTTCAGCCCTCTGAGTCTTTCTCTCTTATCAATGATCCTCGAAATGAGTATTCTAAGCTCTATTCTGTCGACAAACTCGGCAATGTCTGGGGTGGCCGTCCTGTTCTCTGTAAGTACAATGCTTAATAAATAGATGTTGCATTGTTGATCCCGGCACAGATGTCAATACTGAAATCGAGAACATGAAGAATGCTGTCATTAAGGTCCGTCATTGCCTAGGCCTCTTGAGCTGGTAACTCAGTTTTTTTCAACAGATGATCAAAGCCGGTCAGCCTGTATTTTTTGGATGCGACGTTGGAAAGTTCTCGGACAGTGCTGCTGGTATCATGGATCCCGCGCTATTTGAATACGAGGTTAGGAATTTGCCTTATGCTGCAGCATGACCTGGGATCGCCTTGCACGTGCACTGACATTTCTATGCCGGCTACAGAACACCTTTGACATTCAACTCGGCCTCACTAAAGCCCAGCGCCTTCAAATAGGGGAATCCTCAATGACACACGCAATGGTTATTTCTGGGGTACATCTTGACTCTGCTGGCCGACCTATCCGCTATAAAGTCGAGAATTCATGGGGAGAGGCGTCTGGCCGCGAGGGTTACATGGTCATGACTGATAAGTGGTTCAAAGAGTGAGTTGCATTGTGTATCTATCTAGAAGGTGTGTGTGGGTGCTAATTAAATCAAACTAGATTTGTCTATCAAGTCGTGGTCCCGAAAGCGCTGGCGCCAAAGGAACTTGTTGCTGTCTTCGAATCGAATGAGAAGATCTTATTACCGCCCTGGGATCCCATGGTATGTTTTCATACTTCTGTAATGTATATCTGGATTATTTGTTTCCTGCAGGGTACCTTGGCATGATCGATGAGCGCCTTTCCCCTTGGACATGGACTTCTTTTGGACTTTTTGTCTAGTCACTTAGACTTCTGAAAAGTCAACGATTTCTCTCTGGCCTACTTAACCAAATATCCTTTGCGCTTATAGTGTGAGATCATACAAAAGGAGAATTGACGCCGTTTCTGCATGTGCCACTGCTGCGGAAGGAATTCACAACCGCATGACTTTCCGAGCTCAAGATGCAGTCCAGCTCCATATATTAGCCCCGATGCATTCTTGAAGATTAATGTCTCCCTTCTTTTGTCTTTGTCTGCCACCTGCTCAGATCACTTGTTGCTTGAGTTCAGACTTGGTGGCTATCTGGGCTGATATCCAGTGGAAACTGGTTGTCGTCTTTGATGTTTCTATCATCTATGACTGGAACGTGGTGCATAACAACCGGGGCGAACATGAGGGTAAATCATTATCACGCTGTCATCTTGAGCGCTTGAGGCCTGAGAATTAGGAATCGGAGTTTGGCATCCCTTGCTACTCGGTTTGCAGTCCGCCGCCTTGTGCGCGTGTGTGTTCGTGTGTACTGCTTGCTTGTTTTCATATCACGACTTGCGGCTTGCAATCTATCGACAACGCCCTTGTTGAGGAATTATCGCTGCTCAACTATTACGTGTGCATTAAGGCGCCATCATGGCTTCGTTGGCTGATAGAGTAAAGAGTGTGGTTAGTGGTGGGAGTAACAGAGATGCATGTATGTATTATGATTCCTTTTCGTCCATGTCAGCAATACATTGCTTACGCTAATGGATGCTGTAGATACACCTATACAAATGGAGGAAGCGGCTGAGAGCCGAGTTTCATTGTCGACGAGACACGTCTTGGGACACTACAGTGACAATGCAGAGCCTAATACCGACCTGGATGCTGAGGCTAACGCCGGATTGTTGACTCGTGATTCGAATGCTGTGATGGAAGAAGACAAAGAAGAAGAAGAGACGACCGGGTGGAAAACGCCAAGAGACAAATGCTGTGGTATCAAGTGAGTAGTGGTCTTTGTCTTCAGTGCTTCGATTGAGACCGGTGCTGAGTGTTATCACGTGTGTAGTTGGAAGAGCCCCTGGAAAGTGATGGGCATTGTAGCACTTTTGGCATTCATCTTTGCTGTATACAAGTTACTTGCATGGGCATTCTATGTTCGTGTTAATTCCCTCTAAAATAGGTTCTGGCAAGGCACTAACGATCTAAACAGGAACCACCAGCACCCCCAGAAGGACTCGAACATCTACCCATATTTGGCACTTCACTGGGATGTCAATCAGTATCATACTTCTACAATGATACTCATACCCTCACTTTCGATGCGGCTATGCACCCTGAACGATTCAACCACGGTGTCGACTTCCGTGGCGATGCGGTGGGAACTATTACTATCGCTTCCACCTCGACCGATTCTTCCAATGTCCGATACGAAATCACACTCCGGTCCGATGACAAAGACTTGCTCCAAAAGTCTGTCATCAAGATGCCCGTTCTGGACGACAATGGGCACTTGTTTGAAAGTATGGCAGTCGTCGCAACACCAAGGATTCCGAAAAGCCATCCCAGCACATGTTTCCGATACGATGTCAAGATTATTGTTCCTCCATCGTTGAAGAGTCTTCATCTGGCATCACACACACGCACGCATGTCAGATTTGACGAAAAGGCGAAAATCAACATGGAGGGTTTGTTTGTGAAGTTGTTCACGAATGATAAGGATAACATCATTCAAAGTTCAAGATCTGTCCAGGCGAACACTATCGATCTGCAGCTCACGAGGGGGTGGCTTGTGGGTGATGTTGCAATTGTGGACGAGACGAGCCTGAGTACCCAGCGTGGCGATGGGGTTTTACATGTACATGTACACCCCGAACCGCCGAGGGATAAGAGTAATCCGCAGGTAGCTGCATTGGATGTGACGACTGGTGCTGGGAAGACGAATGTAGTCGTCCACTCCAGCGAGGGTACGAAGAGACCGATTGACGCAACACATATTTCGTCGAAAAATGGGCCGATGAAGTTGACATATAAAGATTTTGGGTTTGATGGTCTTCTCGCTGTTCAAGCAAAGGAGCTAGAAGCGACGGGGATGGAGGAGCTAGAAGCGACGGGGATGGAGGAGCTGGATCCAAGTGACATGCAGAAGGGTGAGAAGTGGAATTATTCTGTTGGGAACAAGGATGGAAAGGATAGGATTCGTGTAAATAGTCGAGGTCGGGTTGGGTTGTATTTTTGATTGCGTTCTGTGATGATGATAAGATTAGACAGACAAATTCATACATTCATTGCTGTCATGCGCTAAGTCGTTGTTCATCCTCTGAGGACTTTCGGTTGATTTCATTATCTATTTGGGATGTCGAGTTCCCGAGTCGTGGGCTCGTCATGATATTTGACAAGACTTCTCTCCGGGACGTGTATAGTTGCAATACAAACACAGCAACAGTCTATTAGAGGGATGGATGAGAACAGTTAAGGAAAAACAAATGAACATACAGCAACGACCAACCCGAGAAATATCCGATCCTTCCATCTATCATCGACAGCTCCACTTGAATAAAGCTCCTGCCTTCGTCGCCGCGCTGCTCGGTAAGCAGCAGTAGTTTGGTAACTTCGATCTTCTAGCCCTGATGAGGAGCCACTAGCACCTTTGTAGGGCTTTTTTCCACGCAGGATGTCATATGCCGCTGTTATAGCTTGAAATCGTTCGCGTGCGACCTCCAATGAGACTACATCGCTAGCCTTGTCAGGATGGTATATTCTAACGAGGTCAAAGTCTGAGTAGATGAATCAGCTGAATGGACGATGGAGGAAGAAAGAGGACACACATCGTTCTTTGATGTCGTTTTCTGTTGCGGAATGAGGAAGATGGAATATTTGATGAGGTGTTGGGCTTTTGTGGGTCGGATATGGATATCGGTTTGATGAAGGAGTGGTATATTCACGCAGTTGGACATTGTTGCCTTTTGGGAGTTGTAATACACGTCGACATACTAGTCTGTGCATTGAGGAGAAAGAAAGGAATTGTATTGTACGGATCAGAGAAGACTAATCGCCGGTTACGCCGAGCTGTTATGCCGGCAAGTCGACTCTTCCTAGGGTCGTGTGACCGATGAACAATTCGGTGTGACTTTCGGGGCAAATGTATAATGAATTGGAGCATTGGAGCAACAGGGGTGTCCTCGAATAAGTTATTGGCTGTGTGGCC
>Ga0153947_1000930_pt1 | contig 14105 bp, 10 predicted proteins | sample TSNJ031MetaG_FD_104697 | JGI IMG/M metagenome (GOLD analysis project Ga0153947, IMG submission 104697) | Attine ant fungus gardens microbial communities from New Jersey, USA - TSNJ031 MetaG | ecosystem: Host-associated > Fungi > Mycelium > Unclassified | place: USA: New Jersey, Wharton State... | reverse complement strand
TATATTTTGGATATACTTCTAAAGCATGCAAAAAGGTTATCTGATGGCTTAACGTCAAACAATCTGATAGCTGTTTTGCTTCATACAGACATCTTTGAACCTTGAACGCCCTGTGTGGGTGAGGTTTTACGAGATGCTCAATATGCGGCCGTAGTTCAATGGATAGAGCGTCAGATTCCGGTTCTGAATGTTGGGGGTTCGAGTCCCTTCGGCCGTGCCACTGCCAGCTTGAAGCTGGACGCAATTCACGCCCAAGGCTTTCTGTTTTGGGCGTGTTTTTTCGTCCGCGGCCAAAACCCGCATTTAAATTAACCCAGTGACACAGCCATATTTATCGAAACAGGTCGTAAGCGGAAACGTTCAACTTGTTTCTTTTTATGTGGTACAATTTGCGCAGCGGCCGATTTGCACATTTGGGCGATAAGGTGCAGAAAGTTTATATTTGGAGGTATAATTTTGAAAATTAAAATGAAGATCGGTGTATTAAGTATAGTATTGGTTTTGCTGTTGCCTTTGTTGGCAAGCTGTACAGATAAAAACAGCGATGATGTTAACAGTGCGGGTACAATGGGAAACGCAAGCCAGACACAAAACTTAAGTGACAGAGAGCGCCTTTATCTTGGATATTTTTATTTCAAAGGCAATGAATATCAGCTGCCCATGTCGGTTAGGGAGTTTGAAGCAATAGGTAATTTTCAGTTTATGTATCACCAAAAACTCGGCGCAGACATTATCAGTGTGGACCTTGATCCGGGGGAGGTACATTGGGATATGAAATTTTACCCGGAAGGAGCAGCTTGGAAAAATGACGACAGAGAAGCGTATTTGCATGCATCGCTAAAAAACCGAACCGATAAAGAAGCTGCTATTTATGATGTGGATGTTGTTTCTGTTAATATGAACGAAGGCTATGTGTTTGAGGATGACCTTGAGCTGCCCGGTGGAATTAAAATAGGCAGTTCAAAAGAAGAGGTGCTCGCGGCTTACGGAGAACCGGATGATTCGAAGGAAACATCGCTTTACTATTACCATGAGACCGAAGAATTTGGTATCACGGTATATTATGGAACCACAGTTACGTTAGACAACGAAACAGGCCTTGTGACCTGGTTTAATGTGCGCGTAGGGACAAAGTAAAAACTACATTTGTATCAAACACAGCCGTGGTCATCCGGGTAACAAATAAGCATAATGTGCGCATTTGTTTCCTAAGGCGCACATAAGGTAACTGGCCGACACCCGAAACCCTGATCGGAATTAGCCCAAATCAAAATATCTAAATTAACCGGTTGTGCCATATCAATTGCGCAAGAAAGATGCACTGGCGTCAAACATTTGTGCAGCAAAGGATTGTGGGCTTTCAGGAGACGAATTCTGAAAGCCCGTTTTCTATAGATGCAACCGAAAAGCCTTTCCGCATCAGGCCCCCAAGCACTTTTACGATAAGCTGCACTAAGAATTCATTTTTGTATAAAGCCCGGCAGAATGGCCGTGTCAACCGACACAACCACTCTGCCGGGCTTTTGTACGTTTTCCAACTATGGGGCTGTGAGGTGCGTAGGATGCTTCGATCTATGTGGCAGATGAGCAAATCCGAACCGTCCGGTTGGAAGCGATGTAGTAATCACAATGGTTGGAATTCCTCGTTTATAGCATGCTCCAATGGTTTGTATGGTCCATCCCGTCACAGGCGATGCGGCGATATGGACCCAAATGTCATCTGGAGTCATTTCAGCAACGTGATCAAAGATAAAATCGGGTCGGGCCCCCAATTGAAATGTAGACAAGCCGCTATTCATCAATGAGTACATCAGCGAATATTGAATCCCCATCCTGGTCCTGGCTGTGCTGGGTATTATCATTAACATGTGGTGGCTCTGGTGGCTCTGTCCACGAATGATGCACAACAACTGGTTCGAACGAGGTATCATGATCTACGGCATGTGCTCCGATGTTATGGCAACAGGGGACACACTGCTGCGCGTTGTTGATCCGAACAACGAAAGCGGTACACTGGAAGATACGGGCATTGCCTGTACCATTATGAGCTTGAATCCCCGGATGACCTGCCGTCCGCTCCATTCGATTCCCGCTCAAAGCCGATGAAGCGGGTGCCCTGCATAGTCAATATTCCACTGTCGCCCTCGGCAATGCTTTTGTAGTCTCTATGCTTAACACGGGCCTCAATCCGGTCTCCACTGGCATACTCGAAGGTCACATGGTAGGTGTGGTCAATATGAGTATTGCCATCGTGGTTATGATGGTGTGTTAACACCCGCTTGGATACCGCCCTCGCCTGAGCGGGAATTTGTGGCTGGGCGTTATTGTGCGTCCATTCGCCAATGTTCTTAATCAGCATAAAAATAAAAACGATAAGGAACAGCCCCAATATAGCGTTTTCCATCTGCGCATCTCTCCGCATATTTTTACATTATCATATCACAAATCACTTCTGAAAGAAAGGATAGGACTGAATGGAACTGAACCGGCATCATTAGGATAAAGCGCAGGGCAGCCTTGACAAGTGCCGCTCTTCTGTGTGACCGCCCCCGGCAAAACCCTCCTCATAGTTTGTCCGCTTTAATTTATATAGTTTGATTTAGGATAATTCTAATGTAAATTGACCCCTCATCGCAGTGTGTCAATAAAAAAATATGGAAGTAAAAAAGAAGATAACAGTCCGGCGGCAGATGTTAGGATGCTGATAGACGTTTCAAAGACGTTAACGGAGAAGCCATACAGATTCAGTGCGGTGGATTGATTCACGGGATGGGTAAAATAATGTGTTATATCTGGCCTCCTCCTGCAAAATGGGGTGGGTTTCCCTTAAAAGAAAGAGATCGCATCCAAAAAGATGAGGCCCGAAATTGGCTGTACAGTTTTCTTCTGTGAGAAGCAAAAAAATCTTCCCACAGAAACAGCAACATGGCTGCGGGAGAGCAGCGGCAGGTGAATTTTCGTTTTGAGAAGCGGAAGATTACATTTGCCCGGGCAGACTGTCTTTGACGTTTCTAAGACGTGGGTTTTTATAATGGGGTACAGCGCAGTCAGCGGGGTTATTTGAACAGGTCAGGTTCTGCCTCAATCCGAAATCCATCTTGCATGAGGCAGGCAAACCCACTGCGGGAGACAAACGCATCATAGATTTTGGGAAAAGGAAGGGGCAGCGCTATGGATTTCGGTTTTAATGACGAGTACAAGATGATACAGAAGATGTATCGCGACTTCGCAGAAAAAGAAATCAAACCCCTGGCGGAGGGAATCGATGAAGAAGAGAGGTTTCCAAAGGAGAGCGTGGCAAAAATGGCCGAAATAGGAATGTTAGGCATTCCATTTCCGGAGGAGTATGGCGGAGAAGAGGGAGATTATCTGTCCTATGTCATTGCTGTGGAAGAGCTCTCCAAAGTTTGCGCATCTACGGGAGTTACCTTATCGGCGCATACCTCTTTGGGCGCGGCGCCAATTTATGATTGGGGGACAGCGGCGCAGAAACAAAAATACTTAACCCCATTGGCCAGCGGAGAGACCTTGGGCGCATTTGGCCTGACAGAACCCAATGCGGGAACCGATGCATCCCGGCAAAAGACGACCGCTGTAAAAGAGGGCGATCATTATATTCTCAATGGCACAAAAAACTTTATCACAAACGCCGGTGAAGCGGGCATTTATGTGGTAATGGCCATGACAGACCGGGAAAAAGGAAACCATGGAATTTCCGCCTTCATTGTTGAGGAGGCCTTCAAGGGGTTTTCCATCGGGAAGCATGAGAAAAAGATGGGAATCAGAGGGTCCGCCACGGCGGAATTGGTATTTGAAAATTGCATTGTGCCGGCGGAGAACCTTCTGGGCGAAGAGGGCCAAGGCTTTAAAGTGGCCATGCACACGCTGGACGGCGGCCGGATCGGGATTGCCGCTCAGGCGCTGGGGATTGCCGAGGGGGCTTTGAATGAGGCAATTGCCTACGTCAAATTGCGGGAGCAATTTGGCAAGACGCTGGCCTCGTTCCAGAATACACAATTTGTCATTGCAGATTTGAGCAACCAAATTGAGGCCGCAAAGCTCTTGGTATACCGTGCAGCCTGGTGCAAGGACAACAATCTGCCCTATGCGGTGGAGTCCGCTCATGCAAAGCTTTTTGCGGCTGAGGCTGCGATGAAGGTCACCACGCAGTGTGTGCAGCTTTTGGGCGGATACGGATATACCCGCGAATATCCAGTAGAGCGCATGATGAGAGATGCAAAGATTACCCAAATTTATGAAGGCACCAGCGAAGTGCAGCGTATGGTCATCTCCCGTGCCGCGCTGAAATAAACAGTGCGCTCAGGCGCTGGCCGGAAATCGCCCTTCTCAGGCAGAGAGGGCAAAAGATACTAAAGGTATAATATGGTTTGGCGGCGTTGGAGGCGGATCTGGTCACGTGTAAAAAAACCGGCTGTTTCTTCCCATCGGAAGAAACAGCGCCTGAATGCAACATAATTGATTCCTGCAATAGGAGCTCCTTCTTAAGAAAGTCCCTTTCCCGGCGAATAGGATTGTGCGATCACGAGTTTGCTTGTATTATTTTGAGGGAGGATTGAGTTTATGGAAGAAAAAGGAACAAAATTACCGGTAGAAGATATGCGCGAGAAGGAAGAAACGCAATTGGAACATGAGCTGACGGAGAGCTTGGGCGTTCCGGTGGATTACAGCACCATTACCACGGCTAATTTTTTAAAGTTTTTTATCTTGTCCAGCATTGGAATATGGGTGTTTTTCATTACCACAACGATCGGAAAGTTGTCTGCCGTGCCCATGGTGCTTCTGATCAACGCGGTGAAGCGCTTTTTGGGCTCGACTGTGCTCAACTGGTTCGTTCTTGTGATCAGTGTGGGATTATCCATCACCTTTACCGTGTCCCGCGTTCAAAAGGAAGGGATCCTTACCAGGTTTCATAAAAAAGACGGCTGGTTTACCGGAGTACTCTACTATTTGGCGGCAATTTTTGCAATTATGGTAGTCTTTCAGGTTGGGCCGGCGCAGATTTTGGACGCGGCTGTGGGAGCTGAGGCGATTTATCTGGCAGGCAGCGTGCTGTTTACCGTAACGATTGCCGGGTGGCTGGTCACATTTCTCACCGAGTTTGGCATTTTGGAATTTATCGGCACCTTAATGGAGCCAATTATGCGAACCCTTTTTAAGGTGCCGGGACAGTCGGCGGTGGACGCCCTCTCTTCCTTTGTGGCAGCCCCTGCCGTGGGTGTTTTCATCACAAACAAGCTCTATAACAGAGGTATTTATACACAAAAGGAAGCCTGTTGTATCGCGACAAACTTTAGCGTGTGTTCCCTGGGATTTTTTGCGCTGTTGGTTTCCATCACGGGCACTGAGTATATGTACGGCAGCGCGGTGCTTTGTTCTCTGATCATTGTGTTCATCCTGGCCGCCATTGTCATTCGTATTCCGCCTCTTTTGTGGAAAAAGGATGAGTACATCAATGGGGCAAAGCAGACCCCCGAGATGCGCAAGCCGGGCAAATACACCCCGGATATTTTCAAAAAGGCCCTTGGCGCGGCAACGACAAAAGCGTCCGATACGCCTTATTCGGTCTTTCTTACCACAATTCCCGATGTGTTGTCCTTTGCGCTGAAAATTGTAACTTATGTCATGGCAATCGCGGTGGTCTCTCTCTGGGTCAACGAGTATACTCCCTTGTTCGCCTGGATTGGAACGCCCATGGTTCCCTATCTGCAATTGATGCAGTTGCCTGACGCGGCGGCCATCGCGCCGGCTACGCTGGTTGGCATCGCCGAAATTGCGCTGCCGGTCATGACGATTGCGGGTCTGGATATCGCACCCATGAGTATCTTCTTTGTCATAGTGCTCTCTACCGTGCAGATCATTTTTTTCACTGAGAGCGCCAATGCTATGATGCAGTCAGACATGGGCCTTAAATTTCCGGAGTTGGTTGCAATCTTCCTGATTCGGACCGTCATTGCAATTCCCATTGTGGCAGTGTTTGCCCACATATTATATTAGAAAATGCATTGCGGCATGCGATGATGATTGGAGGCGTTGCTATGAGCAAAGCGTTAAACGGAATTCGGGTTCTGGACTTTTCCCGTATATTGGCGGGGCCATTCTGCGCGATGAACCTGGCGGATTTAGGCGCGGAGGTGATCAAGATTGAAAAACCCGAAACGGGTGACGACAGCCGGGTTTTTGGCCCGTTTATCGACCACCAGAGCGGCTACTATATCCTGGTGAACCGGGGAAAAAAAGGGATTACCTTGGATTTAAAACATCCAAAGGCGAGAGAAATCGTATACCAGATGGTGAGAAACAGCGATGTGCTGGTTGAAAATTTTAAACCGGGCGTAATGGAGAAGCTCGGTCTCTCCTACGACACACTCAAAGAGATCAATCCGGGACTCATCTACTGCTCCATTTCAGGCTTCGGACAGGACAGCCCATACCGCAACCGCGCCGCGTATGACCTTGTGGCGCAGGGGATGTCAGGGATGATGAGCATCACGGGCTTTCCGGACAGTCCGCCCACCCGTTTGGGCAGCTCCTTGGGAGACATGAGCGCGGGGCTGTATGGAGCGTTTGGAATTATGGCGGCGCTCTACAGCAGGGAGAAGACCGGAAAAGGCCAATATGTGGACATCGCCATGATGGACAGCGTATTCGCCTTTATGGAGACCAATGTGGTGCGCTATACCATAGGGAAAACTATTCCAACCCGTGTGGGCTCACGTCACCCTCTGAGCGCGCCGTTTGACAGCTACCAATGCGGGGACGGCCTGGTCATTATCGCCATTGCCAACGATACTCTGTTTGCAAGGCTCTGCGAGCTGATGGGACAGCCGGAGCTGAGGAATGACCCGCGGTTTGATTCAGATCCGAACCGCTCCGAGCATGCGCAGGCGCTCAAGGCCATCATAGAGCGGTTTTTGGCGGACTATACCGTGGAAGAGGCCATGGAGATGATGCTGAAGCTCTCACTGCCCTGCGCTCCCATCCAGGATGTGCGGCAGGCCTGTGAAGACCCCAGCATATTAAAGCGGGAGATGCTGGTGGAAATCGATCAGCCTGAGGCGGGCAAGCTTGTCATTACAGGGAATCCGGTCAAGCTCTCTGAGACACCCGTGGACCCAAAGCATCCCGCTCCGCTGTTGGGGCAGGACACCAAAGACGTGCTGCGCGATCTCTTTGGCTATACGGAAGAGCAGATTTCACAGTGGGAAAAAGAAAACCTGTTTTAGCAATTGATGTATGATTTTAATGGAATAGAAGGGGCGCGATTGTATGGATTTTACTTATACTGATGATCAACTGGAAATTCGGCGTATGGTGCGTGATTTTGCGCAGGGATATTTGGCGCCAAAGGCTGCGGAAATTGACCTGACCAACGAATTTCCGATGGACAATGTAAAGGCCCTGGCAGAGCAGGAGCTCATGGGAATCGCCTATCCGGAGGAGCTTGGCGGCGGAGGCGCCGATGGCATTTGTGAGGCCATTGCCGTAGAAGAAATTTCAGCGGCGTGTGCGTCAACCGGCTCCATCATTACAGGGCACTATTTGGGCTTCGATGCGCTCTATCTCCAGGGAAACGAGGCGCAGAAGGCGCGGTGGCTCACCCCGGCGCTGGAGGGGAAACAGCTTGCGGCCTTCTGCCTGACGGAGCCCGCGGGAGGATCGGATATGACCTCCAACCGGACCAGCGCGGTAGAGGACGGGGACTGCTATGTATTAAATGGAGTGAAGCACTTTATCACCAGCGGCGCGTATGCGGACTTCCTATCCGTGTTTGCAATGACGGACCGCTCCCTGGGCAGAAAGGGCATGACCTGTTTTATTGTGGAAAAAGGGACTCCCGGCATGGAAATCGGCGCGGGGGACGACAAGATGGGAATCCGCGGGGCCAGAACCCATGAGATTATTTTTAAGGATTGCCGTGTGCCCAAGGAAAATATGGTGGGAGAGGTGGGCGGAGGCTACAAGCTGGCGCTGGACGTGATTGACAGGGGCCGGATTGGAATCGCCGCCATGGCAGTGGGAATCTCCCAGGCCGCGTTTGATATGGCAGTGAAGTATGCGAAGGAGCGGGAGGTGTTCGGACGTTCCATCTCCAAATTCCAGGGAATCCAATGGATGCTTGCCGACATTGGGACACAGCTTGAGGCGGCCCGCATGCTGACCTATTACGCGGCGGATTTAAAGGAAAGGGGCGTTCCCTTCACAAAGGAGGCGTCCATGGCAAAGCTGTTTGCGGCGGAATCATCCCACAAGATCGTAACCACCGCGCTGCAAATCCACGGCGGATACGGATACATGAAAGAATATCCCATTGAGCGGCTCTACCGGGATCAAAGAATCCTGGAGCTGTTTGAGGGGACCTCTCAGATTCAAAAGATCGTGATTGCAGGCCAGATCCTTCGTTAAAACATAGTCTGCAGCGGCACTCAGATAGCTCATAGAAAACAGCAATCACAGATAGGGGCAAATCTTGGCTTTTACAGGATTTGCCCATATTTGATCAAAGACTCATGGAGTCGATAGGACCGGCGCAGGCTGTGCAGGCGTGAACGTCTGAATTGATTCAGCGCAAGCGTTCTGACTGCGCAAAGCCACGCTGCATGCGCGCCATGAGGGCCATTGAGGATGGTTTTGCGCCTGCGGCGCAGCGGAAAGGAAGGATCATAACTATGAATATTATGGTATGCATCAAGCAAGTGCCTGATAACGCGGTGACGCCCAAGCTGGACCCCGTCACCCATCGCGTGGTCAAAGAGGGCGTTGAGATGATGGTAAGCCCCTTTGATCAGAACGCCATGGAAGCGGCGCTCCGGTTGGCGGAGACATATGGCGGAGAAGTCAGTGTGATCACCATGGGAGACGAGTCCTCCAAGGGCGCGCTGAAGCTGGGCCTGGCTATGGGGGCGGAACGCGCCTATTTGGTCTGCGACCCGGCGTTGGAGGGGTCCGATAGCTGGGCGACTTCTTATGTTTTGGCAAACGCGATCAAATCCATTGGGGAGTTCGACCTGATCCTTTGTGGTAAGCAGGCAATCGATGGCGACACAGCGCAAGTGGGGGCGGGAATCGCGGAACAGCTGGATATTTCGCAACTCTCCTATGTTAATGAGATCAGGGAGGTTACCGCCGATTATATCACCGCAAAGCGGGTCAGTCCGGCGGGAGAAGAAGTGGTGGAGGCAAAGCTGCCGGCGCTGCTCACCTGTGAAAAATCCCTGAATGAACCGCGTTATCCCACCTTGAAGAGAACGAGATTGGCCAATCGGACAGAAATTCCAGTGCTGGATTGCGCCGCCATTGGAGTTGAGGCGGGAAAAACGGGAGAGGGCGGCTCTCCCACGGCAATTCACAAGCTCTATACTCCGGCGCCGCGCCAGAGCGGTGAGGTTTTTGCGGGAGAGGCAAAAGAAATCGGGAAAATCGCGGTTCAAAAGATTCTTGAGTTTAAAATTATTTGATCGGAGGGACGTCACATGTCGAATCGAAACAGTCAGGGCGTATGGGTATGTCTGGAGCAGACAGACGGAAAAATTGCCGGCGTCTCCTTTGAGATGTTAAGCGAAGCGCGAAGGTTGGCCGATGAGCTCTCCGCCGAGGTCAGCGCCGTATTGATTGGCAATCAGGTAACAGCACAGGCGCAGCAGGCGTTTGCTTACGGGGCGGACAAGGTCTACCTCTGTGACGATGAGACGCTTCAGCACTACCGCACAGAGAGTTATTGCAAGGTATTGGAGGATCTGGTTAGAGAGCACAGCCCTGAGATTCTGCTCCTGGGGGCCACCAACAACGGCCGCGATTTGGCGGCGAGATTGGCCGCCAGACTGGAGACAGGGCTGAGCGCCGACTGCGTTGCATTGGCGCTGGATCCTGAAACCAGAAATCTGATCCAAACCAGACCGGCTTATGGCGGCAATATCATGGCGGAGATTCTTTGCCCTGTCAAGCGGCCCCAGATGTGTACCATTCGGCCCAACGCCATGGAAAGACTGGAGCCTGACGCCTCAAAAACGGGAGAATTGATTGCGGTTCCCGCAAGTCTGAAAGAGGAAGCGCTGCGGACAAAGGTGCTGGAGGTCATCGCAAAGGCCGGAGGAGAAATCAGTCTGACGGATGCGCAAATTATTGTATCCGGTGGGCGTGGCCTGGGAGATGAAAAAGGGTTTGAGCTGATTGGTGAGCTTGCCGCTGCGCTCAACGCCGCGGTGGGCGCGTCCAGAGCCGCGGTGGACTCGGGCTGGATTCCCTATGAACACCAGGTTGGTCAGACGGGAAAGACCGTGGGGCCCAAGCTCTATATCGCCTGCGGCATCTCGGGTGCGCTTCAGCATCTCGCGGGGATGAAGACCTCGGATGTCATTGTTGCCATTAACAAAGATGAAGAAGCGCCCATATTCGGTGTGGCAAACTATGGAATTGTAGGCGACTTGTATCAGGTTTTGCCCGTCATGATAGAGGAATTGAAAGCAGCATTTGCAGCGCGCTCATAAGAGGCAGTTTGGGATCATTCAGGGGAGGCAATGCGAATTCCCCCGTCCATGGCGGGGGAATTGGTAGAAAATGATTACAAAAAGTGATTACAAAAAGTGATATCCCTGTGTTCTATCAACGCGCAAGGGGAGCATTACCGTGTGTCAGGGCCGGAGGAATCAACACATTCCATTAAAAGAAGAGGTGTGTTATCTTGAAAAACTACTATGCCGAGAAGCTAAACGCAGTGAGTATGGTGCAGGTCTATGAGACGAACATCCCGAGAATCAGACAATATTTGTCCGCAGAAATAGAATACATCATTCAGAATTTGAACAGTTCAGATTCCGTACTGGAATTTGGGGCGGGATTCGGAAGAATACTCAAGGAGCTTGCTCCCCACGCAGCGGCAGTGGCGGGATTTGATATTTCTCAAGAATCCGTGGCACTGGGGCAGCAATATCTGAAGGGCCTCTCAAATGTCAAGCTAGTTCAGGCGGACATTCATCAATTTGAGACAGATCAGAGATATGATGTTGTGTTATGCGTTCAAAATGGGCTCTCCGCCATGAAAGGCGACCCGGCCCATACGGTGGAAAAGGCCGTATCCCTTGTCAAGACAGGGGGAAAAGCGCTCTTTAGCTCCTACAGCCCGAAGTTCTGGGCCTACCGCTTGGCATGGTTTCAGGAGCAAGCGGACAAGGGGCTGCTGGGCCAACTGGACTTTGAAAAAAGCATTCATGGCGAAATTGTATGCCAAGACGGCTTTACAGCGACCACCCATACCGAAGAGGACTTCCTGCATTTTGCGTCCGCGCTTCCCTATCCTTATGAAATCCAAGAGGTGGACAGATCCAGTGTATTTCTGGTAATCCACAAAAACGATACGAAACGCATCTAAGCCAGAACATGGTTTGACCGTGGGAAGCGCACAAACTCAAAAAGTGGAGCAGCCGCTTTGTCCACAAACCAGCTGCCCCTCCCCACGGAGGGGCAGCGTTTATTTTGAGTTTGCCTGGGGGCAATCAAAGGTTTTGTTTAAGATATTAATCTCATAGTTATCCCGGTATTTATTGAGGTTTTTGAGTGCCAGTTGATAGTAGTGGTTCGGGTGTTCGGGCAGACTTTCTCCAAAAATATTCCACAAGGTCCTATCCTGATCCGCCATTTTGCGAATGAGCGCCTCCACAAAGCAAACTGTGCCCAAATCGCTGGGATTTTTCATGTGCCCCGCATTTTCGCGCGCAGTCATGAGATAATGCAGGGCCTGTTCATACTGCTGCTCTTTGATCAGAGTAAGCGCCATGTAGGAATCCAGAATGGGACGCCGCCAAAAGGAGTCGAACTGCCCGTAAAGGGAGTAGGCCTTTTCGAAATAATCTCTTGCGGTGGCAATATCTTCTATAAAATAAGCGGTTTTTCCGGCATTGATATAAAAGATGGACAGGCTTGATAAGGCATTTTTCCCTGAGCAAAGGGAGATCGCTTTGTCAAATAGCTGCAGGGCGCCCGGATAGTTTTCTTCCGCCTGTCTGATCTCGCCGATGTAGTTGTAAGCGGCGGCGATATTGATTGCGTAGCGCTTTGCAACCTCTTCTGTAACGGCAAGTGTATTGATCGACTCAGTGAGAAGTTTTTCCGCCAGAAGATAGTTGCCTGTCATCATATTGTACAGGCCTTTTAAGCGGAGGAGAATCCCGATTTCTTTGTGATAGTTACAGCGAACTGCCAAATCCAGGGCTGATTCAAGGAACTCCAGCATGTCCTTTGGGTTGTTGGTTTGGATATGGTAGAGGATCATCTGCTTGTAACCCTCCAAGGTGTAGTCCCGGTTTCCAATCTGTTTGGATTTTTCGATGACGTTAATGATATTATTGACTCCGTTTTCGTAGCGGCCCTCCCGAATCAGATACCGCCCCTTCATATAGAAAAATTCCACTTCCAGGAGATCCAGCTCCGGGGAGGGGGCTGCGGAGCTCTGGATTTCGTGCAAACTGGTTTCCAAATTGTGAAAGAGCTCGTCCAGCTTGTCCCGGGACATGTACAGTTTCGCATCCTGCTCCATCTCCAGGTTGTTCAAAATCGGAAACATCTCATGGCTGAAATTGAGATGATAGTTTAAGGTCTCAATCTTATATTTCAAAGCCTTGAGATAATCGCCGGAAGCGGAGAAATGATAGATCAGCTTGGAACAAAGCTTGTAGTCCCTTTTCTTATGTTCCAGCAAATGCTCCAGAAGCAGCCCGATTTTTTGATGCATTATTTTTTTGCGTGAACTGGGCTGGGACATATAGATGTATTCGCGCAGCTTCGTGTGAGTGAATGAAATGGCAATATCCTGTTCCGTTTCCCGCTCCATCAGAATCGCCCGGTCTTTTAAGGACTCCAACAGGAGGAGCAGTTCTGTTTGGCTTTTTTCCGTGATTTGCAGGAGCATCTCCAAAGGGAATTCATCGTAAGAGAAGGAGAGAATATGGATCAGTTCCCACTCATCCGCAGAGAGATAGAGAAAGCGGGTTTTGAGCGCCTCCAGCATGGCCTGGGTCATGGTGTCAAAACCGGATCCGCTTTTCATCAGTTCAATATATTCGCTGAGAAAAAATGGATTTCCCTCTGTCTCGTTGTAGATGCGCTCCAGGGTCTCACCTTTTAATTCCTCATGGGGCAGCGCCTTTTCTATGAAATGGTGGCATGCTTCAATGTTGAAGCGTTCCAGGGGAACAGTGACCAGGCGGTGGTGGTGGCGCAGCGCAGTGAGCATATCTTCTGTGGCCCGGTTGCGCTCCTTGCTGCAGGTGGCAACCAGCATCACTTTGACGGGGTCTGTTTCCAGCATGGTTGAGGTGAGCAGCCGGAGACTGTCAGTGTCCATCCACTGAAGGTCTTCCAAGACCAGGAGCACCTGCCTTTGGGACGCGAGCCTGATCAAGGCTTCCACCATCACATGGACAACGGTTTCAATAGGGGCTTCCGCTTTGAAGGCGGCAAATAGGGCATTGGGCAGGTTTTCGCTAAAGTCAGGGAAGAGGTTGGTCATCATGCTCTTCCACAAGGCGGGTGGAATCAGCTTGCTCTCTTGGATTTGATGAGAGATCTCCCGCGCAATCATGCGCCATGGGCGCAGCGGCAAATCTTGTTCCACCTGATGGCAACGCGCCTCCAGCACGAAAAAATTCCCGGAAACCTCTTCCAACAGCTTGCGTTTTACCGTGGATTTTCCCACGCCTGCCTCTCCTGTAATCAGAAGGGATTTTCCATCCTTTTTCTGCTGAAAGCTTTTCATCGCTTTTTCTAATGCGGCGATTTCATCGTATCTTCCATAGAAAAAGGAGTCGTCATACGAATTTTTGTCTTCGCCAAAGTTAATCTGCTCCAGAGAGCGCTCGTAAATTTCCTTGGTCTTTCGGTCGGGATTTATGCCTAATTCCCTTCGCAGGAGCTTTGCCAATTCATAATAGGTCTCAATGACTTTGCCGTTACGCCCTGTGTCTTGATAAAAGCGCATCAAGAGGCGAATATTTCTCTCATCATATTCATCCAGTTCCGTTAAGCGCTGGATATGATGCTCGATCTTATCATAGTGTTTGTTCTGGATATCCTCTTCAATTTTGAGATAGCAT
>Ga0153947_1000928_pt1 | contig 14129 bp, 12 predicted proteins | sample TSNJ031MetaG_FD_104697 | JGI IMG/M metagenome (GOLD analysis project Ga0153947, IMG submission 104697) | Attine ant fungus gardens microbial communities from New Jersey, USA - TSNJ031 MetaG | ecosystem: Host-associated > Fungi > Mycelium > Unclassified | place: USA: New Jersey, Wharton State... | reverse complement strand
CCTCGTTTCTCCACTTTAACATTATTTCGCTGCACACTGTCGTTTTCAGCCTTGACTGGCAGCGCTCCACAAACTCATGACAAGCCTCCTTGCTGGTTTCAAAGCTCTCCTGATCTCTATGGTTCATCAAATAGCCGATTGCGGCAGCTCCTCCTAAAATGGCTCCGCAAAATGCCTCTGAGCTAACGCCTCCGCTATAAACGCCAAGAATCTGGCAGCATGAATCCTCTGCTTCGCGTCCCCGGGACTGCACACCGGCTTTAAACAGCGCCTCCGCACAATTTGTCTCCTCTGTAACATAGATTTGGTATAGATTCTGTGTCACTTCACCCATTTGTCTGTCCCTTTCATTTCGCTCCATAAATCAATCACAATCTTCAGTTCTTCATTTCCGGGCGTGGCCAGCGCATCAAACGCATCTTTTCCGTTTTCAAGAGAGTAAATAGACGATATGATCGGATCTATATCAATTTTTCCACTGCTGACGGCTTCCACCGCACTGAAAATCTCATCTGTAAACGTATAACTGCTAATAATATTGATGTCTCGTCCAAAAATATCCATTGGGTTAAATTCAACTACAGATTGAATCATCCCGACCAGGACGACATCGCCGCAATTTCTGGTCATCTGAATCGCCTGCTTCAATAGATCTGGTGCTCCTGCGCAGATAATTGTGCGGTCGGCACCCAGACCGCCTGTGGCATCTTTGACCGCCTGCACAGAGTTTGTCTCATCTACATCAATAACATCGGCGCCCAGCTGTCTGGCTAAATTCAACCGTGCCTTTGATTGATCACAGCAAATAATTTTTCCTGCTCCGATTGCTCGAAGGCACATGACCGTAAACAATCCGATTGGACCAACACCCAAAACCACGGCTGTCTCTCCCGGCGTAAAAGCACCGTTCAGGGCCGCATGATATCCAACCGACAGTGGCTCCATCAGGGAACCATGCAGCAAGGACATGTTATCTGGAAGCGGAATCAGTGTATAAGCCGGAAGGCAAATGTATTGAGCAAAGGTCCCATTACATTTATCAACCCCGACTGAGTTTCCCAAACTGAGCCGATTTGGACAGACGTTATAGTAACCATGCCGGCAATACCAGCATTTTCCGCAATAGATCGGCGGATTGCAACACACCTTTTGCCCAACCTTCAAGGAACTCACCCCGCGGCCCACCGCATCTACAATGCCGGATGCCTCATGTCCCAGAATCAAAGGGGGGCGAAACCGATTTGAAGCCGTTCGATACGCACCCAAATCAGAGCCGCAAATTGATGAATACTGCAACTTCAGCCGTACTTCTCCCTCTTTTGGTTCGGGAGTTTCCCAATCTTCCAGTTTCAAATCTCCTGGACCATAATAGACCAACGTTTTCATTCGAACTTTCTCCTTCGTTTTAGAATTATGCTCAGAACCCATCGACGTTCACCAGCAACTAGTAGTCCACCAAGACTAAACTGTGATATAGATTGCAAGTACAAGCTGACGGAATACCGGGCAGCAAGGTACGCACCGCCTTTTATTGCCATATACTCAAGCGCAGCAATACACATATGCAATATAGACTGCAATCCCAACCAACACATTAAGTACAAACGCGTTGCTTGAAATTTCCATATCCTCCCGACTGCAATACTTGCCGACTAAAATAATCAGCATTGTGGATCCAAACTGAGAGAGCATCGTGAAATAAGCATGGTCAAAGTATGGCGATGGCGTTATCAGGCGATCAAAAACAAGCCATTTCAGCACATAACCTACACCAAACGACAATACGTAGCGAAACAAAACATATAAAACGCTTTCTCTCAGGTTTTTGAGACTTTCAAAATGAAGCTGGTATCCTACAACAACCATGGTCAGCACTGTGGTAATCGACGCGGCCTTGGTGATTGCGGCAAGAAGGCATGCTCCAGCCAGCGTTGCCCCCAATATTTCTTTCCCGCCAGACAAGTTTAAGATCAACGCCGCCAGCACCATGCAGAAAAGAGGGGAAGTGAGATTGCGCAGCGTGTTCTTCCAGCTGAAGGCTTCGCCCTTGAGCACAATGTTTGCCGTAGGGATATAGACAACAGCAAAAAATAACTCGTGTCCAACCCCCATGGCGATCAGATACTCCATATTTTCCGCGCCAAACACGGCGGAGAAAAGCGGAATTCCCATCAACCCAAATGCGAATGCGCTGCTGAAAAAAATGAAAAATCTATGTTGAATGCGAAAGAATTGATAGGTTAGCCAGCTCAACAAGAGAAATAGAAGAAGAAGCATAAAAAAAGCTGCGGAAAGTACAATGTGCTCACTGCGAATATCCAGATTTAAGATGGTGGTAAAGATGACACAGGGAACGAGAAAATCTCCTATAAATCTGATAATTTTCAGAATCTCGGCATCTTTAAAATACTCTTTCTGCCGCAGAATGGCACCGAACACGATCAGTAGCAGAAGGGGAATGATGCTCAAAAGCAACTTGTCCACGTCCAAAATCCCCCTTCTTCAAATCCCCGCGTTTTCCACCGTTCACCCGTTGCCCTTAATCAGTGTGTAACCAAGGCGTGTGCCCTCAGGTACAGTCTGCTGTTTAAAAGAAGTCAATGTACCCGCATTCTGCGTCGTAAGAAAACTTTGTTCCATATTTTTTACTAGAAGCTGTTAAATCCTGCACAAACTCTCTCGCCACTGTCTCACTTGCAAGGACTGGCAATCCGCGTTTTAAGTTGTTTTCGTTGCGCATATCAAGATCAATCGGAACAATCCGGTACTTTGCGTGTCCATCCCCCATATCCAAAACCACAAAAAAGTTTTTTGCAAACTTGCGCTCAGAATAAAATCCGCTCCATTTTCCGTCTTTATCCTTTGCCCGGTTGGAATGCAGATCAGAGGGGCACGCATGGTTGTCCAGACCGTAAGTGTTATACATTTCAGGAGAAATCATGGATTCTCCTGCCTCGAATTCCATGAGCAAGCTGCCAAGGTTATAGAAAATAGGATGTCCGTTATAAATCTCAACACCGCGCGAAAAGTGCGCACCCTGCCCGACAAAGGCCGTTGCCCCGGCGTCAATTGCTTTTCTTGCAAATTCCTCTACAAACGTGGGCGGCTCCGCCGCATACCAGTTGTCGTGGAGTCCCTCATGGGTGTGCAGGGTAGCGATAACCACATCGGAACGACGTGCCGCGTCCCGAATATTTCTAAGCAGCGCCTCCTGGTCCGCTTCGTGGACATGTGTACGGACTTCTGGTTTTTCTCCCCGCTCAATGAGCAGATTCCCTTGCATTGCAGAGCCAAACTTAAACCGGTCTTCTCCCAGCAGTTCCCATGTTTCGACAAGACTGACCTCCCGCATGCTCTGCTGCGTTCCAAGGATTGCGTCAACCTGCTTAAGCGCTTCAAATTCTTTATCCGGCAGAGCATACGACAGGCTCCATCGCAGAGGGCTTAAGCCGGGGCGTGCGGTGGTATCTGCGCCCGGCATGCTGGCCAGCGCGCGTTCAGACCAAGTCGAACAGGCCGCAACCACACCAACGCGGCCCTCCGCGGTATCTAGAAAGCGAGCTTTACGCGCCTGATCCAGGTTGCGGCCGACACCGCAGGGAATCAGGCCGCGGACTTCTGCTGCCTCCATCGTCTCCAGCGCGCCCAGCCAGCCGTAGTCAATCGTATGATTGTTGGCAAACGAGACTAAGCGAATATTTAAGTCTACAAGCTCATTCAGGGTTTCCTGCGCCACAGACGTCAGGTACATACACAGCCCCGGCGGAGTCGAGGGCTTTGGCGTACTGAATTCCGCGTTGGCAAATACCGCATCAGCAGCGGTTAAAATATTGACGATACGAGAATCCATTCGTCGGAGCAGGTTTCGGCTGGAAAACAATAAATCTCCGCAAAGAACGACTTTCATGGCATTACCCCCGTTTTTATAAAACTGATCTTAAAGGCCTGGCGTCCGGTTTTTCCCACATACAGTGCCCACAACAAGATGGCCTGATAAATGATATCGCGATACCACGGCCTAAAAATCAATCCGTCTTCCCTCTTCCGCTGCCTGATAGGCTGCGTACAGCACTCTTGTTGTATCATAGGCGATATCAAATCCGGACAGCGGCTCACGGTCATAGACCACACATTCCATAAAGTCCTGCATCTCACCCAGATAACCACGAATAATTTCATCTGAGACAAAGGCCTTATTCCACCCCAGCTTTATCGGCAGCATTTCCGCAATGTTGACATTTTCCAGCCCATTTTCTTCAAGAAAATAGGTGTTTAAAATATCTGTCGGCGTTATATTACACATCAGGGCAGTGTCGTTACAGTAAATCTCAATGTAGTTTTTTGTGCCGCCTAAAACGACATCAGACCCCATAATGGTCGCTTTTGTGCCATCACTGTATGTAATGCTGATCACGCCAATATCTTCCACATCAACCGGACGGGCAACAATATGCCGATGTTCGTACGGTGTCAAGCAATGCGTTGCCATGCCGGTATCGCAGGTAATACTTTGAATCGTAATATCTTCGCCGCGGTTTAGCGCCTCCTGCTTTTTTAGCCACAGAATTCCGGTCAGCGGATGGCAGCCGACGCGGGTCAGCGATCCGCCTCCAATGCACCGCCAAAGACCCGCATCAGCGGTGGTAGAGCCCTTTACGCTTTCCTCACCTTTCAGCCACAGGATTTTACTGTTCTTTGCCCGGATGATCTCAGCAGCCTTTTGAACGGGGGGGGCATACACGAAGTTTTCTGCGTACATAAACTTGCTGCGGCTGCGGTCAATCATTGCCTTCAACTCGTCCATTTGTAGCATAACCTTCCCATACATGGCGCGCTTTGGGACGTTCAGGCCGATATCTTCCTCACCCGGCTGGCCAAAATAGCCCGTCAGCGGTTTTTCACAGATGACATGCTTTCCTGCCTGTATTGCCTGTTTAATCATCTGGACATGGAATACGGGAGGTGTTACAATGTCTATTACATCAATCTCAGGATCATTTAACATTTGTTGGTAATCCGAGCATATGGAATCGTATCCGTAACGTTTCTGCAAGGCAGCCGCCCGCTCCTGATTGACGTCGCATACAGTCTTTAGATGTATGTTAATCCCGCTTACCTTTTCATATCCGTTGCCATGGAGGTATGCTGCATATCCCGCGCCCACAGTTCCAACGCATACTGTCTCTTTCAACGATGTCACCTCCAGTTAAAATTTCCTTTTTCGAATGCGATCAACCGCCCTCAATCAGCGAATGTAAAATCCGATAGTCGCTGATATGCATCTGCCCGGGACCCGAGGCACCTGCTACCGAGACAAAACACATATCAGAGCCCAAACATCCTCCGCAAAAACGCGTCACCGCACCAACATCGCCCATCAGGGAAGCAATGATGGGATTTTCCATCCATGTAGACTTTGCCTCACATATCATTTTGCAAAAGACAGCAACATCATGGTAATTTTGGGGCATTAACGCTAACTTATTGATATCCGCGCCCAAATGCTCTGCCCGTTCCAGCTTTGCACGAACCGTATCCATATCAGGCATTCCATCAAAATCATGATAGGAAAGAACTAGCTTTACGTCATTGGATTTCGTTATTTCACGGACGTCCTGAATATACGATTCATCATAGCGCATTTCAATATCCACCAGATCAATACAGCCAGTGGCGCATACTGCTTTGATTACTTCTTTTTTGGTCGCATCGGAAAGTTCTGCCGCCTTGTTTTCCGCCTTCCCGCTTTCCGCCGGAAGACGCGGGGTGAACAAGATTGGGATATTCCCCGCTTCCGCACGAAGCATTTCTGCCGTCTCGGCCATGGCCTGCGGATCGGACAACGCATGGAAAAAGTCGGCGCGCCATTCAATAACATCGGGGTTTTCCGCATATGCTTCCGCTGCATCCCGTACAAGGGATGTGACATCCGTTGAGATAAGAGGTACACAGGTCAAAAGCCTGCCTTCGCCAAACACCTTCTGATTGCGCAAAGGAATCTGACTCTGACTGGGATTTAGCATGAAAGTATAGCCTCGCTTTCTTTGTTCATATTGCAACAATAGCCGTGGGTTAATCCCTCTTTATTTTGTTTGAATTTCCAATTTACTTTATTATATCAATTGGATTTCCTACAATCAACTACATGTCTTAAATGAAATTCATAAGGAAAAACTTATGTGTTTGCGTGTGTTATCAGCTTTGCTGAACGACCAGCGTTCAGAGAACGCCCTGAAGCTGCCCAGCTTCGACAAAAGGAAGCGACATCGGGCAGTGAAAAAATTCTTTGATGCTGATCACCTTGTCTAATTTTTTTTATGATTTGTAATATACTTAAACATTATGACTATCCAAATGGGGCATAATATGATAAAATGAAAGAAAACGGTGGGGGGATGAAAAAATGGCGCAACAAGAAGCAATGAACCTGATGGAAATTATGAAGCGGTTTGAAACAGAAGAGCAATGCCGGGAGTATCTGTACCAGATACGATGGGCAGAGGGTTTTGTGTGCCCGAAATGCGGGGCAAAAGATACACCATACCAAATCAAGGCCAGAAGCAAACTGCAATGCCGCCACTGTACACATCAAACGTCCGTAACAGCGGGAACAATCATGGAGAAAAGCCGGACACCTCTGACGAAATGGTTTCTGGCCATCTATCTGATGGGACAGGATAAACGAGGATGCTCGGCATTAAAATTGAAGCGGGAACTGAAAATAGCATACGATACCGCATGGACGATAAGCCACAAAATCCGCAAGGCCATGGGAGAACGGGACAGCTTGTACATGCTCAGCGGTACGGTAGAGGCGGACGACTCTTTTTTCGGAGCTGCCCACGAGGGAAGTAGGCGTGGGCGTAGAACGGACAAAACACCTGCTGTATTCGGCCTGTCACTGGATGCCCTGGGATGCAAACAGCGCATCAAAACCAGTGATTTGCAGGCAGGCTAAACAATTTCATTTCAACTAATCTGCATGTATGATGAGAGGTGTTTTTTATAACCTTATTGCAATTGGAATATTTTAGGGTAATAAGCAAAATGCTGCATTATTCACAGGCGGCAGAAGCGCTTCATACCTCTCAACCGAATCTAAGCTATGCGATCAACGAGCTGGAAAAAGAGCTGGGTATTTCCTTATTTGAAAAAAAAGGGCGCAATATTGTTCTCACCCAAAGCGGGATTTACTTTTCCCATTATGTTGAAGAAGCCTTGAATAATTTGAACAAGGGCCGTGAAACGCTGCTGCAAATCAACAATCCAACCGATATTATTTCACTAGCGTTTATTGATGAGGTGGGATACGATTTTTTGCCGGATCTGCTACGCAATTTTACGGTTGAGAACCCAAGTATTAATTTCCATCTCTACATGCACCACAACAATATCATTGTTCCTAAACTTCTGGATGAAACCTATGATCTGGCGTTTACCATTGATAATCCGTCCATTCCTGGACTCTGCGCGATTCCAATTATTCAACAGGATATGATGATGTTTGTCCCACAAAACCATCGGCTCGTCCGCCAAACCTCAATCTCCCTTTCAGCAATTGGAATTGACCCGGTTGTTATTCTGAATCGGAACTCTGGAATTCGGCGAATTACTGACGATATGTGCCGGGAAGCACAGGTGCAGCTCAATGTAATCTTTGAAGCGGAAGAGATTAATGCTGCCGCAACCTATGTCAATGCGGGGCTTGCATCCTGTATCCTGCCCCGTACACCGCTGCATACAAAATATAATGCAATCGCAATACCGATCATCCATCCAGCGCGCAGCCGTAGCATCTGTCTGCTCTATAGCAGGTCACATTCCATGTCCAAAGCAGCGCGTAAGTTTTTAGATTATGTGCTTGCGCGCTTTAAGGAACCTCCAATCGAAACGCCCCCCTCGCAAGGCAGAAAATGATAGGGACCATCAGGACACCGGCTGCGTGCGGCGGTGAAAAAGCAGCAGACGTTTACCGATATTGGATATTCCTTCCGAAAAAGCCAGGCGGAAAGCATTTCTTGAGAGGATGGATGAGGTCACTCCATGGGACAAGCGGGCTGACATAATTGCGGGGCATTGTTCATACAAAGCTTTTAAAATGAAACTCAACTATATCAACTTTGCCCAATATAACCACATCATACTTTATCATCTTTCCCCATGAAAAGCTGGCTGATGAAATGGGAATCAACTACAGAAAGGCACCGTAATGTACTTTACAAGACCATTATTGGAAGTATTATTTGGCACAGAATTGGAGATAATATAGATGTTAAAATTAATTTTTTGTAAAAGGTGGTGATGCCCTATGACGGATTCAACAAAAGTACCCAATAGATTGATAAATGAAACCTCCCCTTATCTGCTCCAACATGCCTACAATCCCGTGGATTGGTGGCCGTGGTGCAATGAAGCCTTTGCAAAAGCAAAAGCCGAGGATAAGCCCGGTGTTTCTGTCCATCGGCTATAGCACCTGCCATTGGTGCCATTTTGATTCGCAGGCAATTGCGAAAGCCCCGCCTGAAACGAGAGCCCTTGCCCAGATACGCGACATGAGGGTTTATCGACAAGATTATCCCCGGGTGGAAAAACATCCTCAAATATATGCCGCTATCACTACGTTGTTTGCTCATCGGTACTTTCATGGGTGCGCTGCCCGGAACAGGAGGCGATATTGCCGCCCTGGTCTCTTATGATTAGACCAAACACGGTACAAAAATTCCGAAGTTGCCTCTTGGGGAAGGCACGATTGAGGGCCTTGTTGTCCCCGAAGCATCCAATATCTACATAGATTTGGGCGGAGACATCCTCGACACCGGACTATCCTATAACAGCGAAAAACGCACCCATCGACGCAGTGCGAACGCATGAAAAAGGTGCAGAAATTAGCACATAATAGACAAAGGGAAAAAAGGTGCTGATTAATGTGCTGAAAAAATACTTTGAAACAATAAGAGACAGTCGGCAAGCCGGGAAAGTAAAACACAACATGCTGGAAGTATTCATCATGACGATCTGCGCAGTAGTAAGTGGATGCGAGCATTGGGAGGATATAGCGGATTTTTGCAAAGTAAAGGAAACATGGTTTCGGGAGAAAGTAGGGCTTGAGTTAAAACATGGGATAGCTTCACATGACACCATTCAAAGAATATTTGCAATAATCCGCCCCAAAGAGCTGGAGAAAAGGTTTAGCTTATGGATGAAGGCCGTCATGAAAAAGACGGAGGGCGAATGTGTGAGCATAGACGGCAAAACAATCTGTGGGAGCCGTGATGAGTCGGATCATGTCATTCACATGGTGAGCGCATGGGCGAATCAAAATCAGATGGTACTCGGGCAGGTGCGGACAGATGAAAAATCTAATGAAATAACGGCTATTCCCGAACTTCTGGAGCTGCTTGAGATAAAGGGCTGCATTGTAACGATTGATGCAATGGGATGCCAAAAGGAAATCGCAAAGAATATTATGCAGGCACATGCTGACTATGTGCTTGCGCTAAAAGAGAATCATCCGACAATCTTTGACGAGGTAAAATTCTATTTTGAATCCGCGCTGAAAGAGCCGCATTTCTATGGGGATATCCAAAAGGCGAGGACGTTGGAAAAAGGTCATGGCCGCATAGAAGAGCGAGCCTATTATTTAACCAATGAAATCAATTGGATGGAGGACAAAGCCCAATGGAGCGGGCTAAAGGCCATTGGAATGGTGCGTTCCCGCGTAGAAAAAGCGGATGGGCTTCACGAGCAAACCCGTTTCTTTCTATCTTCCGCGGATGATATGGCGTTATTTTCCAGGGCTGTACATTCCCACTGGGGAATAGAAAATTCCCTCCATTGGTGTTTGGATGTTGTTTTCAATGAAGATAAATCCAGAACCCATGTGGATAACAGCGGAGAAAACTTCGCTGTTATCCGCCACATTGCACTGAACCTTCTGAAAGCTTATCCCGCCAAGATGAGTTTTGCAAGAAAGCGTCGCAAATGCGAGTATGACGCTGACTTCGTTGCCAATGTGCTTTTTTCACAAATTGCTCTTTGATCTTTCATGCGTTCGCCCTGCCCATCGACGCTCGTTGGGTGCGGGACACGGGTCGACGCGAAGGACGGCGACCATTATTTTATCAGTCGCTGCCCTCGTTTTCGCTGCCATTAGCTTTGGAATGATCGTATACGCACCCCTGTGGGATACTATGAAAAAGAAAAGTGTTTCAACATACACGCTTCGTATTAACATGAGATTAGCAGCAGCACAATTCAACGCTTGAAAAAAAATATGCCTGTGTCCACAAACACGCTCAACGACCTTTGCAGAATTTTGAAATGTACATTGATTGAGGTTGCAGAATACGTTGAAGATTAAAGGATATCCTGTAATATACTGCATTTTAATTGACAGACAAGTTCATGTGCTATATAATATGGTTACGCCTTGATGTAGCTGTGGTGGGTTTGAGTTTGGCGGCGACTGCTCCAGCGATTTAGAGTCTTTCGATGGACTTTCCATGTTGGCGTTTTCGTTGACGCCGTAACTTTACGAGATTATGCGCGGTTCCCCTTTTGCAGGTGAATTGCGTCTTTTTTTATGTCATAACGAAAACCAGTTGATTGTAAAAGCTGGTGCTATACAAGCTCCAAGCGATCTAAATATAAGTACCTATAAAATATATGGTAAGGGAATGGCAATGCGCTGTTTCCTTTTTTAATTGCGATTCCGCCGCCGGGCAGGAAGGGGCCGCAACCCTTTCCTACAAATCGACAGGAGGTGATGCCATGGAAAGACAAACGCTATCCCTTTTGGCAAGGCGTTTCTGTTTTCCCGGCAACGTCAATCACCTTCCTGCCCGGCCATACGGAATGGAAGAAGCAGATATATTATCACCAATTCTTCCTTTGGTGATAGAGTATATCATACCTTAACGTAAGACAGTCCATCGCGCTGACACATTTGATGGCGCGCATGTTCAGTAGAACAAATTGTGATGATAAAAAAGGTGTGCAGAATTCTGCGAACCTTTTTCACAAGAATGATATTGCATTACTTATAAAAGAAAAATCACAGGGTAGCGCCTTGCAGCTAATGGTAATTTTCCTTTCGGAGATGACCCGAACGGGTTTAACGAATGTAGAGATATCAATAGAAAAGGTGTTGTCGTTGCGGGGAATGCAGGATTGCAGTTATTCCCGTAAACAAATCAGACAGGATTTACTGTATCTCGATAAGGTGCAGTTTAAATATTATGATGCAAATAAAGGCTGGATGGCTGCTCGTATCGGCGATGGGAACGCCTGCATCAATAAAGGTATGCTGTATTTCCAATTCAGTACGAGTTTTTTACCGTTGATACCAGCGAAACAGTATATGCCTTTACCGGAGAGCATACTCCATACCGATAAAAATGAAAATCTGCCCGCCCGACTTTTTCTCACATGGCGGATATGTCAACATAAACGAATGAACCTTGATAGACCAAACTCCGATCTGGTTCCGGTACAAAGCCTGCTAACCTGTTGTCCGGCGATCCCCGCCTACCGCGAACTGAAACACCGACAGGTGGATCAGCGGATCATTGTGCCGTTCGGCAAAGCGTTGGACAGGTGCGGGCCTTATTTTATATGGGAATATGAGGGGAGCGAACCCGCAACTTATCAGGAACTTATTGATTCCCGCGTCCGTATTATATGGAACATTGAACCTTATACGGATACCGAGCGGCTGATAAAAGCCAAAGCGAAACGGAGAAGTCGAAAGTAGGTTTGAGCAAGTGAAAAGTTGGATTTTGCAAGTGAAAGTGCGGTAAAATTCTTTTTGGCATTTTTATACCGCATAATAATGCGAATTTTCAGCTTGCTGAGAGCCGTGGTTATTCTAAAGATATAAAGAATATAAACGTAGCACATCCGAGAGGCTGGAACTTTCGGGTGTGCTACAATTTTTTCAAGAACAACTGCCGCGCGGCAAAAGGTTCTGTCAGATATCAAATTTTCGTGGAGAAAGGGAACCTTCCGGCCCCGATTTAGGGAGACCCCCAAAAGGCACGGTATTTTCAGGGCAAACCGCATGATTACCGCCCTTATAGGGGAATGAAAAGTCCTCGCTACCATCTGCCTGGGTGCTTGCACCCAGGTGGGCGCGACCAACGGGAGCGCCCAACGGGAGCGCCCATGCGCCGGCAGGCGCACAGACGGTGGCGGGCAGGTTTCTTTCCCTCACGGCATCATAAGGAGGCTGCATATGTACAAAACAGATTACGAGCGTTCTCTGGATCAAGCGTCCATACTGCTCATCCAGACGCTTACCGATAAAGTAAAAAAGCTAATGTCGGATGGAGAGCAAAACGGCGATATTCTGCATGAACTGGTCAAACGCACACAACAACTGGCGGTTGAGGGCCGTTTGCTGTACGGCCGCTGCAAAGAGACAGACAGCAAGGACGAGGCAAAAGCCCGGTTGCGGGAGTTAGGTTATCGCTGTGAACGGGAAGGCTTATGTGTGCGGATCGAAATGCCATTGCTACTACCCAAAAGAGGCGTGGACGCTTCCTTCATCACCGAACCGCTCCATGATCTACTCAGTCTTGAGGACGGCTGCGAGCGCTTCAAGGACTGCACTGTGGTATTCCGACATATCTACGGTGGCGAGAAGAAGATCGCGGATATCCGGGATCACGACAACACGGAGTCCAGAGCAGTGCTCAACGTAATCGAGCGATATTTTCTCACCAGCGATTCCGGCTACTACTGTACCAACATCCAAATGACTGAGTTGGGCCGGAGCAGCAAGACGGTAATCCACCTGCTTCCCGGCAAGCCGGATATTCACGCGCTCCGAAAGGCGGTGACAGGATGAGGCTCTACTGGGGCAGTATTGCCTTGCAGCTGGCATTCCAGATAGCATGGTACGGTAACGTTCCGTACAGTGCGCTGAAGCTGTATCCATATCCTTACGAATCCACAAAGGACGCCGTTCAGAAGCTAATCCGGGCCGGATATGTGGGCATAGTGAAAGCTCCCCATGTAAAAAGCCTGTACATCACACCGCAGGGTAGGGACGCGGTAGACGAAGTCCGCATGAAACACGGACGGGACGCTATGGAAAAGACGCCCATTGTATACCATCCTCCCAAGGCGGATCGTGTTGGCAGGATAAATGAGGCTCTTATCCTGTTTCAAAAGGCCGATCTGGGGGACGGGTACTACACCAGCCGTGACGTCAAGAGGGATTTGGAAAAAGACTCTCGAGGCGGCGACCAGCTCAAGTATTCCCGCTTTGTGGGTATGCGGAAAAAGGAGGATGGCTGCTCGGTTGTATACCACTTCGGCAGGAAAAACGTGCAGCTCAATCGGAACGGCGAGAAAAACGCCCGTCAGATAGCAAAGTTCTTCCACAGCAAAGTGGACAGGCTGATCCTTGGCGACAACATGGACACCCTGCTTTCCGTTCTGCGGTACTCCCAGTGGGTTAACGCAAAGACGGAAAAGCAGCGCAGACACATCCGGCAGCTTCACTTCCATGTGGATTTGGGTTCCCGCGTGGACGGCGACATCTGCTTTCTGCCCATGTCACGGGACTCCATGCTGATCCTCAACATGATGCAGCAAGCCGGATGGGAGCAATGGGTTCAGGGGTTGCAAGGATACTTTGCTCAGGATGGCATCTCGGTGTGGATGACGCTGGACTGCTGCGTCAAGCCGTTGCTGGAAAACTTTATGCACCCCGGCCGGATCCGCCGGGACTCGGTATTGATCGTCTGCTACGATTGGCAGGAGGAGTTTATAAAGGAATTCTATTCCGGTATCGCCGACCGCAAGCAGATTTGGGTTCAAACTGTCGAGACCGAGGCTGTAGCGGATGCATTCCTTAAAAAAACTGAAAATTTCATTTGCGAAGATGCTCCATATCGGTTATATACATGAAAATTTACATTACTATCGGACTTACCGTCCGTTATATATTTACAGTGTTCAGGAATACAGACAAACAGCACAAGAATAGACTTTATTAAGCCTAGGCGATTGCGAAAGTAATCAGGGAAACCAGAGCGAAAGAACACAAAAGACAGATATTAATTGGGAAGCGAGGAAAACGAAAAAAGGGTACAAGAAATAAAGGCAAGGGAATCTGCCTGTAT
>Ga0153947_1000925_pt1 | contig 14160 bp, 11 predicted proteins | sample TSNJ031MetaG_FD_104697 | JGI IMG/M metagenome (GOLD analysis project Ga0153947, IMG submission 104697) | Attine ant fungus gardens microbial communities from New Jersey, USA - TSNJ031 MetaG | ecosystem: Host-associated > Fungi > Mycelium > Unclassified | place: USA: New Jersey, Wharton State... | reverse complement strand
AATAAAGATGTAGTGTGTATATTGTAAAGGGTAAAGAAACTTGAGCATATTAAATATTTACAAAAATACGCGGTTATGCTATTATAGTAACAATGCTTGGATGGGTGTGAGTGACTTACTGCGGCATGGGTTTCGTGAAGGTGCTTACTTTAGGAAAAAGGTACCATAAAAGATAAACTAAGAAATACATATTAAATTTTAGACATTATAAGATTTAGCCTTTTCTTTTTTGGATATACTAAAACCGAGAGTTGATAATATGCCAGAAAAATATAGTAAAATTGGCCATGCTGCATATGATATAAAATACCATCCTATATGGGTTGCCAAGCACTGACAAGGAGTCTTAATTGGACAAGTTTCATTATGTCTGATGGATTGGTCCTTAACCCCGACTTTCAGTCAGAAGCACATTTATGTGCGAACCCTCCTACTTTAGTGGGTGGCAGCTCAATATAAGTACACGATATAAAGGAGGCATGCCTAAGGTATGTAACTAAAATGAGTAAGTCAAAAGTATCAATTATTATAAGGACTTGTGGTAGACCCAATGTTCTAAAACATGCTTTGGATAGTATCAGGAATCAAAGCTATAGTAATATAGAAACCATAGTAGTAGAAGATGGTTCAAATAAATCAGAAAGCTATATTAAAGATAATTATAATGACTTAAATATATTTTATTTTTATGTAAAAGAAAAAAGCGGAAGGTGTAGAACCGGAAATATTGGTCTTGAGAAGTCCAGTGGTGATTATATAAATTTCTTGGATGATGATGATATATTACTACCAAATCATATAGAAATGTTAGTCGATGAAATAGAAAAAAAACATTATTTAGTGGCTTATTCTATTGCTGAAGAACATCAAATAAAAATTAAGAATATTGAAACATATGATTTTATAGTAAAGAGAAAATTAATTAGATACAAACAGCCATATAATAAAATGCTTTTATTTTATATGAATTATATTCCAATTCAATGCATTATGTTTAATAGAACTTTATATGAGCAATATGGTGGATTTGATGAGAAGTTAAATTTTTTGGAGGATTGGGATATTTGGGTCAGGTATTCTACAAAATGTGATTTTTTATTCTTACCCTTTGTAACATCTATATATTATACACCATTTAGGAGCAAAGAAAAAAATAAACGTGACGTGGAAATGAAAAAGGCAGCATCTACAGTTATTGAAAAACATAAACAATATCAAATTTCATTAAGCGTAGAACAGATTAATAATGATTTAGATTATTTACTAAATGTTTATAATAAAAAGGGATTTGTGTTTTATATGCAAAAAGTAAGGAATTATCTGCTATATCGCGATAGATAAATACGGGGTGAAATATGAAATTTTTATTATGCTTATATAGGGAAAGAAAAATTATTTGGCAATTGGCAAAAAATGATTGTAAGGCAAGATTTGCATCGGCAGGATTAGGTGTAATTTGGGCTTTTCTGCAACCTTTATTGAATATATTAGTTTTGTGGTTTGTATTTCAGGTTGGATTTAGAAGCATGCCGGTAGAGAATGTCCCATTTATTGTGTGGTATATCCCGGCGTTTTTAAGTTGGAATTTCTTTTCAGAATCTATTTCGCAATCAACAAATAGTCTGATTGACTATAGTTATTTACTCAAAAAGGTAAACTTTACTGTACAAATAATTCCATTAATTAAAGTGGTATCATCAGCGATTATTCATATGGCATTTATTATTTTTATAATTATAATAAACATAATATATGGTCGAGTACCTAGCATATTTTATATACAAATAATATATTACTTTTTATGTTTATTTTGTCTTTGCGCCAGTCTTGGTTGGTTACTGTCATCTATTGCAATATTTATAAAAGATGTTGCAAATTTAGTGGCAGTTATTCTACAATTGGGGTTCTGGTTAACGCCATTATTCTGGGACCCGTCCAATATGTCTCCGATTATCCAAAATATTTTAAAGATAAATCCTATGTACTATATTTGCATGGGATATAGAGAAGCTACTGTAAGTAATATATGGTTTTGGCAACATCCACTTCAAACGATTTATTTTTGGTTACTTGTTCTTATTTTATTCATCTTCGGCAGCAAAATTTTCATGAAACTAAAACCTCATTTTGATGACGTTTTGTAAAATAGAAAATACAGAAGATTGATATAATACCTATATTGATATAAAAAGGTTGGACTTAATATGGATAATATTTCGGTAAAGGTTTCAAATTTAAAAAAGGTATACAACTTATATGATTCTCCATCTGACCGCCTAAAAGAGGTGTTACATTTAGGGAAAAAAATTAAGCACCATGAATTTTATGCTCTTAACAATATAAGTTTCGAGGTAGAAAAAGGAGAAACATTTGGAATAATCGGGACTAATGGTGCTGGTAAATCAACCTTGCTAAAAATAATTACTGGTGTCGCATCGCCTACATTTGGTGAAATTGAAATCAATGGAAAAATATCAGCATTACTGGAGCTAGGTGCTGGCTTTAATGCTGAGTATACTGGTATTGAAAATATTTATCTAAACGGTATCATGATGGGTTATACAAGGGAAGAAATGAAGGATAAGATTAACGGTATTGCTGATTTTGCAGATATAGGTGATTTCATATATCGACCGGTAAAAACATACTCAAGTGGAATGTTTGCGCGGCTTGCTTTCGCAGTTGCAATAAACGTAAAACCAGATATTCTTATTGTTGATGAGGCACTAAGTGTCGGTGATGTTTTTTTTCAAAATAAATGTTATAGAAAATTTGAAGAATTACGGAATGATGGAATAACAGTTTTGTTTGTTTCTCATGATATAGCAACCGTTAAGCAAATGTGCTCACGTGTTTTATGGATTGAGCATGGTATACAGAAGCTGATTGGAGATAGTGTTGAAGTATGCAATGCATATTCTAATAATATACTAGAGAAGCGAGCCAAAGAATTCGAAAATTCCCGAAAAGATATTATTCTGGATGACCAAACTAAAGATCAATATAGAGTAAATAAGTTTGAATTAGATAATTATCCTGCTATTTCTTATACAAACGAAAGCATATTGAATGAAGAGGTCCGCATTATATCTTGTTTCATACAAAATAACAAGGGTAAGATTGTTACAGAATGCAATGTTAAGCAAGATTATTGTGTAACTATAATATTTGAATCCAGCATTGAAATAAAATCATGTATTGCAGGTTTTGTCTTTGAAACAATAAAAGGATTGTGGGTGATTAATAGTAATAGTGTTATTAATGGCGAAAGAACAGGATTTTTAGTTAAAAAGGGCAGCATTAACCGGGTAGAATTTCATTTTACGATGCCCACAATTATGAATGGAGATTATGTAATTGGTACAGCTATTTCGGAAGGAACTGAAGACTCGTATAAAGTATTGACTTGGTTATACCATGTATTATATGTAAGAGTTAATAACATTGCTGCAAAAAATTCTGCAGTTATAGATATTGAAACAGATATAAAAATATATGAGCGGGATTGAAATGGTATATGAAAGGGGCTGGTATGAACAAATATGATTATGGATTCGAAATAATAGAAGATACTACTATAGAATGGGCATATAAAAACATAACATATAATAGTAATGTCTTAGAAATTGGCCCGGCAAATGGGAATTTGGTACGTCATTTGCATACAGATAAAAAATGTATTGTGGATATTGTAGAAATAGACCAAGAAGCTGGCATAATAGCCTCTAAGTATGCAAGGAACAGTTGCCTGGGAATAGATAATGGTAATTTAGAAACTGACAAATGGTTTAATTCTCTAAAAAATAATAAATATGACTTTATTGTTATATTAGACGTTTTGGAACATGTAAGATTTCCTGAAAAGGTCTTAAGTCAACTAAAGGAATTACTCGATACCAATGGTCTAATCCTCTTATCTATTCCTAATATTGCTCACAATTCAGTTATTCTAAACTTGATGATAAATAAATTTGAATATACGGATGTCGGATTGTTAGATAACACTCATGTAAGATTCTTTACTTATTCATCAGTCAAAGAAATGTTAAGGAAAGTAGAATTAGCAACCGTAAGGGAGCAGGTAAAACAATTACATGTAGGCGAGAATGAGGTTGATGTATTATACGGAGTAGTTCCGCAAAGTGTAGAAGCCTATTTAAAAACAAGAGACTTAGGAACAGCATATCAATTCCTTTTCCAAATTGCAAAGACTGATCTTAATAAGGAAGTTAATTTAGAATATAAAATTGACAAGAATTATGAAATTATAGTTTTTGAAGAAGATAGCGGTAGAATTCTTGAACGGAAAAAAATCAATCCGCTTGAGAATATAATAATTGAAATTGCAATAAAAGATGTAGCTCAGAAGCTGAGAATTGATCCTCTAAATGCCAATTGCATATTGAATAATGTAACTATAGTTGGTATTGATGATAATGGATTTCAGAATAAAATAAATATAGTAGATTTCACAGGTAATAGAGTTAATGAGCTCTTGATATTCTATGATAGTGATCCTCAAATATATATTAAGATAAACGATAATATTTCAAAAATAATATTTTCTTGTGAATATGTTAGCTTTGATAGTCAAGCATTGTCTAACATGCAAGAAATAAGGGATAAAATCAGAGAAAAAGATTACGGCATCTTACAATTACAAGATTATATAAAAAAGCTGGAGCAAGATATATACAATTTGGCTCAATTAAAAGAAAGTTTAAGCAAAGAAAATGTATGCCTGAGTAAAGAGAAGGGACAATATCAAGAGGATGTAGAAATACTTAGACAAGAGAACGTATGTCTAAAAGAGATAAATAAACAATATCAGGAGGATTTAGAAATATTTAAACAGGAGAATATGCGCCTGAGTCAGGAAAATAAGCAATATCAAGAAGATATTGAAATATTAAAACAAGAACTGCAAACTTTAAAAAATAGCTTCTGGTATAAGTTACGCAGCAAGATTAGATTATAAAATGCAGGAGAGAATAGAATTGAACAAAGTAAGTATCATTATGCCCTGTTATAACGATGGGAAATATATCAACGAAGCAATAGAATCAATTAAGCAACAGACTTATTCAGACTGGGAATTGATTATTGTTGATGATGGATCAGAAGATAAGGATACAATTAGTATTCTTCAGAATATTAAAGATGACAAAGTATTTGTATATTATACCGACCATCTAAAGCCGGCAGGTGCGCGTAATTATGGAGTAAGTAAATCTACAGGGAAATACATCCTGCCAATTGATTCAGATGATAAAGTACACAGAACATATATTGAAAAAGCTGTGTATGAAATTGAACAGAATGAAAATATAGGAGTAGTGTACTGCAAAGCTGAACTATTCGGCGAAAAAGATGGTATCTGGGATTTGCCTAGCTATTCACGAGATGCCATGTTGCTTGATAATATTGTTTTTGTTACTGCGTTATTTTATAAAGAAGACTGGGAAAAGGTTGGTGGATTTAATACAACAATGGCCGCTGGCATGGAGGATTATGATTTCTGGTTATCACTAATGGGATTGGGACGGGAGATATATCAGATACCTGAAGTACTTTTTTATTATCGTATAAAGTCAAAATCCAGGACAACTAATTTTCAAAGTAATTATGAACAGGTGCAAGAGACTTATAGACAACTATATTATAATCACAAAAATTTTTATCAACAGAATATTGATGATTACGTTACTATATTAAGAGATGCATTAATTGAACAGATATTTATACGTAGAAAATATGAAGAACGTCTTGCAAAATTTCAGAAAATTACGGATATACCTTTAGTTGGTAAAATTATTAAAAAATTTATTAAAAAGTTAGAGGAATAGAAATGATAGTATTTACATCAATCTGTGCAAATTATACACATAAAGCTAGAACCCTGGCAAAATCGGTTAAAGAACATATTAATGATGCCAAATTTTTCGTGTGTTTAACTGAAAGAGAAAAATCATCAATAATGAACTTTAATTACTTTGATGAAGTGATATTATCTAAGGATATGTGGGATGGAAACTTTGATCGCTTCATATATAAGCATTCTATTGTAGAGGCATCTACATCAGTTAAAGCACATTTTTTTAAGTATCTTATGAATAAATATCCGAATGAAACAGAATTTGTTTATCTGGATCCTGATTGCTACGTTTATTCCGAATTTATCGAATTAAGACAATTGCTGCTTAAAAAACCAATTATTGTTTGTCCACATTTACTCCAGCCAGGCAACATTGATATGGAATTATCAGCAACCGCGCACGGTGTTTATAATTTAGGATTCCTTGCAGTCAACAATAGTGATGAAGCAAATAGATTTATAGATTGGTGGTCAGAAAGATTATATTTATTTTGTTATGACGATATATTACGAGGTATTTTTACTGATCAAAAGTGGATTGATTTAGCACCATGTTTTTTTGACGTTAAGATTTTAAAACATAATGGCTACGATTTTGCACCTTGGTCATTGCTTAACTGTAATATGAGTATACTTAATGATCAATACTACGTAAATGACGATCCTATTAGATTTATACATTTTTCAGGATATGGCGCAACTGCCCGAAAATGTATGGATGATTGGCTGCCTGATGGTGAACATCCATTTAAGGACTTATATGATAAATATTGCATTATACATGACTATAACAATGAGGATAATGTATCAAAAATCCCTTGGAGTTATGATTATTATTATTCTGGTGAAAAGGTAGATAATGCATTACGGGCAAAATACAGAAGTGATTATGATGTAATGTTTTCAATCGAGGATCCATTTGCATTAAGTAATACTGCGATAAAGCGATTAAGTTCTAAGAAAAGGAATCTCAAACACTATTGGAAGTCTTATTTATACTTAATGGAAAATGGAGGAATAAAAGCGGTATTAAAAAAAATAACCAGCATCATTACTTCGTCATGATGTATTGAAAAATATATGGGATATTAGGGTAAATGTGAAAAATAGTTTGATAACTAATCGTATTTTGGGCTTACGAAAGAAGGGAGTTAAAATGAATAATCAGAAAGATACATTATTATTTAATAAAAGAGTAGCCCTTATTATTTGTTTTATAATCTTTATTATTGCTAATGTTATCCTAATTATTATAAACATTGATTCATATGCATTTGATGAGTTCTATCATATCGGAAGTGCTAATTTAAGCTTTGATACTGATTATAAGCGTGCTATATACATTAATTATTTAGTAAAATTATTTTCTCAGGTTTTTGGAGGATCATATTATACTGTAAGACTTATCCCACTAATTGTAGGATTAATTAGTTTTGTATGCTTGCTCTTTTTAGTATCAAAATTATGCGAATCTACTTTATGTATCTATATTAGTGCATTTATAATGACTTTCCATTCACTATTTATGTTTAATCATATATATATTAGGTTATATGTCTTTCAAGAACTATCGTATATGGTAGGAGCATTATTTTTGTATTTTTATTCAGTTCATAAAGAGAAATATAGAATAGTATATCTTATTTTATTTGAACTAACAATGACATTATATGCTGTATTTACGAATGATTCTTCAGCAATTGCTATGCTTGCTATTGGAATCACAGTAGGTATACTTATATATTTTCATAAATTTAAATTGAAATACCATATATTATTTCCCTTGTCAGTCATATGTCTATTAATAGTTTTTTGTATTAAGAATAATTATATCTATTTCAAGGATAATTATATATTTGATGGAATTTATGATTTTTTGACTTTTTATATAAATAAAGATATTCCTGTATTTTTATTGTTTTTATTATTTGCGTATACAATTCCTCTTTGGTCTATTTTGCGATTTCCTGGTTTTAATATAACAAGTGAAAAAAGAGAGCAACTATATCCTTTGTGGTTGTTAGCATTTCTACCATTATTAGCATATGCGATATTATTTTATGACAATAACCTTTTACGGACTTTTACTCCATATATGGGTGCCGGAGTGATAATTTGCTGCGTATATATTGATCATATTAAACAAAATAGAAGTAAGCTTTTAATAGTTATATTTATTATTTTAGGTAATATATGTTTATCATATCCAGAAATTAATATTATAAATTTTTGGGGTGAGCCTTCTATAAAAGATGAAACATATTTGAAATATTATGGTGATTTATTAAATGATGTACGACTTGCGGAAGAAGAAGGATATCAGATAGTAACTGTGTTAGGTATGATACAGGAGGAGAAATATTTTAATATAACCCCCACAATTAGTCTGACAAAAGTGGGGGACAATAATAGGATTATAGTAAGTGAACGGAAATTTAGATTTAATTTAAATAAAATTCTTTTGGAAAATTCAAAGATAACTATTATAGGTGAACGGAAATTTCGAAATAATTTTGACAAAATTCTTTTGGAAAATTCAAGGATAGCTATTGTAGTTGATCAATTGGGAACAGATAGATTAATTGAATACGATTATTATGATTTATTAATTAATCAATTTAAATATGTAGAGTATGATGGTTTTATGTATATTTTTTTTATAAATTAGATAGTTAATCAAAAAATTGTTGAATAAATCGGAGGTTGTTATGACAAATATTTCTGTAATAGTACCAATTTATAATGAAGAAGGAAATGTTAGTAAATTACATCAAGAGATAAAAGAGGTTTGTCTTAAAAATAATTATGAATATGAGATTATTTTCATTAATGATGGATCTACTGATAATACTCATGAGATTTGTAAAAATTTATACCCACTAAAATATATAAGCCTTAGAAGAAACTTTGGGCAGACTGCAGCTATGGATATAGGTATAAAGAATGCGCAATATAATTATATTATTACAATGGATGGTGACAGACAGAATGATCCGGAAGATATTCCTGAAATGATTAGATATTTAGAAACAAATGAGTTAGATGTAGTTTCAGGATGGAGGAAAAACCGTAAAGATTCGTTTATGAAAAAGTTTGTTTCACGAGGAGCGAATTTTTTAAGAAGCCTTCTAATAAAAGATAATATTCATGACAGTGGGTGTTCCTTAAAGGTATATAAGCGCGAATGTTTTAAGGGTGTTAGTTTATATGGAGAACAGCATAGATTTATACCAGCAATATTGAAAATTAAGGGCTTTACTATCGGCGAAGTAGCTGTAAATCATCGCCCCAGATCATCCGGCAAAACTAAGTATACTTGGCATAGAACAATTAAGGGGTTTGTAGATATGATTTCGGTATGGTTTTGGAATAAGTACGCAACCAGACCGCTACATATTTTAGGGAGCTTTGGGATATTGTTCCTGATCCTTGGCGGTACTAGTGGAATAACATCTGTTGTATTATTTATATCTGGAAAAGATATGGCAAATAATGTTATGTGGCCTTTGTTGACTGTCTTCTTTGTTATAATCGGATTATTAATGTTCATATTAGGATTAATGAGTGAAATATTAATTAAAACATATTATGGTGTTCAGGCAGATACTCCTTATTGTGTAAAAGAAATAATCAATAACAAAAAGTATTGAATATATAATTAATTTATATTGTTTTCACATGTAAAGTGTTGAAATGACGAGTACTAATATAAATCAGAATAACTACTTATTTCATAAAAAAACGGTAGAATGGTGATTATTATGATAGAGAAGAAACATAATAATAATGTATATATATGGAACGGACTAGCAACTATATTAAATTCTTTTCAATCTGCAATTATTATGATGATAATAGCTCAAATAACAGGTAATTATGATGCTGGGATTTTTGTTATTGCATATGCCATGGCTAACTTGGCAATGATGGTTGGAAAGTATGGCATGCGTCAATTTCAAGTTTCTGACATAGCTCCAAAATACTCATTTAAGACTTATTCATATTCTCGAATAATTACTATTGTTTTGATGTTTTTTTTCACAGCTTTTTATTTAGTAATAAATTCTTATATAAAGCAATATTCGGTCGAGAAGGTTTGTATTATTTCTTTATGGTGCTTTCTACGCATGGTAGAGTCTTATGAGGATGTTTACCATGCGGAGCTACAAAAATTGAATCTATTAGGTTTGGCTGGCAAGATTATATCAATTAGAATCATTGGTATGCTAATACTATTTTTCATATCATATGCAAAGAGCCAAAACCTTTTATTCTCTACGATCCTTAGTATATTATTTAATGTATTAATTGCAATAGTATTCAATTATAAGGTAAAGCAAAAATATTCATTAAGTGCCAAAGGTAAATTTGAAATAGACAAAACGATTGGTTTATTGAAAGAATGTTTTTCTTTATTTATAAGTTCATTCCTATTTATGTATATGACTAATGCTCCCAAGTATTGTATAGATGGAGTGTTGATTGAGGACAAGCAAGCTGTTTTCTCATACATTTACATGCCTGTATTTATCATAAATTTATTCAGTAACTTTATATATCAGCCAATGTTAGTTAAGTATGCTATATTATGGAATGATAAAAAATTTAATCAGATAACACGTATAATTATTAAGCAAATATTATGTATAGCAGGAATAACAATTTTTTTTATTTTAGGATTTAAAGTTATAGGATTGTTTTTATTAGGTGTAATATACTCTACTAATTTAATGGAATATTCAAATGAATTGCTGGTTTTATTAGTAGCAGGTGGGTTTCTGGCTTTAGTAAATTATTTTCAAATGATATTAACAATTATGAGGAATCAAAAAACTATATTTTTATCATATTTAATTGTTAGCTGCATTTTCATTTTATTAAGCACAACTGTTTTAATACGAAGCGGAATGATAGGATTATGCATTTTTTTTATGATTAGCTTATTTGGAATTTCAATTATCATGGGAGGAAAAATTATATACATCATATACAATGGTATGAATGCTGATAAGGGAGAAATGATATGAGACAATATAAGGAAATAAACAGAGAGAAAAAAATTCTTATTACAGGAATAGCAGGTTTTATTGGCTTTCATCTAGCTGATGCCTTACTAAAAAGAAAAATATATGTAATAGGATTTGACAATTTAAATGATTATTATGAGGTCGCTATTAAAGAAGAGAGACTGAGTAAGCTTAATCTTTATGATTCATTTTTATTTATTAAGGGTGATTTAATAGATAAATCAGCATTAGAATCAATATTTAGCTTATATAAACCAGATATAGTAGTTAATTTAGCGGCACAAGCAGGTGTAAGATATAGTATCGAAAATCCTGATACCTATATTCAATCCAATATAATTGGATTTTATAACATATTAGAATGCTGTAGATTTCATCCGGTTGAACATCTCTTATATGCATCTTCTAGTTCTGTATATGGAGGAAACAGTAAAATTCCATCTTCTATTGATGACAAAGTAGATTGTCCGGTTAGCTTATATGCTGCAACTAAAAAGTCGAATGAGTTATTCGCATATTCATATTCCAAGTTGTATGATATACCTTGCACAGGACTTAGATTTTTCACCGTATATGGACCACTGGGCAGACCTGATATGGCATACTATTCTTTTGCACAAAAAATAATGAAAAACGAAAAAATCAGAGTGAACAATTATGGTGACATGTATAGAGATTTTACTTATGTTGAGGATGTCGTGGAAGCATTGCTGAGAATGCTATGTAATCAACCGGTTGGGGATGAAAATAATGTAAGATATAAAATATATAATGTAGGTAATAATAAGCCAGAAAGATTATTATATCTCATTGAATGTATTGAACAAGCACTTGGGCGGGAAGCTAAGAAAGATTTCTATCCTATGCAGCCTGGTGATGTTTATCAAACATATGCAGATATAGAAGAGTTAGTAAATGATTTTGACTTTAAGCCTAAAACATCTTTAAAGGAAGGAATAAGTAAGTTTATTGATTGGTTTTTAGAATATAACTGTTATTAATAAGTTAACTGAATTTAAGAAAAATGATAAGAGTGAATAAAACAATAAAGAAAGGATTCTTTATGAAAATGAAATACATAGAGTATATCCTGGTATTTACACTGGCATTTATTTTGTTTTATAAAATTTTAGGCGGTTCCGGAACAATGGAGTCGGGATATCATTTCCTTGATGACCATGAGTTGATTCGTATAGAATACTCCATAGATGAAAATCAACAGTCAGTGGTAAGTGTCATGCAAGGATGTATTAACAATGACCTAAAATCCCGTTTCCGCCCAATGTATTGGGTAGAGCGGATAGCATGTACAGCTATATTCGGCAGCGATTTGTTATACTGGAATATTTATACAGCTATTAAGGGAATTATGACATTTTATCTCCTATACTATACCGCAAAGTACTTAAAATTTAACTGGCATATCAGTCTTGTATTTTCCGGGATTATTATCTTTGGTGATCAGTTTGTTCCCTGGTTCCGCAGTGCTAATCAGGAAAATACGGGATTATTATTTTGTGCATTTGTCATGTGGATAATAACCAGGCAGTACCATGCGAAGAAGTTTTCCAGCATTCTTTATAATGGAACATTTTGTATAGGTGTTATCATCTGTGGTTTGATAAAGGAAAGTTTTGTTATACTAATGCCAGCATTTATCGCTCTGAAATTCTGGCTGGAGTACTGTTATCTTTATGATACAGTTGATAGAAAAGGAATGTGGAGAAAGTGTCTGAGAGGGAATATAGTTACATATGGCATTACATTCCTGGCATTTCTTATTAATTTATATATATTGCTATTTTATGTTGGTGTGGATAAAGTAAGTTATGCAGGATTTCATGAAGGTACAAGTTTATACCAGTACTATTATGGTGTTAGAGACAGCCTTCTTGTATTTTTAAAATGGTATAACTGGATGGGGATTATGCTGATAATAACCACCATAGTATGCTATCAGGTAATTGAAAAAAAATATTGGAAACATTACCTTGGATTTGGAATCATTGGAGCTTATATAATGGGGACACAATTACTGGCTCATGCGAAAAGTCTTATGTGGGAGAGGTATATAATTCCTTTTATTATAGGATATGCGTTGGTATTTGTACTATTAGGCTATAGGATTTTCTCAAAAGACAAATTCAGAAGAAAGGTATACGAAGGATTGCTGGTAATTCTTCTTATAATGGAAATCCAAAAATCCTATGACTTGGCTGTTGAGTATGCCTGGAATGGTAAATTGATTCAGGAATATTTACAATGTGTATTGGAGAATACGAATGAGTCAAGTGTGATCATAGGAGCTTTTTCGGATGCCGAACTGAATCTGGCTACATCCAGTTGGCTGGAAGTAAGGGAAAGAACCAAGGAATACACTTATCAATGGCAAGAGGAAGTATTATATGACAGTGTACAGATGGCAGCGGTAAATCAAGATACACCAACTTGGGAGATGGCTGATGCAGCCTTATGCTATACTGGGCAAATTGATAAAATAGTGGAGCTGATGGAAATTACTGAGGTAGAGGGGTACAGGGAATATCAGTTTGGAGGGTATGCTATTGTAATCAGGCAATAAAAAAATAGATTTTTAAAGCAAAATGCGTTATAGTTAATATATTATACAAAAGAATACATATATTTCATAAATAAATGGAAAAATGAAACAGGATTAATGGCAAGGGGGATACTCTTTTGATAATCGCTATCGTATTACTTTATCTGAACATCCATCTTTTCAGGATACAGAAACAACACTCTGCAGACCGCTTAGGTTCCTGGCTGCAAGGTATTGTATTCTGGAACCTATACGCCTTTATTATAACGGAAATATTATCTGTATTCCATGCAGTGAGCTTTTTTCCTATAATAATCGTCTGGGGACTCTTAAATGTTCTATTGCTGATAATACTACAGCGTCAATATGTACGATATTCCTTAACCTTAAGCATAATATGGTCGAAATGTTTATCTATTTTCTTAAAAAAGATAAATAAAAGTATAATGTTTTTTGGATTTATTTGCTGCTTTGTTATTGTGATGTCTATTTGTACAGTTCCATATAATTGGGATTCCATGACATATCATCTGCCTCGGATTGCTCATTGGGTACAAAATCAGACGGTTGCTCATTATGCAACCAATATCATCAGACAATTGACAAGCCCTGTATTAGCAGAATTCATTAATCTGCAGGTATATATCCTATCAGGAAATAAAGATATTTTCTTAAATATGTTACAAAGTGTTTCTTTT